>VOFG01003991.1_pt1 | contig 30105 bp, 34 predicted proteins | sample 5384171 | NCBI WGS metagenome assembly VOFG01 (sample SAMN12384726, study PRJNA508395) | human gut metagenome | isolation source: healthy gut F | host: Homo sapiens
CTCAGATTGTCAACACTCTTTTTACAGTTTTTTTAAAAAGTTTTCACGGATTTTCCCTCACTGTCGGCAGCCCTTGTAATTCATGCCTTTTAGCGTGCAAACCCCGTTCCCAGAGACAGAAGAATATTGTTTTCATACAGTTCTTTCAGAAATGCGCTCTGATTTATATAGGAAACAATCACTCTCCCTGTCTCTCCCGCACTGCAAAGGGCAACTATGTAAAAACGCAATCCACACAATAAGAAGTCCCTGCATCAGCCCCGCTAACATTCCCGTAAAGCGGTTCACACCTTTAATATCGGAATATGCGATACGATTCCAAGCAGCGCCGAGATCACGTGCACCAGAATCCACGAGAGAATCAGCACCGTCACAAACGCAATTCCTTGCACGATAAATCCTGCCAGGCTCTGCGCGATCCCTGCATATACTCCGGTCTCCGCAAGCACAGTGTCCGCTGCGCCGGAAGCCCCCGAAACGATCTGCGCCATCACAGATTCCGGAAGATCCAGCCCCAGTTCCCCGGCTTCTCCGTACTGTTCCACTGCGCCTTCTTCCATCTTTCCCTGCGCCGCACGCCGCACAGATTCCTCACACGCAGCTTCTATTTTTTTGTAAATGGTTGTATTCTCCTGTATCCACTGGCTGACATGCGGCGTTGCCCACGAGACAAACACCAGCACAATCACCCATGCGACAAGTGAAAAAACAATCCTTAAAAATCCCTTTGTGTAGCCGTAGATTGCACAGCACACCAACACCAGGAGGACAAGCATCAATACCCAGTTCATAATCTCCTCCTTATTTTAATCTGATCCGCTGTGTCGTATCTTTGAGCACAAGCGTGTAGTTCAATTTTAATTTTCCCGGTATAATCTCAAAAAGCTCCTCTTCAAACTCATGGTGAAACTTATAAACACCATGCACTGTATAGATGTCGCAGACATTTGCGTTCCGGATACAGATCTCATTATTGGTCAAAAATTCGATACTGCTGTAGTCCAGACCGAAATCCTTTTCCATGACCAGCTTTCCGTTTTCATCATACACCGCCAGATGATTGGTCACCGCCTCATCCTCATTGCCGGTCACGATTCCGATATAGTGCTCATTGTAAAAAATACTTTTTGTCTTCTCATCCATCGGGATCTCCGCGATTGCCTGCGGCTTCTGCGCGCCCTCAAAAATCACTGCTTTCGTATCACCGAACGCAACCATCCGGTCGTTGGAGGTAAACTCCATCTCTGGAATGACCATATCATCGTAATTATTCACACCCACACAGTGATCGATTTCGTTCTGGCCAACCGTGCCATAATTGTAAAACGCGATTGTGCTCTTGACGCTTCCTTCATTGATATTGATCATGGATACCGCCAGCTTTACCGCATCATCGGAAAGCGCAATGGCGATCGGGTATCCCCCGTTCTGGCCGTGGATCTCCCCTTCCGCCAGGCTGTTGCCCTCTCTGTCATACAGCGCAAGATACGCCGCCTTGTCTTTTTTCATCAGAACCGCAACCGTCCCCTGCTCTGCCACGCATACCTGCTGAATCTGCATGGTTGTCTCAATGCTTCCCACAAGCTTTGTCGGTGTTAAGATATAAATTTTTGTCCCGCCCTTGTCGTAGATGCTCAGATAATTTCCGCAGGTATCCAGCTTCGGCGACGACATCTCATACGTCTGGTTCCAGATCAGTTCATTCGCGGCATCCAGATAAAATGCTCCGTCATTGCTGTATTTTAAAATATTTCCCTGAAATTCCGTAAAATGTGTCGCATCCGTATCCGACCGCTCCGCGGTTGACATAATGTCATAGTTCTCATAATGGCGGAGCGCCATGTAAAGTCCCAGCCCGGTCAGCACCAGAAGAAAAACCGCCGTCACAATCACGGTGCGGCGCAGGATCTTTCTGCGATGTTCCTTTATTTTACGGTTATATTCCTCCATATCGGTATCCCCTACCGTATGAAATCCGCTTTTGTTTTTTTCTGCCATACTTCCTCGTTTCTATGCTGCCTATCTTTCAACTGCTTATGGACATTATAGCATGTGTGTATTCCCGTTTCACTATTTTTTTAATTCGGCAGAATCAGACGCTGACCGGCGTAGATGGCATTTTCATCCTCAATGCCGTTGACCTCGCAGAGCTTGTCCAGCATTGCCGTCGTCTGATATATTTTCCGGCAGATTCCTACAAGACTGTCTCCCTTCTGCACATCGTAATATCCCTGTGACAGATACATCTGCGCCTCGGTCTGTGCTGCCGCCTCCTGTGTATTCTCCACGGATACATTCCCGGCAGCTGTCGTCGTGCCCTGGGTCTGTGCCGCCAGGCTCCCGTCCGTGGATGCCGTGCTCTGCGTCTGCGCCTCCACCGACGTGCCCGCTGCGTCTGCGCATGCCTGTCCACCGGCTGCCGCCGTATCCCCCGCAGTTTCCGATCCCGCTGCAGTTCCTGCTGCTGCATTTGCCGTTGCATTTTCCGCTGGCTCTGCCGTTCCCTGTGCTCCCTGCGCCGTCTCCGCCTGCTGCGCTGTAACATCTTCCTGCGTTCCTGCCGCTTCCGCAGACAATTCCTGTTTTTCGACATTCCCCATCACCGTCTCTACCGCCACAGACGGCATCCGCTCCGTCTCTTCCGTCTCCGTGTCCGCCGTCTGCGCTTCTGTCACATACCGGGTTCCCTTCATCTGTGCGAGCGTCTGTTCCATCTCCGCCATCTTTTCATGATTCAGATATGCGGTCACACCAAGCACGCACACAACCGCCCCCAGCAAAACTGTAGCTGCATACGCGGGTCTTTCCCGGGCCTCCTGCCGCCCGGCTTCCTGTTGTATCCTCCTGCGGTAAAGATCTCGGTATATTCCTGCACTTTCATTATCGTCCGACGTTTTTTCCATGTCTGCCGGTGCTTCCCGCTCCCCGGCGCTTACTGGCACTGCCGGTTTTTGCTTCTCTTCCCCTTCCACATCCATTTCCCGGTAAAATTCTTTTTCCTCTTTTTTCCAGAGGTCGTTCTCCTCTGGCACCTGCCTGTGCTGGTAATAAATGTAAAATCCATCTCTTCTGTACAGGTGCCCGTTCCGGCTGCCGTAGACCGCCTCCTCACATTCCAGGCTGTCCATCAGAAAAAGAATCTGGCGCTTTCCACCGAAATTCCGTTGATGCAGCGCCTCCAGATGCGCTGTCATATTGGGGAGCTGTCCCTTGATATCCAGCGCCCATCCCACAATCACGAACGGATCATGCTCCGGCTTTAACTGCTTATATATGTACGCCCACGTGTGATCGTCCCAGACCGGAATGTCCCGGTCAAACAGGATTTCATTCAACGGAATAACCGCTTCCACAAACGTGCACTCTCTGCCCATGCAGTTCTCAAATTTTCCCAGCAGCACATATGCCGTTTTTTCTTCCACACCGCCATGCGGATGCATTCTGCGGTACACGGTATCTTCCACATAAATCCGTTCCCCTGCATCCGGCGACCCGATCTGTTTGATTTCTCTTGGCAGTTCCCTCTGTACCTTTTCTTCCGTCTGTTCCTGGTGAATAATCTCTATCATGCCACACGATTCCCCTTTCCGCATCCGGCTGCGCATCCGCGCAATACGCGCACATGGATTTTACAGCCTTTTCTCGGGGAAATCGTACCACAAGCCCTCTGCATATTTTGAAATATTATGGGCTTGTCCGAAAAAATGTTTCGACAGCCTTCCGTCTCTTCTGCCAAAACGTTTCCCGGAATCACAAAAGCCGCAGGGAAGCTACAATCCCCGCGGCCTTATTTACTTCTATCCTGCTATTCTTTTTTAATTCTGTTTTACAAACGCCTTTACTTTCTCGTAGATGCTCTGTGCATCCAGTCCATACTTTTGAATCAGTTCCAGCGCCGGACCGGACTCTCCGAACACATCGTTGATACCGATCTTCATGACTTTCGTCGGCTGCTTCTCGGAAAGGATGTCGCATACGGCGCTTCCCAGTCCGCCGATCACGGAATGTTCCTCGATCGTTACTACTTTTCCGGTCTTCGCTGCGGACGCAAGTACCAGCTTTTCATCCAGCGGCTTGATCGTATGGATGTTGATAATCTCCGCATCAATACCGTCTGCTGCCAGAAGCTTCTCCGCCTCTCTCGCCTCGTTCACACACAATCCTGTTGCAAATACCGAGACATCTTTTCCCTCTTTTAACACAATTCCCTTGCCGATCTCAAACCGGTAGGTCGCCTCGTCATTAAATACCGGAACCGCCAGTCGTCCAAAACGCAGGTACACCGGTCCCACGTGATCATACGCCGCATGCACTGCCGCACGCGCCTCCACATCGTCCGCCGGATTGAGCACGACCATTCCCGGGATCGCGCGCATCAAAGCCAGATCCTCCAGGCACTGATGGGTCGCTCCGTCCTCACCCACGGAGATTCCCGCATGGGTCGCTCCGATCTTCACATTGAGGTGCGGGTAACCGATCGAGTTGCGCACCTGCTCGTAATTTCTGCCCGCCGCAAACATCGCAAAAGAACTGATAAACGGAACTTTTCCGCAGGTTGCAAGACCTGCCGCGATTCCTGTCATATTCGCCTCGGCAATACCGATGTCCCAGTGGCGCTCCGGAAATGCCTTCTTAAAAATGCCGGTCTTTGTCGCACCTGCCAGATCCGCGTCCAGCACGATCAGATCTTCATGCTCTTTTCCAAGCTCTACCAGCGCGTTGCCGTAACTCTCTGGTTGCAATCTTCTTTCCTAATTCTGACATAATGCTGCACCTGCCTTTTCCAGATCTTCCATTGCGATCTTATATTCTTCATCGTTCGGTGCTTTTCCGTGCCAGTCAACGGCATTCTCCATGAATGAAACACCTTTTCCCTTTAATGTCTTTGCGATAATCGCCGTCGGCATTCCCTTGGTTGCCCGCGCCTCCGCAAAAGCCGCGCGGATCTCATCGAAATCATTTCCGTTGATATTGATCGTATGGAAATTGAACGCCTCGAACTTCTTGTCGATCGGGTACGGGGAACATACCGCGTCAATGGAACCGTCAATCTGAAGGTTGTTGTTATCCACGATTACCACCAGATTATCCAGCTTCTTAAATCCTGCCCACATGGCAGCCTCCCAGATCTGTCCCTCCTGGATCTCTCCGTCACCGCAAAGTGCATATACACGATAGTCTTTCTTGTCGAACTTTCCTGCTGCAGCCATTCCCACTGCCACCGAGAGTCCCTGTCCCAGAGAACCGCTCGACATATCCACGCCCGGAATATGCTTCATATCCGGATGTCCCTGCAGATAGGATCCTGTGTGGCGCAGCGTCACCAGATCCTCCTTAGGGAAAAATCCACGCTCTGCAAGCGCAGCATAAAGTCCGGGTGCCGTGTGTCCCTTGGACAACACAAACCGGTCACGATCCGCCATCTTCGGATTCTTCGGATCAATGTTCAGCTCCTCAAAGTACAGATATGTGAAAATATCTGCCGCCGAGAGCGATCCGCCCGGGTGTCCCGCTTTTGCACTGTGCACCGCTGTTACAATGCTTTTGCGAATTTCATTTGCTGTCTTTTGAAGTTCCAGATTCGTCATGTCGTGTCATGGTCCTTTCTTATATCTGATTGTCATCCGCCCGGTCCAGATGCCGGACAGTTGCATCCTTTTCTCATGCGGTCACTACAGTTCCGTGCGCCCCTCAAGCGCGCGCAGAAGCGTCACCTCATCAATATATTCCAGATCGCCGCCCACCGGCACCCCGCTCGCAATCCGCGTAACTTTTATACCGGTCGGTTTGATCAGTTTGCTGATATACATTGCCGTCGTCTCCCCCTCCAGGCTGGAATTCGTCGCAATGATGACCTCATCCACATCCTTTTGCAGGCGCTGCATCAGTTCTTTGAGTTTGATGTCCCCCGGCCCGATTCCGAGCATGGGTGAGATCGCGCCGTGCAGCACATGATATACCCCGTCATACTTCTGTGTCTTCTCGTATGCCGCGAGATCCCTCGTGTTCTCCACCACCATAATTACCTTATGGTTCCTGGAACTGTCGCTGCAGATCGGACAGATTTCCTCATCTGTCAGCGTAAAACATTCCTTGCAATACCGCACATTCTGCTTTGCGTCCAAAATCGCAGAAGAAAGCTCCTCCACCTGCTCCTTTGGCATATTCAGGATATGAAATGCCAGACGCTGTGCAGACTTCGTGCCGATTCCCGGCAGGGCGGATAATTCCTGTATTAACTTGCTGATCTGTCTGCTATAGTATTCCATTCTCTCCCTCAAACTTCCTGTCAACACTGCCGGGCTTTCCCTGCAGCCTTATATATATTACTTGATAACGCCGCATTTTACAAGGCGGTTTTGATTTTTCTTCCTCTGGTATGCTATACTGGATTTATTCACAGATTGTATGAAAAGAAACGGAGATTACCATGAAAGAAACGATTGCAACCATCCCTTTGATGAATGCCTTCCACGCAGACGACGAATGCCCTTTCTGCTACCTGGAACGCGAGGCCGAGCAGCATGCCATCTCCTTCATCCTCGGCTCTGCCTATATGGAGGATGATATCCGTGCCAAAACAGACGCCACCGGTTTCTGCCGCCACCACTTCAAGATGATGTACGACTACGGCAACCGGCTCGGCAACGCCCTGATCTTAAGCACACACTTAAAAAAGCTGAACCAGGAGCTCGGCGATGAGCTGGCACATTTTACGCCCGGCAAATCCAGCTTTATCAAACGCATGAAGCACACGGATGTCTCATCCGGGAATGCGCCCAAAACGCCTCTCGGCGCATGGATCGCCGCTAAGACCACCGACTGCTATGTCTGCGACCATTTCCATCAGATCTACGGCCGTTATCTGGATACTTTTTTCGACCTGTATAAGAAAAATGAGGAATTCCGCGCACTTTTTGAAAAAAGCAGAGGATTCTGCCTGCCGCACTTCGGTGACCTGATCGAGGCTGCCGAGGACAAACTGACCGATGACGAGAAAAAAGAGTTTTATCCCAAAGCCTTTCGTTGATGCAGGAGAATCTCGACCGGCTCCAGAAGGAAGTGTCCTGGTTTGTGGAAAAAAACGACTACCGCAACAAGGACAAGGACTGGGGTACCTCCGCCGACAGCATCCAGCGCGGCATGCAGAAGTGCGCCGGCGGCTATCCCGCCGACGAGGTATTCAAGGCAAAGCTCTGATTGCCATGTGCCCCCACGCAGGTAGCTCTTGTTTCATGGCACTGCCGCATCAGATAGACATTGCCGTCTGCTGATAAGCAATGTTAAGAAGCACGTCATACTTATTTCAGGCAGAAGTCGTGATCTTCTCATCGCCTTGCTTATCAGCAGACGGTATTTACCCGCTAAAGCGGCAGTGCCATAAAACAAAACTGCACCCGTACAGCGCGATCGCCACACAGGTGCAGTTATAAATTCTATTAGAATGGCATTCCGCCAAGTCCGCCCATGCCGCCGGTAATCTTTGCCATGGAACTCTGGGAAAATTCGTCTAACTGACGGTAGGCCTCGTTTGTCGCCGCCATAATCAGATCCTCCAGCATCTCGATGTCATCCGGATCCACAACCTCCGGGGAAAGCTTTACTTTCGTTATCTCATGCTTGCCGGATACCGTCACTTCCACGGCACCGCCGCCCGCTGCCGCGGTCACTTCCTTCTCCTCTAACTCCTTCTGGGCCTCTTCCATCTGGCGCTGCATTTTCTGCGCCTGCTTCATAAGGTTATTCATATTACCCGGCATACCGCCCGGGAATCCACCTCTTTTTGCCATGTCTGCTTCCTCCTGCTTTTCTCTTAGGACTGTTCCATCTATCATAATATAAATTGTGTGATTCGTCCAGCTTTAAAAATCCTCTTCCTCGATGTCCATCTGGATGAGCGCGCCCAGATCCGGATAGACCTCGTCACTGGCATGCCCCGTGTCGTTTAACTTCACCAGAATCGCAACCTCTTTGCCGATCCGATCCACCGCTGCCGCTTTTAATGCGTCCTGGCAATCCGAACGGTTCTGCTCGACGTACTCGTAAGCGTTTTTGTCATCGAACACCAGCATCAGTTCCCCGTTCGGTCCGAGCGACCGGGTCGCCATCTTAAGATACGTCTTTGTCACGCCGGTAAGCTGCGATAAGATGCCGCCCCAGTTTGTCAGCACCTGCTTCACATCCTCCGGAATCGCCTTGGGCAGTTCTGCCTTGGGCAGCGAGCCTCCCTGTGCCCCCTGCGCGCTTCCACCTACGCCCTGCCTGGCACTCCCCGGTGCCGCCATCACAACGCCTTTTTCCAGTTTCTTCTCCAGGCTGTCGATGCGGTCCACCAGGGACGTGTAATCTTTTTCCATTTCCGGTTTACATAACTTAATTATCGCAATTTCAATCAGAATCCGCTTCTGGCTGGCATATTTGATCTGGCTGCCAAGCTCCGAGAAAATGCGGATATAGCGCATCAGAATATCGGCGTCCACCATAGACGCCTCTTCTTTCAGGAGCGCCAGATTTTCCGAAGAGATGTCAAGCACATCCTCCATATCGTCCGAGCTCTGCACCAGCATCAGATTGCGCAGATACCATGTGAAATCCGTGACAAACTGCCCTAACTCCCGTCCTTCGATCACGAGCGTCTCCACGGTCTGGATTGCCCCCGTGATATTTTTATCGAGGATCTGTCTGAGCAGGCGGCTGAAAATCTCTGTGTCGACTGCTCCGAGCGTATCCAGCACTTTGTCGTAAGTGAGCTCCTGTCCCAGGTAAAAAGCGATACACTGATCCAGAAGGCTTAACGCGTCACGCATCGAGCCGTCTCCCGCCTTGGCGATATAGCGCAGCGCCCTGTCCTCCACCGTCACCTGCTCCGCATCCATCAGTTCCCGCAGGCGGGCAGTGATCGTGTCGATCGAGATTCTGCGGAAATCATAGCGCTGGCACCGTGAGAGAATCGTGATCGGAATCTTGTGCGCCTCGGTGGTCGCCAGAATAAAAATGACATACGCCGGCGGCTCCTCCAGGGTCTTAAGCAGTGCATTGAACGCTCCTATGGAAAGCATATGCACCTCATCGATAATGTAGACTTTGTATTTTCCTTCGGTCGGACGGTACTCCACCTCCTCGCGGATCTGGCGGATGTTGTCGACGCCGTTGTTGGAAGCCGCATCGATTTCAATCACGTTCATGGAATTGCCTGCCGCAATCGCCCTGCATGTCGGACATTCCCCGCACGGACTCCCGTCCACCGGATGCTCACAGTTGACCGCCTTCGCAAAAATCTTGGCAATCGTCGTCTTTCCCGTTCCTCTGGTTCCGCAAAATAGATAAGCATGTCCGATTCTGTCTGCTTTAATCTGATTCTTTAACGTTGTTACAATATGATCCTGTCCTTTTACATCGTCAAACTCCTGCGGACGGAACTTACGATATAATGCCTGATATGACATGCTTTTCCCTCACCTTAATCTCCAAAGCTGATTCCAATCCGCTTTGCTTCTTTTATCATCTGGTCGTTCGGATCGACCGTCTTTAATTTGCCCGCCACGTCTCCGAGCGGTACATATTTGATCCTGCCATTGACCATGGCAACCATGTTGCCGTAGTTCTCGTCCATGATCGCTTTTGCCGCCGCCGAACCGAGTCTCGTGCAGAGCACACGGTCATACGGACATGGGCTTCCACCGCGCTGTGTGTGTCCCGGCACGGTCACACGCACCTCGACGCCGGTCTCCTTGAAAATACGGTCTGCAATCTCGTAGGAAACAGACGGATATTTCCGCTTTGCCACTTTTTCCTTGTACTCTTTCTTGGAGAGCGCCGCATCCTCCTTGGAGATGGCTCCCTCGGCAACCGCAAGAATGGTAAATCCTTTTCCTGCCTTCGTGCGCTTGTTGATCGCGGCAATCACTTTCTCGATGTCGTACGGTATTTCCGGAAGCAGAATAATATCCGCGCCCCCCGCAACGCCAGCATAAAGCGTCAGCCAGCCGACTTTATGCCCCATGACCTCAACAATAAAGACGCGGTTGTGGGACGCCGCCGTCGTGTGGATACAGTCAATGCAGTCCGTGGCGATATTGATGGCACTCTGAAATCCGAACGTGACGTCCGTGCCGTAAATATCGTTGTCGATCGTCTTCGGCAGATGGATAATATTCAACCCCTCCTCCCGAAGCAGGTTCGCCGTCTTCTGTGTTCCGTTTCCTCCGAGGATCACCAGACAGTCCAGGTTGAGCTTGTGGTAGGTCGCCTTCATCGCCTCCACCTTGTCCAGTCCGTTTGCATCCGGCACACGCATCTGCTTAAACGGCTGTCGCGATGATCCGAGAATCGTGCCGCCTTTCGTCAGAATACCGGAGAAATCCGCGGATGTCAGCAGCCGGTAGTCCCCGTAAATCAGACCTTTATAGCCATTCAAAAAACCATATACTTCAATTCATCCACGTTCTCGCTGAGTCCTTTAACAACACCGCGCATGGCAGCATTCAATGCCTGGCAGTCTCCGCCACTCGTCAACATACCGATTCTCTTCATCTGCTTCTCCTCCTGTTTCCGTCTTTTCGTACCATCAGTTCATGGTCTGTGGGTCCGCATCCGGACCGCAGTTTTTCTATATAGAATATTACCCTCTTCGACGCCATTTTGCAACTGTGTTTCACAGCACCAGCGCGCCGCAGCGCCTAATAGCGCACGGAAAATGCCCGCTCCTCTTCGTTTAATTCGAGTTTCTGCCGGCTCACTCTGTCCAGATAAATATAGGAATCCTCCCTAAGGCGCGCAATGATCTCGTCGATCGCCTCCCGTCTCCCCTGCAGTTCTGCCGAGACGCTTCCATCGTACTCATTTCTGACCCATCCCGTCACATCGTAGTGTCTTGCAAGCTGTGACATCCGGTAGCGGAATCCAACGCCCTGCACGCTTCCCTCAAACCGAATTGCTTCCCGTGTCTTATTTTCCATACCTTACCCTCCTGTTATGCTATAAAAATAGTATCTCCCGAAAAACTTATTTCAAGACTTTTCGCGAAAGCATCTTGCAAAATCAACCAGATATGATATACTAATCGAGTGTCTCACAGTAGAATCCTCTGTGATCCATTCATTCGGAGACGTATCGAAGCGGTCATAACGGGGCGCACTCGAAATGCGTTAGCCCTCCGGGGCACGCGGGTTCGAATCCCGCCGTCTCCGCTGTCACAAAACCCGGCAGAATCATAAATTGATTCTGCCGGGTTTTTCTATGCCTTTCTTTTTTCCTAAAAACAAAGTGTGCGCTTGCCGCACACTTGCGCCCCAGCGGTATGCAAAGCATTATGTACCTCACCGCGAGCTGCACATCCCCGCGGAACGTTTTTGTGTAATAGGAACGAAGTTTCCTATTACATAAAAAAGAGACACCGCAATATACGGTCTCTCTCTTTCTTAAGCCGCCAGACGGATCGCTCCGCCTGCCGTGCCCCTGCCAAGGAATCGGAGTAACAGGATTTGAACCTGCGACCTCACGGCCCCCAGCCGTGCGCGCTACCAAACTACGCCATACTCCGTTTCAGATGAATGGATTCATTATATCATATTTTTTGTAATTTTTGAAGCCCTTTTTTAACCGCGTCACCACACGCCCGCATTCCGGTCTGCCCGGATCTGATCCGCAACCATCTGCGCAATCAGCGCATATCCTTCCTCGGTCGGGTGAATTCCATCCACGAAATATTCCGGGTGATCCTGCGTCAGCGCGTAGAGATCCAGCGTTCCGCAGCCCGATTGCTCCGCGATGTCCGGCACAAGGTTCCGGATCTCTCCTCCGATCACATCATTGTTAATCCCGTATAGGATCTCTCCCTCCTCCGCAGGAAATGCTTCCGGCGGTGCCATCAGATACAGATACGGATGTCCCGGCAGATTGTGAAGTTCGTCAATCAATGCAAGATACTGTTCCTCATACCTCTCTGCATCCCAGTATTTCTGTTTGGAATCGTTGGTTCCCAGCATAATAATCACCACATCCGGGGACTGCGCCTCTATCACGTTCAGATACCCCATGTTGCGGTAGCTTTTCCGGGAAAGATCCTGCAGGGTTGCTCCTCTCACGCCGTAATTGAAAATGAGGTATCGCGGGCCAAGCCGGATTCCTAGCTGCGCCGGATACGACTTCGTCAGCCGATCCTCATCCTCCAGACCGCTGCCGTATGTGATACTGTCCCCAATACAGTATATGATCTCTGTTTTTTCGTATTCCTTTTCCCGGATGTTCTGTGCGTCTGTCAAAACAACTGCTGCCGTCAGGAAAAATGTCAGCAATACCGCGCGCACACGCCTGATCCGGCAGTAAATTTTCTCATTCATACTCTTATTCCATTCCACTTTTTCTCCACTATCATACCACCTTTACGGCATTTTTTACACATAAAAAGCTCTCCGGATGCTCATACTTTTTCTGAAGTATGAAAAAGTGAGGTAATCTTATGGCATCTTATGTATCTCCCGAGATCCGCGACCGGTTTGATACCCTGTCTGCGGATCTGAAAAATCTGATTCTGGAACGGAATGTCTGTCTCAACAACATGTATGACCTGATTCATGTTCTTGAGGATATTGTCGCAGAAGGGGAAGCCGAATAACGGCTTCCCCTTCTGCATGCCATCCGCAAACTTATCCTGCCGGATGTCTCTTTTCTTCCCCGGTCTTCCTCTTTGTCTCAAGAAAACGTCTTTTATATTTAACTGCTGCATAATCGCTGATGCGCTTCTGATAAACCATATCAGAAACTCCACCGACCATACCGACTACCGGCAGTCCCTGCACGAATTTCAGATACAGCAGTTCTCCCGCCAGTGCATCCGATGTGCGCCGGATCTGCTCGTTTCTGGAAATGGAAAACGTACGCTCCTCACGCATCCACAGATTCAGCTCCATATTGTTCTGGGCAAGCTGCTCGCCGTGCGACAATGCCGTCTCGATCAGCTTTAATATGAAGATCTGCTCCTCCTGCGTGTCATACGTGTATCCGTAGCTGAGTGCGACCTCATAGATGCTTTTCAACAAAACACCGAGGAACAGCGGTATATCCGGCAGACCCAGACCGAAAAATCCCATGCCGACACCTTCCACCGCCGATACCGCCAGATTCAGGTTCCGGCTGGCACCCGCCTCTCTCCCGAATGCCCGCAGGGCATGTCTCGTGTCGCGCACCTCTGCGGTGTAAGCATTGATCTTATAATTCTGCTCCTTTTTCTCCCTCTGATAGGTCTTCTCTATCACCGGCGTTCCCTTGTCAAAGATCAGTTCAAACGCTTTGTAAAAAGCGGTGTGCAGAGTCGCCTCCAGCTTCTGTGGCACATAGCGCGTGATCTTCTCCTGCCAGCCCGCCGTCCGCGCCGGCATGGCATGGCGCAGAAAGCGCTCCTCTGCCTTGACAACTGCTGCCCATTCTTTTTCGACCGGATTCTGTTTCTCTCTCATCGCCCGCGCCTCCCCTTATGCTTCCAGTGTACGGTTCATGATCTCCATTTTCTCCTCCGCCTCGTAAATGAGCCGGCTGCATTCCTTAAGTTCCTCGGAGAAATTCTCCGTCTCCGTCTGATACAGACACTTATATTTGATGTCATGCTCCAGGCTTGCCCACAGATCCATCGCCAGCGTGCGGATCTGCAGTTCCACCGGCACCAGCTGCTTCTTGTTCATAAAATATACCGGCACCCGGATGACCATGTGAAGACTCCGGTAACCGTTCTCCTTCGGCGTCTCTATGTAATCCTTGATCTGTATAATCATAATATCATCCTGCGCCATCAGACGGTCGCGGATCAGATAGACGTCCTTGATATAAGAGCAGACAACACGGATTCCCGCGATGTCGTAGATGTTGTTACAAGCCGCCGACAGCGTCAGATCCAGATCCTTCTTCTGCAGCTTGCCCAGAATACTCTTCGCCGACTTCAGGCGGGTGTCAATATGGTGGATCGGACAGCGCAGCTTCCGGTACTTGAACTCGTCCTCTATTATCTCAAGCCTTGCCGTCGTTGCACACATCGCCGCATTGTACATGCGCAGGATCGGATCGATCGTCTGTGAAAACTGGTCCTTCATATCTGCGATCCGTTCCATGCTGTCATCCATCGCCGCACGCATCGGCACCAGATCCCGCACCGCGATCACATTCTCCTGTGCGGTCACCTCTTCGATTTCTATTTCCTGCCGCTTCCCCTGTTCCTCCAATTTATAAAAACCTCCATTGTCTGTTTTCCATCATCAGGTATTATTATATCAGACATTCATGAACCCGCCGTTAAATCCCCATAAAATATTTATTAAATCTTCTGCAGCGCCAAAAACGGACGGACTTCCCGCCGGGAAGCCCGTCCGTTTTATGTTACAATTCGATGCCGCAGCCCTGCATAAGCTCGCGGGCGCTGTCAAGCGAATCCACGCCGTGCAGATTCTTGATCGGCGCAAACTCTCGCTTTCTGTCGACCTCGTAAGGAACGCAGTCCGCCATCATGTGTACCATATCCAGGACAAGCGTCTCGAACTTGTATCCGTTCGGTGCATCCGGCTTCACCAGGCTGCCGGATTCGTCCATATACGGAATCTTTTTCTCTACCACATGGATCGGCATATGTGCATCCGCGATCTCCTCCAGACGCTTCTCGGAAAAGACGTAGTTTAAGATCACACCAAATCCATAGAGCAGGTCACCGTTTGCCTTCCGTGCAGTCGCCATCTCTTCCGTCATCTCGTAATACTCCGCGATCGATGGCTTGCCGTCCTCGGTACAGAGCACCCCCACTTTCTCATCCGGCGCTGCCTTTCTGACAACCTTCGCGCCGCTCTCACAGCCGTAGGCAATCGTTGCACCGATGAACAGCGGGTCTGCGATTCTCTGCAGGCAGTTGTCCACAGCAAATACATTGATCCACTCAATCCCGTGGGAACGGATGTCGGAGAGCAGCCCTGCATTCACCATGGAGCCAAACCAGCCGCCATTGCCGTTCGGGGACATGGCAACCCTGGTACGGGACTCCATATATACCCGGCCCTGATAATCGCAGGCGGGTTCCATCTCCTGCACGAAAAACTTCACATACTCCTTCGGGTAGCCAAAGTAACTGTGCTCCTCAAAAAATGCCTGCGTGTCGTCATGGTTGATGTTGCTCGTCATGATATAAAGCGGAACATACGCGCCGGCTTCATCCGTCACGTCCATCAGATTACGGATAAGCTGCTGAAACAAAAACAGCTCCCGGTGGATTCCGATATTGAGTGTTCCTTTCGGTCTGTCCAGTCCGAGACGCGTTCCCTGTCCCCCCGCCAGAAGAACCGCTCCGACTTTTCCTTCCCGGAGCGCCTTGATTCCGAGTTCGTGGAACTCGTCCCTGCGGCGCTCAATCTCATCTGTCTCAACCGCCTCAAGTGGTGCAAATACGCCCCGCTCGTTCACGGTCTCCTTGCGCTCAATCTGCTCTAATACAGACCAGTCGATCGCATCCAGCTGTGCCTTCAGCGCCTCGTTCTCCGCCTCTGAATTCTTCTCCATGGCAGCACGGATATAGCACTGCTTTTCGTCTTCCCAAATTTTCATAAAAAACTTTCTCCTTCCTGATATCAATTAAATCCGCGGAATCCCTTGCCGATAATCTCACTGCTGTTCGTGATGGCAATAAATGCCGTCGGCTGATGGATACGGATATAATTTCGTAATTCTACCGCCTGGGAGCGCTTCATAATAGTGATAATGATCGTCTTCTGGTTGTGCTCATATGCCCCCTCGGCTTTATAGATCGTCGCACTGCGGTGCAGCTCATTCGTGATAAAATCACAGATGGGCTCCGGATCATTGCAAATGATCGTAAAATACTTGCACAGGTTGATACTCTCAATGACATTGTCCACAACGAGCGACTTTGCCAGAAGTCCGCAGAGCGAACAAAGTCCTGTCTGTGCATCAAACACAAAACACGAAGCTATGACAATCCCCAGATCCACCAGAAACAGCGCGCCTCCGATGTTCAGCTTCGTATACTTTTTAAGGATCATGGCGATAATATCCGTACCGCCTCCGGATGCTCCGATATTGAACATGATCGCCGCACTGAATGCCGGCAGCACAATCGCATACATCAGTTCCAGTACCGGTTGCGTCGTCAGCGGATGCTCCATCGGAAACCACACTTCCGCAAGGCTTAGCCCCACAGACATCAGCACGCTCACATACACGGTGCGGATGCCAAAGCTTTTCCCGAGGAAAATAAATCCTACCACCAGCAGCACCATATTGATGATAAATGTGATATTTCCCGGAGTTGCCGGCATAACGGCACTTAGGACAACCGCGATACCCGTGACTCCTCCAAACGAAAAATTATTCGGGAACTTGAACACATAAACGCCCACCACCAGAATCAGCGTGGCAACCGTCAGAATCACATATTCCTCCAGCGTACGTTTTACTTTTCCCATATTCTTGTACATTTCTTCAAAATCCTCATCATCTGAACGTATTTCTCTGATATTCTACCGTATTTCCCGCAAAAATGAAACTGTATTATCAAAAAATAAGAAAATATTAGGAATCCATTCCCTTGCGGCGTCATACCACGCGCTTTTCCAGCCACCTGCCGCGCCGGTAGCGGATCACGAAAAGCAGCGTGCGGAACCCCCAGTCCACATACATGCCGATCCAGACACCGAGCACGCCAAGTCCCATCGTTCCGGCAAAAAAGTAACTGCTTGCCACGCGGAAAACCCACATGGAAAAAACGCTGACCTCCATCGTATACTTTGCATCTCCTGCGGCGCGCAGCACATTCGGAAGGGTAAAGCTGAGCGGCCAGATCAGCGCCGCGCAGACCGCGAAACTTACCAGAAGCTGTGTGGCAATCCGTGCCGCTTCCGCCGATAGCGCAAAGCAGGCGATGATTGGTTTTACGAGTACAAACAGCGCCAGATCCGCCAGCACCATTCCCGCATAAGCCAGACCAAGCAGACGCTTGCTGTAGTATTTCGCCTGTTCTTTTTCCCCGGCTCCGATGCATCTGCCAATGACCGTCACGATCGCAAGTCCGATCGCAATCCCCGGAATATTGGCAAATCCCGCCACACTGTTTGCAACCGCATTCGCCGCGATTGCCGCCGTTCCAAACGTCGCGGTCAGACTCGACACCAGAAGTTTTCCAATCTGGAACATTCCGTTTTCCACACCGCTCGGAATACCGATCTTTAAAATTTTTCCGATCACATCCCGCTGCGGCTTCATACAGCCCGGCGTCGCAATACACAGCGGGTTGTCCTTCCGCGAGAGCAGCACAACCATGACAATCGCCGATACGATCCGCGCCGTGAGCGTTGCAAGCGCTGCGCCCATCACGCCCAGACCAAATCCAAAAATGAGCACTGCATTGCCGCCGATATTGATCACATTCATGACCAGGCTTGTATACATGCTGACCTTACTGTTTCCGATTGCCCGGAACAGCGCCGCTCCCGCGTTGTAAACGCCCAGAAACGGGTAGGATATGGCGGAGATGATAAAATAAATCTCCGCATTCTGCATGACGTCCGCGTCAATCTGCCCGAAAATTGCCCGCAGCAAAAAGCGGTAGGACAGCAGGATGACCACCATCACCGTCCCCGCGGACATCAGCATGATAAACATCAGCTGTCCGGCAGATAGCTTTGCCCGCTCCGGCATCTTCTTGCCGATATACTGGCTGCATACCACAGCGCCGCCGGTTGCAAGCGCCGACAGAATCTGGATCAGCAGTGTGCTGATGCTGTCCACCAGCGACACGCCCGACACCGCCGCCTCGCCGCACGAGGAGACCATCAGCGTGTCAAACAGTCCGATGCTCAATGCCAGCGCCTGCTCAATAATGAGCGGTACAATCAGTTTTTTCAAATCTTCTCTGGTAAAAAGTAATGATTCCATTTTTCCCTCAAAAAAATGTGGCACAGCGTCACGCCATGCCACAAATGACTGTCATTCTATTGTTCTGTGCAGTGTCCGGATTATGCCAGTGCAGCCGTGATGATTGCCATGGAATATACCTCGGAAGCGTTGCATCCGCGGGACAGATCGTTGATCGGCGCATTTAAGCCAAGCAGGATCGGACCATATGCCTCGAAATTACCAAGACGCTGTGCAATCTTGTAACCGATATTTCCGGCGTTGATGTCCGGGAAAATAAAGGTGTTTGCATGTCCTGCCACTTCGTTGCCCGGGCACTTGGTACGTGCAACACGCGGGGATACTGCTGCATCAAACTGTAACTCGCCCTCGATCGGAAGAGACGGATATTTTGCCTTTGCCTTTGCTGCTGCATTGCGCATCTTGTCTACATCCTCACCCTTGCCGGAACCTAAGGTAGAGTAGCTTAAGAATGCAACCTTCGGATCTACACCGAAGATCTTCGCACACTCTGCAGACTCGCCTGCGATCTCAACCAGCTCATCCTCAGTCGGATGGATGTTGATTGCACAGTCACCCATTGCAAGAACCTCGTTCTCACCGGTTGCAGACGGACGAACCAGAATGAAGCAGGAGGATACGATGGAGTTGCCCGGCTTTGTCTTAATCAGCTGTAATGCAGGACGTACCGTATCTGCGGTGGAGTAGGTTGCTCCGCCGAGAAGTGCATCTGCAACGCCCATCTTTACAAGCATGGTTCCGAAGTAGTTCGCCTGGGACAGAACGCCCTTTGCCTGCTCCGGTGTCACACCTTTGCTCTTTCTGAGTTCACAGAACAGATCTACCATCTCGTCAAATCTGTCATAGTTTGCCGGATCAATGATCTCAGCGCCACGAATATTGAATCCGCTCTCCTCAGCAGCCTTAAAAATCTCATCCGGGTTGCCCACCAGAATCGGATGCAGGAAAGTACCTGCCAGTAATCTGGATGCTGCCTCTAAAATACGCGGGTCATTTCCCTCTGTAAAAACAATTTTTCTTTGGATCTTTCTTCAAGATATCGATCAACTGACCAAATCCGAACATAGTATACTCTCTCCTTTGACAATGTGTTTAATGTAAGCGCTTACTTCCCGTATTCATGCGGGCTGCGCCCACTGTTATGCTTTTATTATATAGCGCTTTTTACAAAAAGCAATGCTTGTACGAAAATAAATGCATGACGGGTTGTGCTTTTTGTTAGTCATCTCTAACTCCCAGCATACAACACCGTCATGCATCTGTCAATCAATGTGCTATTTTTCCCCAGCGCCTTTGCTTCCTGCTGCATTTTTCTCTGCATCCACGTGCTCCGCCTGTGCTGTCCCGCTGCTCTGTGACGCCTTTATCACGCCAAAAAGCTTCGGGACATGCTGGTCCTTGTCCGGTTTGGTCATCAGCATAAAACGCCGGAAAAAGAATAGAATACCGATACTGACCACCGAGAGCAGATCCTCGAGCGGCGTGGTCGTCTGCACAATCATGTGACGCGCGATCAGGAAAATCAGCACCTCAATGATATTCGCCGAACTCGGCTTGCAGAGCATCTTTAAAAACTCGATTCCGATGACAACGTTAAAAACGGCATCCAGATACTCCATAAACGCACCGGCTATCGTCCGGTGTTCCCAGTAGCGTGCCAGTTCCGGCACAAGCGTGATCATTGCCACCAGAATCCCTGCCACGACGGCTGCCGCCATCAGAAGCTCTAAGATCTCTCCGCCACGGTACAATATCCTTCTCGCCTTATCCCACATGGTATCTCTCCCTCTTCCCAAAAGTTATCTGTCAGAATCTTTATAAAAAACACTTATAAAACGCAAAATCCGAGCGCCTCACTTCGAATCCAAAACCATAAACGTTACCACCACAGTTAGCTCAGCCCAGGCACCCTCACGGCACACAAGAGCTTCTGCTTAGGGCTGCTCCATTCCTGACCTGACCCGGTTCACAGATTCCTGTTGCGTAAGACCCAGACGTCAACGCCACTTATGATGGGCAGCTTTACAGCTTACCTGATCCTCTGTTTGGCATCACCCCAACTATAGCGGATTGTTGGTACAGGGTACCGCTACCACCCCGGCTGCTCGGAGACTTAAGTATATCCTATCTGACGCCCGATTGTCAAGCATTCTACACGTTTTCACGCAGTCTCTTTTTCTTATCGCGCAGTTCCCGGAAGAAGCCGGAGAGCATCGTCGAACATTCCTCCTCCAGCACGCCCCTCTCGATCTCGACCTGATGATTAAACTGTGCCATCTGAAGCAGGTTCAGCACCGACCCGGCGCACCCTGCCTTCGGGTTCATGCTGCCGATCACGACCTTTTTCATGCGGCTCTGCACAATGGCCCCCGCACACATCTGGCACGGCTCTAGCGTGACATACATCGTGCAGTCTTCCAGCCGCCAGTCGCCGGTCTTTTTGCTCGCCTTTTTGATCGCAGTAAGCTCCGCGTGCGCCAGCGTATTTCCCTCTGTATTTCTTCTGTTGTAACCCCGCGCAATGATCCTGTCATTCTGGACGATCACGCAGCCGATCGGCACCTCCTCGAGCGCGTATGCCTTTTTTGCCTCGCGTATCGCCGCTTTCATATATTTTTCTTCCTGTGTCATGGACAGTTTCTCCAGAAATGCTATACTATAGTATAGACTTATTTTAGCCGATTTGATGCATTTTGTCGATGGAACATTTTCGGCAGAGGGAGTATGTATGAACTGCAACAACCATATTACCGGCAGTCTTCCTGTCCATACCATGTATACAACCGATCGCCTGATCTTAAAAATACTGACCCCTGATGACACGAACGAGGTTCTGGCTTTCCAGTGCCGCAACCGTGAGCTCTTTGAACGCTATGAGCCGACGCGTCCCCCCTATTTTCTGACTCCGGCGCACCAGCAGGCCATTCTAAAATGTGAGTATGATCTCGCACGGAAATGTGCATCGATCCGTTTTTATGTCTTCTTAAAAACCAACCCGCGGATCATCATCGGTACCGTCTGCCTGCACGATATTCTGCGCATGCCGTACTGCTGCAGCGAGATCGGCTACAAGTTCGACGCCGCATTCCAGCATCAGGGCTACGCCAGGGAAGCCGTGGCAAAGGTTTTAAACATCGCTTTTACCGATCTTTCCCTGCACCGCGTGTTTGCCCGCGTGATGCCGGAAAATACTCCCTCTATCCGGCTTTTGGAAGTCATCGGCTTCACTTGTGAGGGCACCGAATACGCCTGCACCCAGATTCAGGGAAAATGGGAAGACCACATCCGCTATGCCCTTTTAAATCCTTACTCTTCAATATAGCGCACCCAGCAGCCAAAATGGTTGACCGGTTCCCTGCCTTCCCTGCGCTCACCCCCCCTGGGCCGGCGGCAAAGAATTCCGGGAAACCGAAAATAGCCGCCATCACGCGCTCCTGTCTCTGATATACTCCCGGCACGCCAAGGAACCACCGTTCCTCCGCCGTCCTACCAAGCACCAGATACCGATAATTGAAAAATCCATGTAGCAGAAAGCTGTTGTTTCCCAGATACCAGTATTTTTTCGGCAGACTCCGCAGATCCTTTAATTCCAGCTGGATGCACTGCGTATCCCACTCCTCAAACAGAGCCGCCGGTTTGTGTTCTCTGCAGAGTTCCTCCCACACGGCATTCCAGTCGTATTCCGGGAACAGATTGCGCATGGGAAGCTCAGTGGCATGAATCGCCTCCATCTCCTCCCCCGCCGCTGCCGTCTCCATTCCGGACCCGGACGGCACATCCTGCGCCATCCCTTTTGCCGCCATCCGGCTGTTCTGTTCCGACTGTACAGGGGCTGCTCCCCCCTGCTTTCTCTGCGCCATCTCTTGCGCCGCCGTCTGGCTGTTCTGTTCCGCCTGCGCCGCGGCTGCTTCCCGCACTTCTTTTTGCGCCGCAGTTTCTGCTGCCGACCCTTTCTCTGCTGCCTTCTCCTTCGGCTCATCCGGCTGCCACTCCCGGAATCCGGACAGCCCCACCTTAAACGGAGCCCCCTCGCGCCACCGGCTCATCAGAATCCGCTCCTCTCCGATGACAAAAAACAATCCCTCCATCTCTGTAATGCCATAAGGAGATGCTCCGACTCTGCCGCCTTTTAAGACAACGGCGCCATCGCCGCTTCCGTTCGTCAGCTTCATCTCACCGACCAGTACTCCGGTCACACCTGTTGCTTCCTTCCCGCCTGCCGCTTCCCGCTGGAACAGATACACTCTGCATGCCGCAGACGCCGCATAGACGCCGCGCAGATGAATCTCAATTCTTGCATCCTGTCCCCGGATCTCAATTCTCGCAAAACCGACATTGCTTCCCTTCTTTTCCTCCTCATAGGCATATATATATGTAACAAACCGCTTCATTCCCGCCATGGGTACTCCCTGATACTTCTATCCTTATCTTCATATATATGCACGCATTCCATAAATAGAATCTTTTCAAAAAATAATAATTATTCCTATTTTTCTCTTGACAAATTCTTTCTGTGCGTGTAAGATGATATCAGTAACAATTACTAGTTTTAAGGAAAGGATGTATCGCATCCATGCTGAAGTACAGTAAACAGCGGGAGTCTATCAAGAATTTTCTTGTAACCCGGTATGATCACCCTACCGCCGAGACCGTATATCTGAATATCCGAAGGGAGTTCCCGAATATCAGCCTTGGAACCGTCTACCGCAACCTGAATCTGCTTGCGGAAATCGGCGAGATCCAGAAGCTTTCCCCGGGAATCGGACCGGATCGTTTCGACGGCAACCCTGCTCCACACTATCATTTCATCTGCCGCCATTGCGGCTGTGTGATGGATCTTACGGTGAGCGGCTTAGATCATATCAACATTCTTGCCGGTCAGGACTTTGACGGTGAGATTGAAGGGCATATTACCTATTTTTACGGCGCCTGCCCTTCCTGCAAGGCATCTGAAAAATGCTCATCCTGATCAGAAAATTACAAAAAAGATATTGACAAAAGTTTTTTGCAGTTTAAAATCAGTAACAGTTACTATTATTGATTCCAATTAAAATTTTTATAAGAAAAGGAGAATGAATTATGGCAAAGTATGTATGCACAGTATGCGGTTATGTTTATGAGGGAGATGCAGCTCCGGAGTTCTGCCCGGTCTGTAAGGCACCGGCCGAGAAGTTCAAGCTTCAGGAAGGCGAGAAGGTATGGGCTGCCGAGCATGTAGTCGGCGTTGCACAGGGTGTCAGCGAAGATATCCTTTCTGATCTGAGAGCAAACTTCGAGGGCGAGTGCTCTGAGGTTGGTATGTATCTTGCAATGGCACGGGTTGCACACCGCGAGGGATACCCGGAGATCGGAATGTACTATGAGAAGGCCGCTTACGAAGAGGCTGAGCACGCTGCAAAGTTTGCAGAACTTCTCGGCGAGGTGGTAACGGACAGCACGAAAAAGAACCTGCAGATGAGAGTTGATGCAGAGAACGGCGCTACTGCCGGCAAGACTGATCTTGCAAAGAGAGCTAAGGCTGCCAACCTCGATGCAATCCACGATACCGTTCATGAGATGGCCAGAGATGAGGCCAGACACGGCAAGGCTTTCGAGGGACTCTTAAAGAGATACTTCGGCTAAGTAAAACACCATCCATTATTTTACCAAAAGGGGTATGCATATTATATGCATACCCCTTTTTTCTGGTGACGCCACAGCGCGTGTTTCCGAGCATTGCTCCGTTCCTATGCCAGATGGTTGATAAATGCGTTGAACTCCCGGAATGATACCCCTGCCGGCACGCCGGAAAAACAGGTGGTAGGACTCTCTTTTCCACCGCGCAGCTTCACATAATATTCCGTAATTGTCCGGAGCGCGTCTTCTTCTGTCGGATACTCATAAATTCCCTTTTGTTCTACATTCGGATGCTCCATGTGATATGTTTTTCCATTTTGGAAATACAAAAGAAAGCAGTGCATATGCTCCTCTTCCTCCAGATTTCCGTAATCATCCGGCTCAAATATCCGACAGCAGTACATCTGGTTCGGAATGCCGATTGCATCCAGTAGTTCATGCATAAGTGCAACCTGTTCAATGCAGGTTCCGATCTTCTGTCGCAGGGTTTCCGTCACAGACATTGTCCGGTACAATCTCCGGAAATCTTTCATTTCGCTGGTATGCGTTCCTCCGTCTTTATCCTGCCATCCATATGCAATATTTTCATCGATCCATCTATAGATATCTTCCACTGTCTGAAGTTCTGGCAGCGGTGTTGCAGGCTTCATTTTTGTCTGAAGCAGGGACATGTCCATATCTGCTTCCTCCTGATCTATAATATTCTGAGAAAACCTCCGTCATTTTCTATCAATTCCACAGATTTTCCGTTCCCATCCGCTGCCATTTATGATACCATAAATTCAGGGAGAAAGCCACTTACATAGATGCTTCTATACGAATGAGGTAATGGAGTTATGAATATAAAAGTACAGGCATGTGGATTTGTTTTATTAGTGATTCTATATCTGCTCTACCATCAGCAGCACACGCTGCAGACGTATTCGCGGCGCGCTTTTTTGCGTTTCTATGCGGTCACGGTGTTATGCATCCTGATGGACATCCTTTCCATTGTCGCAATTGAATCCGCTTCCCATCTGCCTGCACTCTTTGTAACATTTGTGTGCAAAACCTACCTTATCACCCTGGTGCTGACCGCTTTATGCGGTGTTATGTATATCGGCGTGGATATTCTGCTCTCCAACAAAGCCTTCCGGAAAACAGAGCACCTTATCCTGCTTATCACCTCCGTCGTCTGTCTTTCCATCTATCTTCTTCCGATTTCCATATACTGTGGTCCTGTTACACACATCGTATACACTTATGGTTCTTCTGCACTCATGACGTATCTTGGTGCGGTCGGACTGATCCTGCTGAATTTTGCCCTCATCCTGAAATATCGCAGACAGATCCGTGTGCGCAGACGCACAGGAATGTTACTCTGGATGCTCGTATGGATACTCTCAGCTATCATCCAGTTTTTAAATCCTGAAATCCTGATTGTGGGATTTGGCAGCTGCCTTGGTGTTGTCATCATTTACCTGCAATTTGAAAATCCTGAAATCAATCTCGACCGTGCAAGCGGTATGTATAACCAGACTGCTTTTTATGAATTCATTCATCAGATCTATTATGACAGGTCTGCTTATACCGCCTTTGTATTCATCAATGATCACCGATTTTCGGGGACGACTCACAGCAGACAATGCAGGATCTGGCAAAAAAGCTGCTGTCTACTGACGGTGCATACATTTTTAAGACCGCAGATGATGAGATCGTAATGCTGACCCCCGCGTCCATGTGGAATCATGCCGATACTGCTTCCATCCAAAAATTTGCGCTGGACACCTACCTGTCAGCTTCCTCGGGCAGCAATCTGAAAATTCTTTTTCTGGAAGACTGTCTTTTAACGCCCTGCCAGGAAGACTTCTTTTCTCTGCTGCGCTATTGCCGCAGGACAAAAATCAAGCAGACTGTGCAGCGTTTTATTCCCGTGGATGCCTCTGTCGCAGCACGCATGTACGCCGAAAATGATCTGATCCAGAAAATCGACGATGCCATATCGCAAAACCGGATAGAAGTATTTTTTCAGCCCATCTATTCCACAAGGCAGAAGGCTTTTACCTGCGCCGAAGCACTGGTGCGCATGTACGATGCCCACGGAGATCTGCTGCCGGTATATGATTCTATCTGCGCTGCCGAAGAGAGCGATCGCATTCATCAGATCGGTGAGATCGTATTTGAAAAAAAGTATGCCATACCATCCGCAACGAACAGCTTGCACAATATGGGCTTCATTACATCGAAGTCAATCTCTCTGTTGCACAGTGTTCCGACGAAAAACTTGCCGAGCGCTATATCCGCATCATGGAACGTTATCAGATTGATCCTTCCAATATCAATCTGGAAATCACTGAATCCGCAACTATGGAGATGAAGCAGACACTGCTTGCCAACATGGAAAAGCTGATTGCCTACGGTGTCAGCTTCTCACTGGATGATTTTGGAACCGGTCAGTCTAATCTGAACTATATTGTCGAGATGCCTGTTCAGATCGTCAAATTTGACCGGGTAATGACCCAGGCATATTTTAGCAGCCAGAAAGGCCGTTTTGTCATGAACGCTGCCATGCATATGATTCAGGACATGAAGCTCGGTATTGTCTCCGAGGGAATCGAGACGCAGGAGCAGCTTACTGCAATGGAGCAGCTTGGCATTGACTACATCCAGGGCTTCTATTTTTCAAAGCCTCTTCCGCTCCCAGAGTTCCTTGCTTTTATTAAAAAGCAGGAATGTAAACGAACGCTTTTCTATTTCTGCCGCAGTTCCAGATCCGGTTTGATCTTCGATCCCAGATAAATGATCTCCGGATCTTCCGGCTGTCTCTCGCGCAGATCATGCGATATGCGTTTTCCATCCTCCAGCTTGCGAAACTGTCTCTTTCCGGATACCTGTCTCTTATAGTCGATATCCTAGATCACAGAGGCTGCTACAGAAGCTGCAAGCACCAGCAGAATCAGTATTACCAACCCTATCACATATCCATTCATCCACGCTCTCCTCTCTCTTGAGCTCTTCAACACCAGACTTTATTCACCGGCTGCCAAATTACCAATGCTGTTCTTTTCATCGTCCAGTTCCTTTTTGCATCTGCTGTACCTTTGTATCCTGTGCGATTGCCTGCATAATACGCTTAACATCCTCCGGCGAAAACATTCCGATCGCCCTGGAAAGCTCGTCCAGATTGCCCCTGTTGACCAGCAGACTTCCGCCTCCCGCCAGCGGAATATTGATACATTTCTTCAGATCGGTCGTATCTCCCAGACAGATCCGGTTATTCTCGGTATCACAGGTAAACACAACCCCCTTATAGCAAATCATGCCATTCTCCGCCATTCCACTGTAAGGTGCCGTCTCCAGCTTAAATTCTTTTTCCATGCGGTCTGTTCTGGGCTTATGCGCTTCTCCGCCCGTCCTGCCGTCGTATCTGATCCCATTTTCAAATGCAATCCCAAACGCCATAACTCATGAAGACGTGAAGCAGAATCCTTCTTGATCTTCTTCTCAACTTCGTCATAAACAGTAACTTTCTTTCCGTCTACAACCTCTTTTACTCTCTTGCCATCTTTGTCCTTGCGGGCAACCTTAGCTGTTACAGTAACCTCTTCAAGTTGTCTTTCTCTTTTACTGCTAATGCGATAAGACCCTCAGCGATCTTACGAACCTCTTTAGCCTTAGCCTCTGTAGTAACGATCTTTCCGTTAACGAAGAAGCTGTGTAACCTGACCTCTGAGTAAAGCCTTTCTCTGGCTTGATGTTCTGCTTAACTTACGATATTTTGCCATTTTAATTTCCTCCATTTGTGGGACATCCGGTCACGCTCTTCGGTCTTACTGCCAGACATCGTATCTTGTTGTGATAAAGCTTTGCCTTATTAATCAGTTGCCACTCATGTATCAGACACGGTCACGCTCTTTGGTCTTACTGGCCCTGCCGCTATGAGTTTTGTCACACATAAACATAAATATGATATTTAAAATTTATATATGACCAATTTATTTAGAAGAATCAGTGTAAGGATTATTCGAATGAATTATTCCTCAGTCTGATTTAACTCTAAACCTAATTCTTTTAATTTTGCTAAAACTTCCTCTAAAGACTTGCGACCAAGGTTACGAACCTTCATCATGTCCTCAGGTGTTCTATTGATAAGCTCTGCAACAGTGTTAATTCCTGCACGCTTCAAGCAGTTGTATGAACGAACTGAAAGCTCAAGCTCATCGATGTTCATCTCAAGAACCTTCTCCTTCGCATTATCCTCTTTCTCGATCATAACGTCTGCCTGCTGTGCCGCCTCAGACAGATCGATGAACAGGCTTAAATGCTCGCTCAATACCTTAGCTGCAAGACTGACTGCCGTCAGGCTCCAATGCACCATTTGTAAATACATCTAATGTAAGCTTATCATAATCAGTAACCTGACCTACACGAGTATTCTCTACAGTAAGGTTAACACGCTCAACAGGAGTGTAGATTGAATCTACAGCAAGAACTCCGATTGGTGTATCCTCGTTCTTGTTCTTCTCTGCTCTGACATAACCTCTGCCGTTTGTGATTGTAAGCTCCATGTAAAGCTTAGAATCTGCACCACCATTCAAGTGTGCAATCTCTAACTCAGGATTCAAAATCTCGATATCTGAATCAACCTGAATATCGGCTGCTGTGACTACGCCTTCGCCCTCAAATTCAATGTATGCAACTTTCGGCTCATTCGTAGAACTGTTATTGCGGATTGCAAGATTCTTGATGTTCATGATGATCTCAGTTACGTCTTCCTTTACGCCAGGAATCGAGCTGAACTCATGCAGCACACCATCAATCTTGACCTGGCTGACAGCCGCACCCGGTAATGAAGAAAGCATGATTCTTCTTAAAGAATTACCAAGTGTTGTACCGTAGCCTCTTTCCAGTGGCTCTACAACAAACCTTCCGTACTTCTTGTCTTCTGAAATTTCTGCGATCTCAATTTTGGTTTTTGAAAATCGAACACTACAAAATCCCTCCTTCTCGGGTATCGTTGTTATATGTTATCAAAGAGTGGATAAGCCGGGAAATAAATCCCCGGCAAATCAACCTAATTTTACTTAGAATATAACTCGACGATGAGCATCTCGTCAACAGGTACGTCGATCTGCTCTCTGGAAGGTAATTCTTTTACAGTTCCCTGTAATTTCTCAGCATCTACGTCTAACCACTCCGGAACGATTCTTCCGCCAGCTACCTCGACGATATCTTTCATCCTCTGAGTATTCTTTTTTTGCTCTCTTTAATTTCGATAACATCGCCAGCCTTTACAAGGTATGAAGGATGTTAACAACTTTTCCGTTTACTGTAACGAACTTGTGATCAACGATCGTTTCTTCTAGACTTCTTATCATATCCTAAATAACTTGGCTCTAAACCAAGTGATCTGCATCTCTTAAGTACAGGTACTTTATTAACTGCCATTTTAATCTATGCCTCCTGATTAGACTCTTCTACGTTTTGGTGGACGACATCCATTGTGAGGTACCGGGTAACGTCTCTGATTGATGTAACCTCAAGACCACATGCTGAAAGGGCACGGATAGCTGCCTCTCTTCCTGAACCTGGTCCCTTAACGAATACGTCAACTGTCTTTAATCCATGGATTAAAGCTGCCTTTTAGCTGTTTCTGCTGCCATCTGTGCAGCATATGGAGTAGATTTCTTTGAACCTCTAAATCCAAGACCACCGGCACTTGCCCATGATAAAGCATTTCCTTCAGCATCTGTTAAAGTAACGATTGTGTTATTGAAAGATGCCTGAATATGTGCCTGTCCGCGTTCAACGTTTTTCTTTACACGCTTTTTAGTTGTTTTCTTTGCAACATTCTTAGCCATATTTAAACTAACCTACTTTCTACTTTCTAAACTTTATTTAAGTTATAATGAAGCTCTGCTTCCACGTCCGCAGAACCAAACGCGCACTACGTTCAAGTGGCGTTTTCACTTATTTTCAAGTGATTATTTCTTCGATAACAAACAGCGCTGATTCTCTTAACCTCATCATCTGTAAGATCTCTAACACGAGTGCTTGGATCAACATTAGCTTCTTCAAGGATACGGTCTGCACTTGTTCTACCGATTCCGTAGATATAGAAGTCAGACCGATCTCAACACGTTTTCTCTTGGTAAATCTACCACCTGCGATACGAGGCCATGTGCTTTTTTAACCTCCATTGATTCATATGATGCCTGTGATACACACTGCGCATCTTGTTATTTTCTGATTCCTGCGACTGTCAGATGACAGACCGCGTCTTAAACAAGCCACTTGACATCATGACTTTTACATTCAAAATCTGCTGCGGCAGCTCCGTTTGTCCTCGGCCTGAAATGGTGCGCCTCGCCAATTCTCTCGTATTCCGGATGGTTCTCCCCTGCGTCCTCGACAGTATGTAAACGCAAAAAAGCAGCTATCTGCTGTTTCATATGATAACAGTGCGAACAACTCATCCTGGTGTTCCTGCAGCCGCACATAATGAGGGTCAAATATTTGTACAATTAGCCCTGTCTCTGCTTGTGTTTCCGGATTCTCACAGATAATTCTGATGCTTCCTTTTCTCTT
>VOFG01004617.1_pt1 | contig 30104 bp, 36 predicted proteins | sample 5384171 | NCBI WGS metagenome assembly VOFG01 (sample SAMN12384726, study PRJNA508395) | human gut metagenome | isolation source: healthy gut F | host: Homo sapiens
AAGTTACGTATTGCTCACGGATTACGATACGGCGTGCGCGGCCTTTCGATGCGGGTGCGCGGCATATGACCCACCTGTTTAACGCCATGCCCAGCCTGCATCATCGCGAGCCTGGCCCGATTGCCGCTGCCGCCGAGCGCAACGATGTGACCGGCAGAGATTATCGCCGACGGCGTGCATATCCATCCGGCGATGGTTACGCCTGGCGTTCGCGCTGTTCGGCGACGACCGTATGATTTTGATCAGCGACAGCCTGCGCGTGCGGTTGGGCGATGGCGAATACGAGCTGGGCGGCCAGCAGTTCACCGTGCGCGGCAACCGCGCCACCATTGCCAACGGGCAGCCTGGCGGGGAGCAACCTCCGACGTCATGGCGTGCATGCGTACGGCGGTGCAGCGCAGATGCGTTCCGCTTGACCAGCGCCGTTCGCGCCGCAACGATGAACGCCCGCGGGCCTTGGGCCCTGAAGGGAGCGCGGCGCCATTGCCCGGGTACGTGGGCGACGCCGTGGTGCTCGACCGCGACCTGAACATCAAGCACGTGGTGCTGACGCGGCCGCGTGCTGAAGGAAAGGCTAGCGTGATGGGACAGCGTCGTCGAGAAAACCAGATTGCTCGATTCTCCGGTGTTTTTGCCTTCGACCGCTTTGCGCGTGGCGGATTTGGGGCGTTTGGGGCCGAGGCGACTGGTGCCCCGCACCGGCGCGTTTGGCGGAAAATCCTGCGGGCGGGCGTACGGCCAAGTCGCTTTGACGTTTGTGGGGTTCCCGCCCACGCCCCGAACCGTTAGCGTCTATCCTCATATCGTCGGCCATGCCTCAAAGAAAGAGGCGCCAAGGATGCTTATCGTGGTGACCGATTCTCCGTTCGACGGCGTAATCCCCGGATCGTCATCGTCCGCAATCGGACCGAGACGAGCACGCCTTCTGACCTGAGGCGTTCGAGCGCTCCATCAACCGCATGATCGACGCAGGCGTCGAACGGCCTGTTCTTCTTGGGATCCTCGGGCGAAGTCGGCCTTCCTCACCGACGCCCAGCGCTACCACGTGCTGCAGGAGGCCGTGGCCATCGTGAACCATCGCGTGCCCGTGCTCGCCGGCGTCATCGACATGGAGACCCTGCGCGTCATCGACCAGTGCAAGCGCGCGAAGGGCTACGGCGTCGACGCGCTCGTCGCGACCGCACCGTTTTTACGCACTCGGCGGCCCGCGCGAGGTCGAGCGTCATTTCCGCGACATCCGCGAGCACACCGACCTGCCGCTGTTCGCCTACGACCTGCCCGCTTGCGTGCACACGAAGCTCGATCCCACGATGCTCGTGCGCCTCGGCGAGGACGGCGTGCTGCAGGGCGTGAAGGACTCCTCCGGCGACGACGTCTCCTTCCGCTGGCTCGTGCTCGAAAACGAGGACGCCGGCCATCCGCTTCAGCTGCTCACCGGCCATGAGGTCTGCGTCGACGGCGCTTACCTCGGCGGCGCGGACGGCTCCGTTCCCGGCCTCGCGAACCTCGATCCGTTCAGCTACGTCGAGCAGTACAAGGCGTTCCAGGCAGGCGATTGGGCGAAGGTCAAGGAGCTGCAGGATCACCTCGCACGCCTCATGTTCCTCACCCGCGTCGTGAAGGCGACCGTCGGCTTCGGTGCCGGCGTGGGCGCGTTCAAGACTGCACTGTGGCAGATGGGCGTGTTCAACACAAACCAGATGCGCGAACCCGTCCAGGCGCTCGAGGGCGAAGATGTCGCAGCCATCGTCGAGGTCCTCAAGAAAGCTGGCCTCATGGACGCCGACGCGCCCATTCGCAAATAACGTCACCTGTAAGAGGAGCGCGGCGTGCAAGGGCTAAAGGCCCGCGCGCCGCGCTCTTTTCTTTCGAGCCATTCAAGGAGCAGCATGGCAACCTTTCCTGCGAACTGCGAATTTCCAGCGCGCGTCGTCGCAATCGATGTGGGCGGGACCAAGATCACCGGCAGCATCGTGCGCTACGATTCCGCCGAAGCCGAACCCGTTGTGGAAGATTCGCGCACCGTGGCGACCGAGGCGCTGAAGGGCGGAGCAAGCGTCCTCGACAAGATTTGCTCGCTCGCTTGCGACCTCGCCGCGTGCGCCCCCTCCTCCCCTCTCGGCATCGGGTGGGAACCGCTGGACGCGTCGACGCGAAGTCGGGGAGATATCGCCTACGCGAACGACCTCATGCCGGGCTGGGGCGGACAGCCGCTCGCATCGGCATTGTATGAGAGCGCTCTGGCCTTCCCGCCGCCGTTTTGAACGACGTGCAGGCTTATGCGGTGGGTGAAGCCCGGTGGGGCGCCGGACGTGGTGCCGATACCTGCATCATGATCGCCGCGGGAACCGGCGTCGGCGGCGCCGTTATCGCACATGGCCGCATCGTGCGCGGCAAGCACGGCTTCGCAGGCGAGGTGGGTCATATGGCATCTTCCGTCGCCACGGGAATACCCTGCGTATGCGGCGGAAGCGGACACCTGGAAAGCGTCGCCGCAGGCAGCGGCATCGAGGCACGCTTCTTCGAGGCCACAGAGGAGCACCTCTCCGGCGCCGAGATTTCCGCACTCGCCGTAAAAGGCGAGCAGCCCGCTCGACGCATCATCAAGGAAGCAGGTTTTGCGCTCGGCCAGGCCATCGCAGGACTGACGAACATCCTCGATCCCGACATCGTCATCTTGTCAGGATCGGTGGTGAAAGCCGGCGCGGAATGGCGCGCGGAGCTGTAACGAGGATTCGACAGCCAAATTCCCGCAATTCAGCGCGACCTGCCCATCGTCGATGCCGAGCTCGGGCGCCGCCGCCCCGCTCATCGGCGCGGCGGAGAACCTCATCGACTCGCTATAGGACCCTTGCCCGGCACTGACGATGACCAGGCAAAACGCACGAGCTGCAAGCACCATCGCAGCTCGCACTCAACCCGACGTATATCTTGCAAATCGCAAAGGAGCACATGACGATCCCGTCATCCAGCAGCTCAAAGGGAAACTCATCGTAAGCTGCCAGGCCTATATGGGCGAACCCCTGCGTCACCCGGAGACTATGGCTCAGATGGCGCGCGCCTGCGAGCTCGGCGGTGCCGGCGGAATCCGCTGCCAGGGCCTCCGACATCTCCGCCATCAAGGGACGTACCGAGGTGCCCGTCATCGGCATTTGGAAGGAAGGCCACGAGGGCGTCTACATCACCCCGACGTTGCGTCACGCGCGCGCGTGCGTCGCGGCGGGCGCCGATATGGGCTTTTCATCACACGAAAAGGGAGAGGGAAGAACGTTTTACGCAACTCCATATGACGCTCGATGGATGTGGGGTGCGTTTTCGCGCAAAGTTCCGCACGAGCCAAACAGCCCAGTGGGCTGTTTGCGCGAGCAGGACTGTTTGAGCACGGAATGCACCCCGCATCCATCCTTTGGGATTGGGATTTCCTGTCTCTAGCAAACAAAAGGGCGACCCTTGCGAGTCGCCCTTCGTTTTTGCTGGCCGGTGCTTACTCTTTCCCGAGGTTCGGGTGGAGAAGCGAGGAGCCGCGCCCAGAAGCAGGCGCGTGTAGTCGTCCTTCGGGTGGTTGAACACCTCTTCGGCGGTTCCCGCTCGACTGCCTGGCCGTGGTTCATGACGATGATGCGGTCCGAGATATAGCGCACGGTCTGGATGTCGTGGCTGATGAAGACCATGGCCAGGCCGAGTTGCTTTTTCAGGTCCATGAGCAAGTTCAGAATCTGAGCGCGAACCGAGACGTCGAGTGCGGACGTCGGCTCATCGGCGATGATGGCGTCAGGGTTGAGCGACAGCGCACGAGCGATGGCCACGCGCTGGCGCTGGCCGCCGGACATCTGACCGGGCAGCGCATCGAGAACGGATTCTGGCAGGCCTACCATCTCGATGAGCCTCATGCACGCGGGCCTCGCGAGATTTCGCATCGCCCACGTTGTGCACGCATCATCGGGTCGGTCAGCTGGTCGCGCACGCTCATGCGGGCGTTCAGCGCGGTCGCCGGGTCCTGGAACACGACTGAGATCACGCGGCCGATGATGCGGCGCTGCGCTGCGGTGCGCTTCGTGACGTCGGTTCCCTTGAAGTAAACATGCCCCGACGTGGGCGCTTGCAGGCCGCACATCACGTTTGCCGTGGTCGATTTGCCGCAACCCGACTCACCGACGATACCGATGGTCTCGCCTGGCATGAGCTTCAGGGTAAGGCCGTTCACCGCGTGCACCTTGTTCGGGTGCAAAATCGGGTTCGTGCGCGTCTTGAAGATCACGTGCACATCGTCAAGAAAGATGATAGGCGTCTTCTCGTCCCTGCCGTCTGCTGCGGTGCTCGTAGGCGCGCTGTCGTCCTTCGCGTCTTCCTGCTCGGTGATAAGCATGCGGCCTTCTGCAGACTCGAAGTCGTTCACGGACTCTGTGTCGCTTGCAGCGGCGACAATGTCCTTTTCGACGATTTCCGCCGCTTGGTTGTTCTTCTCGGTCATTTACTCTGCACCTCCCGTAAGGTAGGGCTTGATTCCCCACGCGCTTCAGCTCGCTGTCGGGAAGCTCGGCATAGTAATGGTCGGTGCCCTTGACGCGCTTGAGCATCGGGCGGACGTTCGAAATCTTGTCCGGGTGGCTCGAGCGCGGGCGGAAGCGGTCGCCCTCGGGGAAGTCCTTCGGGGACGGAACGCTGCCAGGCACCTGGTGCAGTCGATCGCCGCCTGCCTCGATGGAGAGCACCGAGCCGAGAAGACCGCGCGTGTACTCGTGCACGGGGTTGGTGAGGATTTCCTTCACGGGTACCCCTGCCCACAACCTGGCCCGCATACATAACGGTAATGGAGTTCGCAACCTGAGCGACAAGCGCGAGGTCGTGGCTCACGAAGACCATTGCGAAGCCGAGCCTCGTGCTGGAGCTTGTTCAGAAGGTCGATAACCTGCTTCTGCACCGTCACGTCAAGGGCGGTGGTGGGCTCGTCGGCGATGACCAGCTTGGGGTCGCGCGTCAGGGCCATGGCGATGAGCACGCGCTGACGCTGGCCGCCGGAAAGCTCGTGCGGATAGGAATCCAGCGTGCGCTTCGGGTCAAGGCCTACCAGCTCAAGCAGCTCCTCGGCGGTACGGGTGCCGCCGCGCTTGGTCAGCTGCTTCATCTGCGCTTTGATGAGCATCGACGGGTTCAAGCTCGAAAGTGCGTCCTGATAAATCATCGCGATTTCGCGGCCGCGCAGTTCGTTCATCTCCTTGTCGGAGAGGGTAAGCAGATTCTTGCCGTCGTAGAGGATCTCGCCGGAGATCTGCGCCTTCTTGTCGAGTAGGCCCATGATGGTGAGGCTCGTGATGGACTTGCCGCAGCCGGATTCGCCCACAAGACCCATGGTCTGGCGCGGGCGGACGACGAAGCTCACATGGTCGACGACGTTCACGTCGCCATGGCGCGGGAACTTGATGCAGAGGTCCTTCACTTCGAGGATCGGCGGCACATCGGTGCGGGCGGGGAAGCGGTCGGTGCGCACAAGCTCGACCTTGCGCAGTGCGTCGAGGCGCTTGGTGAGCATTTCGGCCTGGGCGGCGTAGGCGAGCGTCGGGTCGGCGACCATGCGGTCGGCCTCGCGGTTGCCCTTTAAGATCATTCTCGTCGACCTTAACGGCGGCCTTCGGGGCGGCGATCGCGTCGGTGATGCCCTCGGAGACGATGTTCAAGCAGAGCACCGTGATCATGATCATAAGGCCCGGGAACAGTGCCTGCCACCAGCGGCCGGCGAGCACGCCGTTGCGCGCGTCGGCGAGGATGTTGCCCCACGTCGGCGTCGGCTCGGGGATGCCGGCAGAGATGAATGATAGCGACGCCTCGAATACGATGGCGTCGGCGACGAGCACGATGGTGAACACGAGCACCGGGGCGATGCAGTTGCGCACGACGTGCTTCCAGAGGATCCAGGGGGCGCGAGCACCGGAGACAACGACGGCGCGCACATAATCCTGGTTGTACTCGCTCATCACGTTCGCGCGCACAATGCGGGCGATCTGCGGATGTAGAGAAAGCCGATGGCGAAAATAAGCGAGGGTACGCTGTTGCCGAATACGACGCTGAAGGTTGCGGCGAGCGCGATGCCAGGGAAGGACATGATGATGTCCAGGATGCGCATGATTATGTTTGAGATGCGCTGGCGCACAACGGCGGCGATGGCGCCGATGATGGAGCCAACCACGAGCGCGAACGCTGTGGCGCCCAGGCCGATGGTGAGCGAGTACTTGGCGCCGCACATCAGACGCGACAAAACGTCGCGTCCCTTGTCGTCGGTGCCAAAGAGGTGCTCGCCGTTGGGCGCGGTAAACGAGGTGTAGATCGCGCATAGGGATCGTAGGGGGCGATGAAGTCGGCAAGGATTGCGACGGCGATGATCGCGATGAGCACGACAAGCGAAATGCGCGCGCCGATTGTCATGTTCTTCCAACGACGGAAGCGCACTTTGCCGGCGCCGGCCTCCATCTTCTTAGTGAGGTTGCCACGAAGTTGAGCCATGGTGCTACACCGTCCTGATTCGCGGATCGATAAGGATATAGAGCATGTCGACAATCACGTTGACGATGATGAAGGTGATGGCAACGACGAGGACGACACCCTGGACGAGCATGACGTAGTTCGAGGTGACGCCAGAAAGGATAGCCATGCCCATGCCGGGAAGCGAGAAGATGACCTCCAAGACGACAGCGCCGCCGATCATGTAGCCGAACTTCAGGCCGAGCACGGTGACCGGCGTGATGAGCGCGTTGCGAAGCACGTTGCGCGCGACGACGGTGCCGTAGGGGATGCCGAAGCCGCGGGCGGTGCGCACGTAGTCCTTGTCGAGTTCCTCGACCATCGACGTGCGGATGATGCGCGTCATCTGGCCGGTAAGGGGAACGGCAAGCGCGATGCCCGGCATCGCCATGCGGGGCCAGCCAGCCGGCGGGGTTTTCCGTCAGCGGGGAAGCGCGCCAGATGCGGGCAGCATGTGCAGCGTGGAAGAGAACAAAAGGATGAACAGCACGGCGAGCCAGAACGACGGCGTTGCGATGCAGGCGATCGAGAAGATACGGATGACCTGGTCAGGCCAACGATCGCGATAGAGCGCCGAGATGACGCCAAGATCGCGCTCGCGATGATCGCGATGATGAAGCCGAAGAACCCCAACTGCAGCGTGATAGGCAGCGCCGTTGCGATGCGGCCTGCGACGGATTGGCTTGCGGGGCCGAAAGTTCCCAGGTCACCATGGAAGAAGCCCGCCATGTAGTTGCAGTACTGCACGACAACAGGGTCATCGAGGCCGTGTTGCGTGCGGTAGGCTGCAAGTTGTTCCGGTGACGCGTTTTCGCCCAGGGCTGAGTACGCCTGATCGATTGGCGATAACGACATCAGGAAGAAGACGAGAACGGTGACACCGAAGATCGTGATGGGCAGCCAAATCAGGCGGTTGCCAATCAATCGCAACAGGTTATTCACTGATGTCCCCTCCTTTCGATTTCTGCTCGTGAGAGCATTCCTGAATATTGTTCGGCACCTCTTCGAGCAGTGCCGCGCCCAAGAATTGCCAACCTAGCATTATAACGGTCGGCCTCATGGCAAAGTCCATTTTTATCGCAAGCGCATAACTCGGCTAGCGTTATCGCAGCTGTTTTTCGCAAACGTGCCACCAGTTGTTGCCCGTGCCCTTCGCGTATTCGCACCCTACGCAGGGCTTCGTGCAGAACTCGATGGTTCGCATGTCGTCGGTGAGAAGCTTGCTTCCCTCGTAAGGGGTGCGGGGAGAGCTTCGTCCGCGGCTTCCATTCCCCCTTATGTACATCGCTGCAAGCTGCTTCATGCCGCGATTCGTGGGATGCGTGCCGTCGATTGCCTCGTAGTCGAAGCCGAGGGCCGCCGCGTCGACGGGCGTGCAGTTGCTTCATCGGCTGCGGCGCTATGGATGGCCTTGTTGTACTCGTCGACGCAGATGCCGCGAAACCACCGCGGTGAGGTCGACTTCTCCGCCCCTTCACGCGCCCAGGAGAAGCGTTGCTGCCCAGATGTGGGCTTTCGGCCACTTCTCGTGCATGGTGCGAAGCATGCGGCGATACGATGCGGCGAACTTCTCGACTGCCCCATCGGGCGCGAGTCCCGCAACGTTCCCCTTGTCGGGGCAGCTCGCCACAAGCTCTGCCGGCGCGTTCGGCGATCCGCCGCAAATCTGCGCGTAGGCCGATCCCCACCCGTAGTCGTTGATGCCGATGTAGATGAGGATGTCGTTGGGCGTCTTCCCGTCCCGCTCGAGCGCAGCGATGCGGCGCTCGCTTGCGCCCTGGGGAAACACGTTGCCCTCGCACACGCAGCCCGACCATGCCGCGTTTGCGAGGAGAACTCGCCGTCGAAGTGGTTGATGACCTGCATCCACCAGGTGTCGGCGGGCGTTTGCACCCCGTCGCCTCACGTTGCTCGCCCGTATAGAAAATGCTCCAGCCATCGGGGGTCACTCCCTCGTAAGTGCTGATGGAGTCCCCGTACACTGAAAAAAGTCGCTGCATGCGAAACCTTCCTCCCTCTCTTGATTGCAATGCAACCAGTATAGTTGCGCTTGCCCGCTTTCCGCGTTTCGCGGTTGTTACGCAACAAAAAAGCCCGCCTGGGGAGGCGGGCTTTCGTGCAATGCAAAGCAGGCTGTCAGGCGAGCTTACTTCAGCTTCGCGTTCTGGAAGTACAGGCCGGTGGTCGGGCTGGGCTCGAAGCCTTCGATGAGGCCGGCCCAGTAGCCGGTGACGACCTTCTTGTGGAACAGCGGGTACAGCGGCACTTCCTCGGCGATGATGTCGAAGCACTTGTTGTAGGCTTCCTGACGAGCGCCCGCATCGGTGGCGCGGCGCGCCTCGTCGAGGTGCTGGTTGAATTCGGTGCACTTGCCGTCGCCGGCCTTAGCCCAGCAGGAACGGCCCTGGCACCAGTCGGTGTTCTCGCCGTAGAACCAAGCCAGATGCACGTCGGCGTTGGTGCCGAAGCAGGACACGTCGCCGGGGGCCAGGAACACGTCGTAATCGAGCACGGAATTGTCTTCCTTGGCGGCGAGCGCCGGGTAGGGGGCAGCCTGGACGTCGAGCGTGCAGGTCAGGCCGACTGCCTGGAGATCCTGCTGAATCTGAGCCGCGAGATCTTTTTTAATCCAGTTGTCGATGACGAGGAGCGTGAAGGAGAGGTTCTCCTGGCCCGCCTCCTTGAGCAGGGACTTCGCCTTCTCGGGATCGTACTTGTAGACGGTGGAAGCCTCATGGTAGGCCGGGTTGTCCTTCGGCAGGTAGGACGTGAGCGTCTCCGCCTGGCCGCCGAGCTGGTTGGAGATGAGCTTGTCGTAGTCGATGGCGTAGAAGAAGGCTTGACGGACGCGCTTGTCGTTGAAGGGCGCCTTCTGGCAGTTGAACATGAGGAAGCCGATGCCGTAGCTGCTGACGCTGTCGACCGTGACGCCAGCGTTCACGAGCTGGTCGCTGTTGGCGAACGGGATGTTCTCGCCAGCGACAGCGGTGCCTTCCTGAAGGGCGGTCACGCGAGCGGTGTTGTCAACGCGAACGAGCCACTGCATAGCGTCGGCGTTTGCCGGCTTTGCGCCGTTGTAGTTGGCGTTCGGCGCGAAGTTAAGCTCGCCGCCGTCCTCGCCGTTGCACTCGCCGAAGGCCCAGGCGCCCGACCCGATCGGCGGGGTAGGCATGGATTCCTTTGGTGATTTCGCTTGCCGGGAACACACGGCACAGGGACAGGCGCTCTTTGAGCAGGCTGTCGCTGTCGACCGAAGGATAGGCGAGCTTGAAGGAAACCGTGGAGGCGTCCTTGGCGGTCACTTCGTCGATGAAGGAGAGCATGTCCTTGTAAGTTGCGTTGGCCTTGTTGGCCTCGACCACGGCGACGACGTCGTCGGCGGTCACTTCGGTGCCGTCGGAGTACTTGGCACCCTGGCGAAGCGCGACCTCGTACTCGGTGTCGGAAACCTTCGTCGGCTCGCCGGCTGCGAGGGCGGCTTCGGTCTTGCCGCTGAAGTAGTTGAGCTCATAGAGGCCCTCGAGGCAGTGCTGGATTGCGGGGAGCATGAGGGCAGAGCTTGCGCCGATGGGATTGTAGTTGGCGTTCTTGTAGCTGCAGGCAGCGACGATGGTGCCACCGCCCTTGGCGGTGCCGTCGGACTTCGCGCCGTCATCCTTCTTTTCACTAGATCCGCCACCGCAGCCGGTCAGCGAAAGCGCGGCGAGCGCGCCTGCGGCAGTGGCGCCGGCGACGAAGGAGCGACGAGTGAGTTTCACTTGTTCCATGGATTACCCTCCAACTTTTATCGTTCGGGGACGGGCCCCGTACGCTCGTGCGCCTTCCTTTTTGCGCACGAACGTTTCACATTATCTTCGAAATCGCTTAGTAAATAAAGGGAAAGTAGAGGAATTTGCCCATCTTGTTCGAAAGTTGTAACGTTTCGACGAGGGGGACAATTCTAAGCACTGCTATCTCATTAGTCACGTTTGACCAGCGATGAAGTGGTCATGAGGTTCCTTTCTGTACCCGAAACATCCTCTTGGCCCCCGTGTGCTTGCCCTGTGTGCTCCGGCGTGCCCATTTACCGAAGCGTAACAACCCTTGCAAGCGCCGTTTCGCGCTGCAGGCGGGTGGAGCGCGCCTGCGCTGCTACCATTCGAGATGTCTTTATGAACAGACGAGATTGTGCACGGGGCGCAGGGGGCACGCCTCATGCGTCTTTGCCCTTCCGTAATTATCTGAGGAGAGTGAGCATGGCACGAGAATTCAAGTCGATGGACGGCAACTCCGCGGCGGCGTACGTTTCCTACGCGTTCACCGAGGTGGCGGGAATCTATCCCATCACGCCGTCGAGCCCGATGGCTGACCTGGTCGATCAGTGGTCCGCCCAGGGTAGGAAGAACATCTTCGGCACGCGCGTGAAGGTGTGCGAGATGCAGTCGGAAGGCGGCGCTTCGGGCACGATGCACGGCTCGCTCGCAGCGGGCGCTCACCACGTCCTACACTGCATCCCAGGGCCTCCTCCTCATGATTCCCAACATGTACAAGATCGCCGGCGAGCTGTTGCCCTGCGTTTTCCACGTCTCCGCCCGTACCGTGGCCGCCCAGAGCCTGAACATCTTCGGCGACCACTCCGACGTCATGGCCTGTCGTCAGACCGGCTTCGCCATGCTTGCCGAGGGCAACGTGCAGGAAATCATGGACTTGGCTCCGGTGGCGCACCTGTCCGCCATCAAGGGTCGCGTCCCGTTTTGAACTTCTTCGACGGCTTCCGTACTTCGCATGAGGTCCAGAAGGTCGCATGCTGGGATTACGACGATCTGGCCGATATGTGCGACATGGATGCCGTGCGCGCCTTCCGCGCGCGCTCCCTGAACCCCGAGCACCCGACCATGCGCGGTTCCCACGAGAACGGCGACATTTTCTTCCAGCACCGCGAGGCGTGCAACTCCATCTACGACGAGCTTCCCGCCATCGTGGAGGACTATATGCACCAGATCAACGCCAAGCTCGGCACCAACTACGAGCTGTTCAACTACTACGGCGCGCCCGACGCCGACCGCGTGATCGTTGCCATGGGAACCGTTCTGCGACGTGGCCGAGGAGGTCATCGACTACCTCAACGCCCACGGCGAGAAGGTGGGCCTTGTGAAGGTGCGCCTGTACCGTCCGTTCGTGACGAGCAAGTTCGTAGCGGCGCTTCCCGAGACGGTGAAGAAGATCGCCGTGCTCGATCGCACGAAGGAGCCGGGCAGCGTCGGCGAGCCTTTGTACATGGACGTTCTGAACGCGCTTGCCATCGAGGGCCGCTCGGGTATCACCGTCGTCGGCGGCCGCTACGGCTTGGAATTTAAGGACACCCCGCCCGCATCCGCGTTCGCTGTGTTCTCCGAGCTTGCGAAGGACGAGCCTCGCCGCCAGTTCACCATCGGCATCGTCGATGACGTGACCAACCTCTCGTTGCCTGAGGACCCCAACTGTCCGAACACCGCGGCACCGGGGACTATCGAGTGCAAGTTCTGGGGCTTGGGCGGCGACGGCACGGTCGGCGCGAACAAGAACTCCATCAAGATCATTGGCGACCACACCGACAAGTACGTACAGGCCTACTTCCAGTACGACTCCAAGAAGACGGGCGGCGTGACGATTTCGCATCTCCGCTTCGGCGACAGCCCGATCCGCAGCCCCTACTATATTAATAAGGCGGACTTCGTCGCCTGCCATAACCCCAGCTATATCACGAAGGACTTCCCTATCGTGAAGGACGTGAAGCCGGGCGGCACCTTCATGATCAACTGCCAGTGGACACCCGAGGAGCTTGCGCACCACCTGTCCGCCGACGCCAAGCGCTACATCGCGAAAAACAACGTGCAGCTCTACACGATCAACGCGATCGACCTGGCTATCGAGATCGGCATGGGCAAGCGCACGAACACCATCTTGCAGTCGGCGTTCTTCACGCTTGCCGGCGTGCTCCCGCAGGCCGAGGCCATCCAATACATGAAGGATGCGGCTACGAAATCGTACCTGAAGAAGGGCCAGGCCGTCGTCGACATGAACCACAAGGCGATCGACGCCGGCGCGACCGCGTTCGTGAAGATCGACGTTCCCGCCGACTGGGCGGACGCCGCAGGCGACGCAGCTGCCCCCGAGCTTGGGGGCAAGCCCGAGGCTCGTCAAGCAGGTGCGCGAGATCATGGTTCCCGTCGGCCGCATGGACGGCGACTCGCTGCCCGTCTCCGCGTTCGTCGGCCACGAGGACGGCCAGTTCGAGCAGGGTGCGTCTGCGTTCGAGAAGCGCGGCGTTGCGGTAAGCGTTCCCAAGTGGGAATCCTCCACGTGCATCCAGTGCAACCAGTGTTCGTTCGTGTGCCCGCACGCTACGATCCGCCCCTATGCGCTCACCGACGAGGAAATCGCCGCAGCGCCTGAGAACCTTGTCGCCATCCCCATGAAGGGCAAGCTTAAGGACACTTACCGCTACACCCTTGCCATCTCGCCGCTCGACTGCATGGGCTGCGGCGTGTGCATCGGCGTGTGCCCCACCGACTCGCTTTCCATGGTCGGCGCCGAGGGAGAGCTTGCCGAGCAGGACGTGTTCGACTACTGTGTTGAGAAGGTGGCTGACAAGCCCGAGGTCCAGGACAACTCCGTGAAGGGCAGCCAGTTCAAGCAGCCCCTGCTCGAGTTCTCCGGCGCCTGCGCGGGTTGCGCCGAGACCTCCTACGCTCGCCTCGTCACCCAGCTGTTCGGCGACCGCATGTTCATCTCCAACGCGACTGGGTGCTCCTCCATCTGGGGTGGTCCTGCTGCGACCTCGCCGTACACGGTCAACAAGGAAGGTCGCGGCCCCGCTTGGGCGAACTCGCTGTTCGAGGACAACGCCGAGCACGGCTACGGCATGCTGCAGGGTCATACCGCCGTCCGCCAGATGGTGATCGAGCAGACCGAGCAGCTGCTTGCCGCTGGCGCTCCCGAGGGTGCGGCTGCCGCGGCGCAGGCGTGGCTCGACGCGCGCGATGACTCCGCGGCTTCGAAGGACGCTTCCGCTGCCTATGTTGTCGAGCTCTCGAGAAGCTTGCGGAAGGCGAAGGAGAGGCGGCGGTACTTGCTGCCAAGATTCTCGCGAACAAGGATTACCTTGCGAAGAAATCCATCTGGATCTTTGGCGGCGACGGCTGGGCCTACGATATCGGTTACGGCGGACTCGACCATGTGCTCGCGTCCGGCGAGGACGTGAACGTGTTCGTCTTCGATACCGAGGTGTATTCCAATACCGGCGGCCAGGCATCCAAGGCATCCAACATCGGCCAGGTCGCGCAATTCGCGGCGGCGGGCAAGAACATTGCCAAGAAGAGTCTTGCTGAGATCGCCATGCAATACGGTTATGTGTACGTGGCGCAAGTCGCCATGGGCGCAAAACCGGCGCAGACGCTCAAGGCTATCGCCGAGGCCGAGGCATATCCGGGACCGTCGCTTATCATCGGTTACTCTCCCTGCGAGATGCATGCCATCAAGGGTGGCATGAAGAACTGCCAGGAGGAGATGAAGAAGGCCGTCGACTGCGGGTACTGGAACCTCTTCCGTTACAACCCGGCAGCCCCTGCGGGGCAAAAGTTCACCCTCGATTGCAAGGAGCCTGCTGGCGGCTATCACACTTTATTTCGGGCAAGCGCTGCTTTCGCTGTGGCGGTTTTCTTTGCGCGGAATCGGGGGACGGCGCATATTGCGGGGTTATGGCGATATCGCGCGCGATGTTGAGCGTTGGTGCGCGCTGACCTGGCTGATTGGGCCTTGTCGCCGTTTTCGGGGCTTTCGAGGAAAGCGGCGTTCGCGCTTGATGCCGACATGCGTGCGGACCGGTCGATCATCGCTCGGGCCGCGCGCGAGCGTCTAGGGCGGGAAAGCTCCACGTTCGCGTGTCGATGGAGCGCGTTGCCGCAGCTTGATGCGCAAGGCATCGCCGAGTTTGTTGCCGCGGTGCACGCATGACGAACCGACGGAGGCGTGGCGCGCCGGAGCAGCTTGCGGGCGCTTTCGGCGGCGGTAGATCGCGTTGCAAGCGCGGGCAAGCTTGTGGGATTGGCGCCGGCAGCGGCGTTTTTGAGCTGCTCGAACGCGCGCAGGTGGACGTTTCAGCACGTTGCCCCGCGCGGGTTGCTGCTGTTGCGGGCATTCCGCACCCTGATGTGCTGATTGCCGGCCAAGAGGATGCTGCCGCGTTGGGGCGCGGTGCGTGCGAGGTGCTGGTGGCTTGCGATCTGACAAGCGCGGCGTATCCTGCGGTCGATCGGGAAACCGCGGCAAGCGCGCTGCTTGAGAAGCTGGGCATCGCCCGCACGGATTGGCGCTGGCGGCAGCGCAGGGCGTTCTTCGCGCTGGAGCATGCGCCGCTGTGCGAGTGTTGGAGCGCAACTTGAACGACGCGTCGGCGGAGCCGACGTAGCGTGCGCGGTGCTGGAGGAGTTCATCGATTGCTATCGCGCGGACCTGACGGCAACCGGATGACATCGACAACGCGTACTCGCTTCCTGCCGCTTTGCAGGAAGGGCATGCTGCTGCGTGGCGAGGATGCGCTGTGCGAAAACCGCATGCTGGGCGCGAAACCGCAGGTGGCGGCACGTGTTGCTGTACCTGTTACCGGGGCGTTGTCCGAGGCGGCGCGCCGCTGGTGGTGTTGCCGCGCGTGCCGTAGGGCGGCGAGGCTGCGCGAACCGTGCCTGTCGCCGTCGCAGATTGAAAGCTATCTGGAGTGCCCGTACAAGTGGTTCGCGCAGCGCCGCTTGCGTCTCGAACGATTTGACGAGGGATTCGGCCCGCTTGAGATGGGCGATTTTCGCCCAACGTGCGCATAGCTTCTACAAGCATTTCCGAGGATTTGGGGGCAGCGCAAGGTGACGGCCGAGAACATGGCGATTCCGCCGCGAGCCATGATGGCCGATGTGCTCGCGCGGCATGAATCGCACCAAGCCGCATTTGAAGCCGTCGGTGAACCGCTTGTTCCCGACAGCGAGATGGAGCGGCGCGACATGGATTCCCTCAGGCGCAAGCTGCTGACTACCTCGATTACGAGGCGAACTTCTGCCGACGTTTTGGCCGGCGTATCTGGAATACGCCGTTGCGCGGAAGGGCAACGGTTGAATACGCAGGTCAGAAGCTCGTGGGGGACGGCGGACCGCATCGATGTCGACGGGGGGGCACGCCGTGGTGCTCGACTACAAGGCGTCGGTTGTCCCAGAATATGCGCTTGGCGGTGCGGCGAGCAGGGGAACCTGGGCAAGGTCCAGGCGCTTATCTATGCGCAGGTGGTGCGCCGCACGCTCGGGCCTTAATCCTGTGGGCGCGCTCTATGTGTGCTATGGCCTGAAGGGTGCGGCGCTTACGGGGCCGCGTGTTGGAAAATGCGCATCTGCCGAACATGAAGCACAAATGGATTGCGCCGCGGGACGGTGAGTCGTTTGCCGACCTGCTCGACAGGACCGAAGAGGCGATTGCCAGCGGCGCTTGAGAGGATGCTTGGGTGGGCGATATACGCCCCGATCCTTCGGCCCGCCCGAGGCATGCACCTGGTGTCCGGTTTCATGTGCTCGAAAGGGAAGGGTAGCATCATGGCTTTGACTGCTGGACAGAAAAAATGCGTCGATACGCTTGACGCGCCCCTTTGCGGTGAGCGCGGGAGCGGGCAGCGGTAAAACGTTCACGCTGACCAGGCGCATCGTGCATGCGCTGGAAAGTGGTTCGTTCGACGGCATCGACGAGGTGCTGGCCATCACGTTCACGTCGAAGGCCGCCGGCGAGATTAAATCGCGCGTGAAGGGGGCTTTGCGCGCGGGAGGCATGACTGAGCAGGCGTTGAAGGTAGACGACGCCTGGGTGTCCACCATTCACGGCGCCTGCTCGCGGATTTTGCGAGCGCGCACGCGCTTGAGTTGGCATCGACCCCGGCGTTTACCGTGGCGGACGAGGCAACGGTGAAAAAAACGCTGCGATGCGCGTCGCTTGAAGAGGTGCTGGCGGCCGGGATGACTTGGTGACATCACAAGGCATCGAACCTGCGCGACTATGATGCGCTATTCACGGAGTTGCTGCTCGTCTGCGGGGGGCCGCGCACGGCTTCGGTGGAGGGCATGGTGCGCGAGCTGTCGTTGCTGCGCGTCGGCGCATCCCGATGGCATGGCGGCCATCGTGCGGCGCCGCCGGCTGCGGCGGGCCCGGTGGCGCTGCATGGCAGTTGGCGACGTGGCGCAAACGGCGTTTTGCCTGGCAGAAGGCCAAAAGCCGGGTGCTACGCGTGATGCGTTCCTAGGACGCCACGCAAGAGTGCGCTCGACGGCGTGCAGGAACTCATAACGTCGGGGGTGCTGATGCGTTCGCCGAGCAGGTCTTGCGGCCATGAACGCGTTTCCGGTGCCTGGGCGTGCGTTCGGCAAGAACACGCCTTATGGCGAACAGGCGGCTGATCTGGCTTGAACATGGAACTTCGCGTTGCTGCTCAGGCGCGAGCGGGCTTGGCGCGGGCACCTGGACACGCTGGTTGCCTTAGCGCGGTCGTGGCTTCAGGCGTTTGCGCGCCGCAAGCGCGAGGCGAGCGGGCTGCTGGACAACAACGACCTGCTGGCGTTCACGGCGTCGGGCGTTTCAGCGATTTCCCTGCTATTGAGGCGGCGTATGCGAACCGCTTCAAGCTGATCATGGTCGACGAGTTCCAAGACACCGATCAGCTGCAAGTGAACATGATCAAGCGCATGGCCGGGGAAGAACTTCGAGCGCCTGTGCACGGTTGGCGATGCGCAGCAGAGCATCTACCGTTTCCGCGGGGCGGAGGCGGCATGAGCCGTGCGAACGATTATGCCGCGGCGCTGCGTGCCGAAGGGCTGCCGTGCGTGGTGGCGGGCGGTTCCATTTTTCAACCGAGCGCCGGAGGTGGCGCTGATGGTGCGCGCTTGGCGCAGGCCGTGGCGAACCCCTAAATGGACGTCGGCGTTGTTCGAGGTGCTGTCGAGCGAGCTGTTCGCGCTTTCGGCCGACGATTTGCTGGAGCTGTCCACCGGCTTCGACGATGAGCGTGGCATTCCGCGCAGGCGTGCGTGCGTTTGACCAGGGGTTCCGCAGCGTGGAGCGCAAGGTTGCCGCGGGCGCGACGTGTCGGCGCGCCGCTGGTGGCGTGCGGCACTTGATGCGTCGGGCATCCGAGCAGGTGGGTAACGCCGCTTGCCGACATCATGGCGGGCATCGTGGCCGACTCGGGTGGCTGGGCGCCTTGAAGCCGCCGGCCCCTGAGGGCGCGCGCGGGCAACGTGTACAAGGCCATTCGCATGGCGCGCGATATCGAGGCCGATGGCGCAAGGGGCCGGCGAGTGTGGCCGCCGAGCTGGTGCTTCGCGTTGAGCTGGCGAAAGAGGCGCCGGGTGCGCTGTTCGCCGAAGGCGGCGATTTTCGTGCGCATCATGACGGTGCACGCCAGCAAGGGCCTGGAGTTTCCCATTGTGGCCGTGGCCGAGCTGCGCGACGACTCTGCGCGCTTTTCGGCGCTTGAGAGCGCGACGGTTGCAGGGCGCACGTACGTGTCGCTTGACGGCGGCGCGCACGCTGAGCGGCTGCGCGAGAAAACGTCGTCGCTGGTGGCAAAAGCAGCGCTTATCAGCCGTTTTCCGAGTTCGATGAAGACGAGCTGGCCGAAATGGTCACACGTGCGGCAACGCCGGCCGACCGTCCGCGGCCATCATGCTGCATGAAGGCCGCGTGGCGAGGCGGCCGAGGCGCGGCGCCTGCTGTACGTGGCGCTGACACGCGCGAAAGAGGCGCTGGTGCTTTGCATGCGCGGAAAGCCACGAAGCGACAACCCGACGGGGTTGTCGAAGGGCTGCTGGGGCGATGTGGAGTCGGCGCTTGCGGGCGCGGGCCGCTGCTTCGAGCCGGGCGTGAGCATGTTCGACTTCGGCGGCGAACGCCCTGCGCGCGTTGAATGCGCACGCGTCGGCGGGAAACGTCGATCAGCTGTTGGGGCGGCGTCAAGCGGCGGGTGCTGAAGCTGCTGGGTGTGCGGCGCATGGCGTTGATGGTGCCTGCGGTGGCGCTGAAGGCGGACGCGGAAAACGCTGCTGCAGGCGAAGCGTGCGCGACTGATGACGATGCGATTGATGGCGTTTTGCCTGATGAATGGGCTGGCAATGCGCAGTCCGCTTCGGTTATCGATATTTTGGCGGTGCCGCCTTACGAGCCGCAGCGCGGAAGAGGTTCGCGCCCAATCGCGCAGGAGTGTTCAGCTACTCGTCCATTGCCGAGGGGCATGGCGCATTCGACGCATCTGTCGGTGGAAAGCGATGAGGACGAGGCGGGTGCGGTTGATTCGGGCGTGAATGCGTCAGATGTTGGCGCGTCGAGTTGGGACGTTGCTTGTGGCGACGCTCGTGTTTTCGGGGATGCCGAAGATGAGCAAGACGCTGCGTTGCTGACCGCTAAAGATGCTGACGCTGCAACGGATTTGGGCACGGCGTTTCACCGGTTGGCGCAGCTGGCGGTGCTGGCGTGGCGTCCGGGGTGCGCGCTTGAGCGTCCTGGCGCGGCTCGTCAGCATGCGTTTGAGCGTTCGTGTGGCCTGACGGCTGCGCAACGTGCCCGCTTGATGCGGCGTTTGAGCGGTGGTTCGCCAGCGATGTGGCTGCACGCGTTGCAGCGTGCGAAGACGCGCGCGCAGAAGTGCCGTTCTTCTGCAGGTGGGAAGCGCCGCGGCCCCGGCATTCCTTGAGGGCGAAATCGACCCTTGCTTGCCTGTGTTGTGGCGCCGGGCGTGCCCACTGCACCGACGGTATGGCCTTGGTGGTGGACTACAAGACCGCGGCGGGACGGTGGTGAATCTGCCGAAGCGCTGCACACAAGCATCTGCTGCAGGCAACGTGCTATGCGCTTGCGGTGTTGCAGCAGGGGTATTCCCAGGTGGAGTGCGTGTTCGTGCGCGTCGAGCAGGCGCGCGGGCGGGCAACGAGACCCAGCCGCAGACGGTGTCGTATCGTTTTGATGCGGCGGATGCCGCCTGCCATCCGCGCAGCTATTGTGCAGGCGTATCATGAATGCTCGCAACAACGGCAAACGGAAGGATCGCTTGCATGAACATCCAGATTTTCGGTACGAAGAAAAGCTTCGACACGAAGAAGGCCCAGCGCTACTTTTAAAGAGCGCCGCATCACGTTCCAGTTCATCGATCTGAAGGAAAAGGGGATGAGCAAAGCGCGAGCTGCAGTCGGTGGCGAATGCCGTCGGCGGGCTTGATGTAAGCCGATCAATCCCGATGCGAAAGACGGCGACACCGTGGCGCTTCTGCAGCATTTGGCGGCGGGACCAGAAGTTTGAGAAGGTGCTGGAAAAACCAGCAGCTGCGCGCGAACCGGTGGTGCGCAACGGTAAGAAAGCCACCGGGTCGGCTACGATCCCGACGTGGAAGAATTGGGAATAACGTTTGATTGCAAAAAGCGGGGGCGCGGTTGTTGGGGACCGCGCCCCGCTTTTGTTTTTGAAGGTCTTGCTTTATTAAAGGCGAGCGTTTTGCCGCGGGCGGCTTTGTGGTTTTCGGCGGCGAAGGCTATGGCGTGGTAGAACGCCACCAATGCGGTGCCTAGCAGGATGCCGCCGAGGATGCCGGTTGCCCAGTGCACGCCGGCCATGGGCGGGCAATGACGATGCCTGCCATGGCAATGCCGGGTAAACGATAAGCGCTGCCGAACGCCAGCCGCCGGCGCGCGCATGCGCTGCACGATTTGCACCATGGAAGACCCCAGCATGGTGACGGCCAAAAGCGTGTGCGACGAGGGGAACGACGGCTCACGCCGTCTTCCAGAATGGGCCGATTGTTAGGGCGATACGCAATTGAACAGGACATACAGCACACAACATGGCGCCGTAAAAGCCCAGCAGCAACCACAGGTCGCGGTCGACTGACCAGCGGTGCCGACGCTGTATGAAAGCTCGACGCGATCCACGATGGTGAACGCCAGCGCGCAGATGGCGGGAACGATAAGCAGGATGTTCGACAGCTTTTCGGCCAGGTCATGCTGGCCGTGAGCAATGCCCGAGCGTTCAGGTTGAAGGCTGCCAGGCCGACAAGGCTGCTGTCGCCGGCGATCGGCTGGCGGTCGACCGCCAGCAGCGCTACGGTGAGCAGCGCGAACAGCGCAACGCAAATGCCGCCTGCAATGACGGATGCTCGCGAAGTGGTGCGGTTGTGCATGAAGAAACTCCCATCTAATGCCTTCGTTTGTAAAGAGAAGGTAAAGAGATGGTAAAAAGCCGCGCGGCAGCGCCGGCCGCGCGGCGCACGATTTCGAGGAATTCTGCAGAAAGCGACCGGGGTTTGAGGGCTCGGTCGCCGGTATGGCGGGGTGGCGGTAGCGTGTGCTACGAGTTCACCCAGGCGCGGATGCGATAGCGCACGCCCAGCTCGTCGCAGATGCGCTGGCAGGCGCTTCGTCCTCGTGGCTGATGGTGGTTTCCCACGGTGGTCATCACGACGTTGGGCACGTATTTTTGCGCACTTCGCGGGCGAACGAGCATGGCCCGGGAACGCCGCGTCGCCGAAGCGGCTGCGCACGATGGCGGCGTACTCGTCGGCGTTGGGGGTGTTCAGGCTGATGGAGACGGTGTCCACGATGCCTTCGAACTCCGGCGCGATGTTGCGTCCGCAAATCAGGCTGCCCTGGCCGTTCGTATTCACGCGCACCGGCAGCTCCCAGCGGCGCTTCACCTCGGCGGCCACGCGTTTGAGCAGGTCGAACGCGCGTGGGTTCGCCATAGCCGCAGAACACCACCTCTTCGTAGCGGCTCATGTCCTGCGCTTCGAACGCGGCCATGACCTCGTCGAAGTCGGGCTCGTGGTCAAGCCACAGGTTGTTCTCGCCGCCTTCGCCGTCTTGACCCACGCCGTCGGCGGTTTGGCGGATGCAGAACGTGCAGGCGCAGCTGCAGCGGTTCGTAAGGTTGACGTACAGCCCGTGGTGCACGGGGTACACGATGGTTTTCGGCTTTCGTTTTCGGCATGCTCGTCTTCTTTCTATGGTTGTTGCGGGCGGCGAAAGGCGCTTGCCCGGCTGCCTTGCCAAAACGTTTCGCATTGATGGTATCACCCGCGGGAGCGGCTGGGCTTCCAGACACCGCGAAGGGCTTGCTGCGCGTTTCGGGCCGCGGCGCTGTCAAGCCTGTTGCCGGCGGGGCGTTAGCGCAGGTCGTGAAGCTTTCCTCATGGGTAGGCCATCGGTGTGTGGAAGGTCATGCTCGATGGCGCGCTGCACGCATTCGCGCCCACGAAGTGCGACGCCTTCGCCACCGATTCGGCCAGCGGCACGCCGTTGACGGCGTCGGGCGATAAGGATGGCGGAGAACACGTCGCCCGTGCCGGAGCGCTGCCCGCCAAGCGGCGGTTTGCACGGTGAAGGGCGCCTGTCCGCGCCTCGAAGCAACACGTTGGCCACGCTGCCTGCGTGCTCGATGCCCGTGATAACCACGCGCGACGGGCCGCGATCGAGCGTTTTGCGCCAGCTTTCCGGCATCTTCGCAGGTCATGGCGCTGTTGTAAGGGATGTTGCCCAGAATGCACGCCTCGGTGAGGTTCGGCGTGATGATGTCGGCCTCGCGGTAAGCTCGGCCATGCGCTGGCACATGGCCGGCGTGTACGTGCCTGTACGGGCGGCCTTCGTCGCCCATGACGGGGTTCACCATCACGATGCAGCCGGGTCCGCCGAACTCGTCGATGAAGCTGCTGACGATGGCGATTTGTCCGCCGAGCCCAAAAGCCGGTGCAGATGCCGCGGAACTTTCAGGCCCAGCTTGCGCCACTGCGCAATGTGCTCGCGCATGTGCGGCGTGAAATCTTGCAAGCTGTAGCTGGGAAAACCCTGTGTGGTTCGACAGCACCGACGTGGGTAGCACGCAGCATTGCACGCCAAGCTGCGAGATGACGGCAGCTGTACGGCCACTGGAGCGGCGGCCGAAGCCGGTGATGTCGTTCACCAGCGCGATTTTCTTCTGATTGTTGTGGTTGGGCGCGGGGCGGTGGGCGTTCGGTGGTGCCGACGGTCGTCTTTCTTCGACGGGATGGTCGCACCTATAAAAGGTGATGTTGCGCCCGCGCGTATCTGCGCGGAATGAACGCGCGTTAGCGTCGGCACCGGCGCGAAGGGGGCGAAGCCGGCCGCCGCGTGTTGCGAGCGGCTAGTTGCTTACCAGGTCCATGGCGTGCAGCAGGAAGTTCTGCACCACGCGGTGCCGCGCGCCGGCGCGGTCGTTGCGCGTGACGAAAGATGGGGATGCGCGGGTCCTCGGCGGGGTCGATGGGCGTGTCGGTGTTGCGCGCCAGAAACGTTGACCACGCGCTGCGCATTTGGTCGTCCTCGTCCGAACGGGGGCGCACGGGCGCCGGGCGGAACGGCTTGAGGCTTTCGACGGCGTCGGCTTGGTCGGCGCAGGAAGTGTCCGGAACCTGATTTAGTATTCGGGAAGGGAATGGCGCTTGGGACTCGATTCAGCGCCTGGGGTTTGGCGTTCCGGAGCCCGATTTGGCGTCGGGCAAGGGATTTGCCGGGCTTTGCGCTGCGGTGATGTGTAAGCATTTCGCGTAATCTAACGTCGCGTCCGCATGTGGGATGCTTTTGTTTTATGGTTCCGACCTGTTTGGCAAGGGTTGTCGCCGAGAATGCGGATCGGGTTTGGCAACGTTATGGCTGAGAACAAGCCCCAAGATCACCGGCGGTACCGGTGAGTATTTCGCGTTCGTGCTTCATTTGTAGCGCCGGCTGCGCACATTTTTGGCGCTTCCCGTACATCACGGGCGATGCCGGCGTCATGTGCTGTTGTACCTGATTTTCGCGATCTTGGGCCCGCCCGTCATGGTGATGGGCTGCTGCCGCACAGCGCCTGGCCGCCAAGCGTTGTCGCAGCCGTCGGGCGGCACTGGTCTCGTGCTGGGGGTTACATCGGTTGTATGATCTTGATGATGTTCTACACCACCGTGCGGCTGGATGCTGGCGTACGTCCCGCAGATGGCGTCGGGCATGTTCGACGGCGCCGATGCCGCGTTTGCCGGCGAGGCGTTCAACGGCATGCTGGAGAACCCGGTGGCCGATCGGGTGGACGGTCGTATGGTGGTCATCGGCTTTAGTGTGTAGCTTGGGCCTGCAGCGGATGTCGAGCGCATCACGAAGGTGATGATGGCAAACGCTGTGCTCGTGGTGAGATGCTGGCGCTGTGCATCCGCGCGGTCATCGCTGCCGGGCGCGGCCGAGGCATCGCGTTTTACCTGGTGCCCGACTTCGGGCGCCTGTTCGCGAACGGGTGGTCGACGTTCGGCGATGCGGTGTATGCGGCCATGGGCCAGGCGTTTCTTCAGCCTGTCGCTCGGCATTGCGGGCCATGGAAATCTCGGTTCGCGCATCGGTCGCCAGCGCAGCCTGACCGGCGAGGCCATTCCGTGACCGCGCTGAACACCGTGGTGGCTATCCTGGCGGGCCTCATCATTTTCCCGGCGTGCTTTTGCGTACGTTTCGCCCGATCAGGGACCGTCGCTGGTTTCGACGCTGCCGGTGGTGTTCGGGCAGATGCCGCTTGGCAACGTGGGCTGCAGTTTTTTCCTGTTCTTCGTGTTCATGGCGTTCGCGTCGCTGTCCACCGTCATCGCGTGTTTGAGAACCTGATCAGCTGGTCCATGGACAAGCGCGCGATGCGCAGCCGCGCTGTCATTTTCAACGCCGTGCTGGTGCTGGTGTTGTCGCATGCCGTGCGCGCTGGGCTTCAACGTGCTGTCGGGCGTGGCCATCCTGGCTATCGGGGGCTTGCGTAAACACTGTCCTGGTGCAGGCCAGGCGGCGCACGATGGGCGCGGCGAATTGCAGCCAAAGCGAAGCGAGCGAAGATTGGCGGGGGGTTCGCCCCGTTTTCGTGTTTGCGTGCTGAGTTTTGGCGGTAATGGGCTTGCAGGCGTTTTCGGAAGTTTGCTGGCCACGCCGCATGATCGCCGTTGGGCATCTTTTGATGCGTCAGCAAGATGGCGTTTGCTATTTCTGTTGTTGAGTTGTTGCATTTGAGGCCAAATATCGAATGCTTCTGGGTGCAATGCAGATTCTGGCGGGCAGGGTTGCCGACAGTGGTCGATGAGAGCGGAGCTTCTCGCAAAAGAGTCTGGCAACCTGCCCCATCCGGGCGAGGCCGCGGATAAGCTGGATGAGGTCGGTCCTGCGCCGATCCCGGATCTCTTTTTAGGAGGTTGCGGTCCCGGGTGCGGCGGCAGGGGCCCGCCGAGCGAAGGGAGGAGACGCGTGATCTACGCGGGAGTGGACATCGCCAAGTTCGACCACGTGATAGGCGCGGTCGACGAGACGGGCGCGGAGGCCGCCAAGCCCATGAGGTTCAAGAACGGCGAGGACGGCTTCGAGAGGTGCGTCGCGTGGCTGGAGTCCGTCGCCGAATCCGAAGACGACGTCTTCGTCGGCATGGAGGCGACCGGGCACTACTGGATGGCGTGCTTCGCCTACCTGTCGGCGGCCGGCTACAAAGTGTGCGTCGTCAACCCTATGCAGGTGCGCGCCATGCGCAAGCTGAAGGGCCTGGCGGGCGTGAAGAACGACCGCATAGACTCGTGGCTGATAGCCGAGACGCTGCGCCAGGGCGACTACGACGAGACCCGGCTGGCGACGGACGACGTGCAGGCCCTTAAGCGGCTCACGCGCTACCACCAGGGGCTCAAGCAGGAGCTGGCAACGGTGAAGACCCAGGCCCTGTGCGTGCTCGACGCCTACTTCCCCGAGTACGCCGCCCTGTTCTCGGACGCGTTCGGCGCCGCCTCGCTGAGGGTCTTGGCGGAGTGCCCCACGCCGGCCGAGGTCGGGAGGAGGCGCGCGTCCACCATAGCGAGGCTGCTCTCCGACGGCTCCCGCGGCAGGCTCGGCGACGGCAAGGCCGCCCAGCATCAAGGCCGCCGCGAAGTCCTCGGTGGGCATAAGGCTCGGCGAACGGGCCGCGTCGTTCCAGATAAAGACGATGGTGACCCAGGTCGAGTTCCTCAACGCCACCATAGCGAAGGTCGAGGCCGAGGTGGCGGCGCTGCTCGCGAGGGTCGAGCCGAACATCACCACCATCCCCGGCGTGTCCACCGCGACCGGGCGCAGATCGCCGCCGAGATCGGCGACGTCGGGAGGTTCAAGAACGCGGCGGCGGTCGTGAAGTACGCGGCTCAACCCGGCGTGAGCGAGTCCGGGACGTTCTCCGCCCAAGGCGTGCCCATAACGAAGCACGGGTCGCCGTACCTGCGGAGGGCGCTTTGGCTGGCGGCCAACAGGGCCAGGCAGCACGACCCCAAGCTCAGGGCCTTCTACGAGAAGAAGAGGCGCGAGGGCAAGCCCCACAGGGTCGCCGTCACCGCAGTGGCCAGAAAGCTGTGCCACGTCGTGTACGCGGTCGACCGACGTCCGGGGACCAGGGGAGCCGTACGACCTGGCAAATTTAGCAAGAAAACCTGACCGACGTCCTGGTCTCGTAGTGTACGGCTGGCAGGTGCCCCGCAGTTTGGGCCCGGTTTCTTGCGCCCAAAAGATTCGATATTCGACTGTCAAAATGCCGTAAAGGGTTGCGGCCTCGCGCGTGCTCTCCATTTCTGCAGCCCAGTTTGTCCGAGGCTGTTTCGGTGGTGGAGCGAGCTGGGGTTTTCGGTATTCGCCCGCGGGAACACCGGTGCCACGCCCACGAAAGAGGGCCTGGAGTTTTTGGGTCGTGCGCGGCGCGTGGTTGCGGCAGATGGACAATCTTGAGCGGCGCTATGGGGGCAATCAGCCCGAGGGTATTCGCTTCGCCGTGTCGTCGCACCATTTCACGTTTAGTGGAGCGTGCGTTTTTGGACGTGATGCAGCAGGTGGATGCGGGTCGCTACGACTTGATGCTGAACGAGACGCAAACGTCGCAGATCATCGAAGATGTGGCAATTGCGAAAGCGACATGGGCGTGATGTATCTGTCGCGTTCGAACGAAGGCGCAGTGGGGCGTCTGCTTGAGCGACACAAGCTGGAATTCTTCGAGCTGTTCGAGGCGGTGCCGCACGTGTTTTTACGCTGCGGACATCCGCTGGCGTCGTGCAGCGTGTCGCTTGAGGATTTGCTACCCGTATCCGCAGCTGTCGTTTGTGCAGGGTCGTACGAGTCGGCGGCGTTTTCCGAAGAGCCGCTGTGGGCGCCTTCGGCGAAAACGGTGAAGGTGAGCGATCGAGGGTTCGCCACTAGTTTTATGTTGCATTCTGATGCATATACCATCACCAGCGGGATTTACCCGGAGTTTTTGCAGCGCGGCGCTATCTGGCGGTTCCCCATTCGCTCAGGTGAACGCATGCATATTGGCTATGTGCTTCCGGGGCTTGGTTTAAGCCCCGTTGGGGGAGTTGTTCGTGGTGGCTATGAAGGTGTATACGAACGCGCATAACTAGGGGCTGCGGGCTGAAGGGGCTGTCGGGCGGGCGCCCTTCTTTTTGATAACGAATAGGAATAACCGATTAGAGCAAATACACATAGAGGATATATATACGCAGGTGAAAATGTGACTTTCGGCGGCCGAAGAGGATTGGGCATAAGAAAGAGCGCTCGTATGGGCGCTCTTCCGTCCAATGTTTGATTTGTTGTACGAGATGTTACAACTTGATGCTAGCGGGCGTGATGCAGTCGTAGCGAACAGCTTTGCCGCTGATGGAATAGCTGGGCTTGATGCCGGCAAGCAGGGGCCCTTTGATGGGGCGCTTGATGATTACCTTTGCGCGGGTTTGCGGCAATGGCGGCAAGCAGCAGCTCTTCTTCGTTGGCGCACGGCGCTTCCAGATGATGCAGCAGCTGGAAACTTCTAACCCGACCGCTGCGCTTTTTGACGCGCGGGGAACATGGGGTCAAGGTAGATAACGTCGGGTGATGCGGTGGGCGCCGCGCGTCGGCGGCTTCGCGTTCGCTGGTAACCAGATAGGCGGGTTGCTGGATTGCGGGCAACTCGCCTGCCGTGGAATCTTCTGAATCTGGCTGTTCGCAGTTGGCGTTGGCCAGCGCATGCGCGGCAACGCTGTCGCCCTGCGTGAGATGCATGCGCGCAACAAGGGTGCCAACTGCGCGCGTTGGCGGCCGCGCGCTCAGGCCATCGGCCAGCAGCGCGGCAATGACGGGGTCGGCCTCATATAGCTGCACGTCGAACCCGGCGGCCGCTAGCAGCAGCGCGTCCTCGCCAAACCCTGCCGTGGCATCGATGGCGCGCGGCGCGGTTGCGCCCTTCACCTTCGCCGCTTTTTCACCAACAGCTCGTGCTGCAACTTGCCGGGCTTGATGCGCGGCAGCATGCGCGCAAGGTCGCAACGAAGCTCCATGCCGTCGCCCACCAGGCCAAGGCCGCGCTCGTCGCGCACCAGGCTGACGGCGGGATGACAATGGTGGGAAGTTCGTTAGCGGGGGACCATGTGGGGATTCCCTGCTACCCGCGCTGTTCGAGCATGCTGATGACAAGTGCGGCGCTGTTGCGGGCGGCTTGCGCTTCGAACGTGGGGTAGTCGATGGACGACGAGCCGTCGGCCTTGTCGGAGATGGCGCGCACGATGGCGGCCGGCACGCCGTTGGCCCAGGCCACCTGCGTAATGGCTGCGCCTTCCATCTCGCAGCACTTCGCGCCGAAGTCCTCGACGATGCGCTGCTTCTCGAAGCTGTCGCGCACGAAGCGGTCGCCCGAGGCCACGCGCCCGGTGTGCACGGTGGCGCCGATGCGCCCGGCCGCCGCAATGACCGATTTCGACAGCGCGGGGCAGGGGAACGCAAGCGTGTCCAGGCCAGGCGTTTGGCCGGCGGCGTAGCCCAGGTTGCGCACGTCCATGATGTGGTTGACAGCGTCGGTGGCCACCACGATGTCGCCGATGTTGATGGACGCGTCAAGCGACCCGGCGATGCCGGTGTTCAGCATCGCGCCCACGCCGAAGCGGTCGACCAGCACCTGTGCGCACGTGGCGGCGTTCACCATGCCCACGCCGCACTGCACCACGACGACGGTGGTGGCGCCGATGACGCCCACGTTGAACTCCATGCCGGCGATGCGCGTGTGACCTTCACGGCGCCGACCTCGCATGTGCTCGCGAACAGCTCGATTTCGACATCCATGGCGCCGATGATGCCGATGCTGTTAATCGGTTGGTTCATGTTTTCGTTCCAAGGCAGCTTTTGGCAGGCTAGTCCAGCAGGGCGGGATAGTGCGTGTGGGCGTCGTCGAGGCACGTCGAGCGTGTTCGCCAGGTCGGCCAGCGGCGCGCCCACCCATTTCGCCTGCACGAGGTCGTTGTCGTGGTAGTTGCCGCACTCCTCGGGCTTGGCGCCGGGATCTCGCCCTCGAAATCGCGGATGAAGGCGAACATGCGGCGCACGAGGTCGGCCACGTCGGCGGACTCCAGCGTGCCGAACGCCACCAGGTAGAAGCCCGTGCGGCAGCCCATGGGGCCGAAGTAGATCACGCGGCCGGACCATTCGGTATCGTTGCGCAGGAAGGTAGCGCCGAGATGCTCGATGGCATGGACGGCGGCCGTGTCCATGACGGGCTCGCGGTTCGGCGCGGTCATGCGCAGGTCGAACGTGGTGGTCACGCAGCCGGTGGCCTCGTCGGCGTCGCGGCGGGACACGTACACGCCCGGCTCAAGCAGGCGATGATCGACGGAAAAGCTAGCGATGCGTTCCATAGTTGCTCCTTTGCAGAGGGTTGTTGTTGCTGGTCGACGGACCTGCGCAAGCGTGCGTTTCGCGCATCGGATGCGGCAAAACGCGGTGGGTGTCACGAAAGCGTGTAGGGTCGCCGTTGGGCGCCGCAAACCGAAGTTCGGCACGCGGAGCAGATGAACTGCAGCTATTGTAGGCCCGTCCGGCGCAGATGCGCCCGCGCCCGCCGAAGCGTGAAATCTCCCGCAACAGGTGGGGTTTGGGAAAGCTGGTGATTGCAAGCTGGGGCAAAGTAGTAAATGGTTCAGCGCAAAATGGAGGCCAATTCGTGGCTTACTGTTCCTCGGGTTCCAAATTTGCCCGAAGTGGGAATGAACGGTGCTGCATAGATTCCGTTTGGCTTGGGAGGAAAGAGCAGTGTTGCAGGGATTCTGGCGGCGAAGTGGAAGCCCGCTGTGCGACAACCTGGATATTGCCGGGGAAGAATTCTGGAAAGCGGAGAAGTGGGAACGCAATTCCGGGCGAATGGCCTCTTTCGCCTGGAATTGAAAAAGCCAGTTGCGAAATCAAAGAGTCAGTTGCTCCCACTTCGCGCACAAAATGGAATCCCTGTCATGACGTTCGCTTGTCTTGCCGCGATTTGTTGTTACAACAAATGCTTTAGGAATGGCGGTATGGTGACTATGGTTTATGCCGAATAATCCGGCGTCGACGGCGCTGTTGTGCTCTGGGCAAATTGCGGCAACGGCTATCATGGATTGGTACGTATGGTGAGCGCCGGCGCCCGAAGCAAGCGGCGCCGCAACAGGGAGGAGCTATTCGTGGCACTAGGCGGATTCAGCGGCGGATACCTGCTATTGCATCCTCCAGGCTGTTTGAAAACAAAATAAACATGACTGGCGTCATCGAAGGGCG
>VOFG01000923.1_pt1 | contig 30090 bp, 37 predicted proteins | sample 5384171 | NCBI WGS metagenome assembly VOFG01 (sample SAMN12384726, study PRJNA508395) | human gut metagenome | isolation source: healthy gut F | host: Homo sapiens
TACAGCGCTCCGGACGTACATTTCCTCCCGTTGTGCCGAACGCGGGCTGCTTTCTGCCGCCGAAGGTGAAGCCCCTGCGCTTCGTAAAACCGGATCGCGCACGTTGTCCGTGAACACCCAGAGCAGGAGCTTTGTGTATCCGGCAGCCTTTACGTCCGCGAGAACGCGCTCCATCATCCGGCTGCCATAGCCCCGGCGCCAGTTGTCCGGCAGAGAATGGATGCACCGCAGTTCCGCAGCGCCCGGCATTCGCTCTTCCCGCGCCGCGTCCCACCATGCGATGCAGTGCGGCTTGCCGTCCAGCTCCAGAATATAGCCGTTTCCACGCTGCTCGGCGAGAAGCCGCGCGTACATTTTCTCGGCGCGCTCGATGCTCGTACATTGGGTAAGGAGCTCCGCCGGGACAATGCCCGCGAACGCAGCCTTCCAGCTTTCGGTCTGGACGTGCGCGAGACACGCCTCGTCTCCGCTCTCTGCCCGCCGGATATGGATCGTAAAATCGTTCTGTATCATTTTTCCGCCTTTTTTCGCATCTCGATCCGAACCTTGCGCCGCTCCGGGCCGGTGTTGGAGTACGTCGCGGAGGTGACGGCTTTCATCCGTCTCCCGCCGCCTTTCCGATAAGCGCCGCCGCGACCGTTTCCGCTTTCATAAACGTGTTCTGCGGAGCCATCGTCCGTGACTCTCCGTCTAAAACAGATCAAAGGATCTATACCGCTTAATATGTATCTATTGTATCTATAATGTTGCAGCATGCGCCTGTCGATCGCAGATCACCGGGTTTTTCCGTACAAACCGGGAACACGTCAGTTCGACGTGTCCCCGGTTTTTTTCTTCGGTTTTGTTCTGCGGCGCGGTGAGGTAGGGGTCGGGTTTCAGGAGGCGTTTCCAGTAGCCGTCGAGCAGATACAGCGGCCCAAGGCTTGCGTGGCAGAGCAGGCGATCCTTCGCCGAGAGCGTTGTGACCGGCGCTTCGGAGTATTTATAGAAGAGACTGTCGTGCCCGACGCAGAGGCCGAGTGCAATGTTGAGCTCCGTCTCCCTCCCCGTTGAGCACGAGCGCCTGCAAGACGGGATTGCAGATGTTCTGCCCGACCTCGAGACAGCGCTCCGGGATGCCGAGCTCCGTTTTGTTCACCATGCCGCACTTGCACGCGATGCCCGTGACCTCATACCCCTGCGCGCGCAGGACGCGCGCGAGGGCGTTCGTCTCGTGGATCAGCCCCGCGCAGGTGGCGATGCCGATCTTTTTCACGCCGAGGAGCTGCGCGAAGTGCATCGTCTCCTCGATGCGGCTTTTTGGTGCCGTAGCCGTCGCGCTCATTGACCGCCGCGGCGACGGAAAAGGCGTTTTCCTCGCCCTTTAAAATTTCCAGTGAGCGCTCGAGCAGCGCCTCGTCCAGATGCTCCGTCCGGCAGAACGGCGGGAACTGCCCGCCCTTGCCGCGGCAGGCGCTGCCGCAGTCGATGCAGGATCGATTTTCGTTGTCCATATCGGCGGCCTCCTTACTTTGCCTCGGCCCGGCGCTTTTCAAGCTCGGCGCACACCTCGGCGTATTTGTCCTCATCGAGAATGTAGTGTTTTTTATAGAGCTCATAGCTTGCGTACATGAGCACGAACGGCAGCACCGTCAAGCACAGCAGCAGCCCGCGGACTGCCCCGGCTGGATGGAGAGACGATCGTATCGATCTGCGCGAGCTTTTTCGGCTTCGGCGATCTCGCCGAGCGAGGCCGCGCGCTCGAGCGCGGAGATCCGGTTGGTGTAGCCCGTGACGCCGAAGATGAGATACGTCGCGGACGTGACCGCCACGACGATCGCGGAGGCGAGCTTTGTGAAGAACGGGCGCAGGGAGGTGATGATCGCCTCATCGCGCTCGCCGCGGAGGTATTCGTTATACTCCACGGTGTTGATGAGCGAGATCATCATAATGAGATAGAAGCCGTACTGACCGAGGTTTGCTACCATGTAGCCCACGGTGAGGATCCAGAACTTCACCATACCGCCGGAGAGCGCCAGCCCGGAGACGATCATAACGGCGTAGCCGATGACCGAGAGCAGCATGAGCTTATCCATCATCTGCTTGCGGCGGAAGCGCTTGGCGAGCATCGGATAGAAGATCATAAGAAGCGCGGTCGCCGCGAGACCGACGGTGTTGAAGAGCGAGTACAGCCCGCCCTCATACCCGAAGGCGAAGTACACATACGTTGAGCCGAGACCGCCCATAACGACGTCGTTTCCGATCTGCTGCAGCAGGAACACGAGCGAGATCCAGAGGATCTGCGGATTGCCGGTGATGGTATTCCAGATCTTTCCGAAGCTGACGGGCGGACTTCCTTCGTATGGTAATCCAGCGGCGCTCTCGCACGCCGAAGATCGTCGCGCACAGGAAGAGCGGCGCAAGGATGCAGATGACGAGCGCGACACGGCCATAGGCCGTTGCGGTGCTGCCGCCGAGCGTGCCGCTGCCGGTGGTGAGCATGGGGATGAGGATCGAGGCGATCACGCCGCCGATGCCGGCGAAGAGGTTCGTCCGGGACGTGAGCGAATTGCGCACATGCGGATCGGAGCTGAGCGCCGACACCATGCCCCAGTAGGAGATGTCGTGCATCGTGTAGGTGATCGAATAGAGGAAATAGATCACGCCGAAAACGCGATGAAGCTCCAACCCTGCAGGCTCGTGTTGAACGCGAGATACACAACGACGGACGTGGAGAGGATGCCGATCACGAGCCACGGCTTGAACTTGCCGTAGCGCGAGCGTGTGCTCCCGATGATGTTGCCCATGACGGGGTCGTTGAGCGCGTCGAACACACGCGCACCGACCATGATCGCCGTCACCGCGCCGAGCTGCGCGGCGGTGAGATGGCGCGTAAACAGGATATATGTGAAAATGAAGTTGGTGAACAGGTTATAGATCATATCCCGTCCGACCGTGCCGAGGGGGGAACATCCAGAGATTGCGTTTATCCGATGTCACGTTTTCATTCTCTTCTCTTTCTCCCGTACCGTGCGGTATTCCGGCGTGTTCAGCGCTCGTTATCGCGGATCTTGCCGAGCGCGCCGCCGGGTGGCGGCGGACATACTGCGCGGGCGTCTGCGCGACGTCCGCCTGCAATATGGCGGAGAGCGCCTGCAGCACGAACATCTCCGCGAGCACGGAGTTGCGCGGCGCGCGGTTGAGCGGGCCGCCCTCTTCGTCTACATGCGCGAGCAGCAGCGCGTCGCTCTCCTTTGCGAGCCAGCTTTCCGCATTGCCGGTGATGCCGATGACGCGGCAGCCGTTGTTCTTCACGGCGAGCACCGTGGCCTTGAGCTCCACCGTCTCGCCGGAGTTGGAGATGGCAATGACAACGTCGCCTTCCTCCAGCTGGCCGCAGGAGCCGTGCACCGCCTCCGTGCCGTGGAGGAAGTAGGACGGCGTGCCGGTGGAAGAGAGGAGCGAGGCTCCGTACCCCGCCACATGGCCGGGCTTTCCGATGCCGGTCACATGGACGCGGTGTCCGCGGCGCGGCATTCCTCAATGAGCGCGACCGCGTCTTCGTATGCCTCCGGCGTCTGCTGCGCGAGAAACGCGCAGAATTCCTTTCCCGCGGACGCGGTCAGATGCGCGAGCGCGGTTTTTCCTTCGTTTTTCATTTGCTTTTCTCCTCCAACTGTGCCAAAAGATCGTAATCCATATCCTCGTATCCGCGCTCGCGCAGCAGCGCCGTTACCTCCGCAAGCGTGGGGAGGCTGGGGATCGCGCCGGGGCGCGAAACGGTGATGGCCGCGGCGTGGCTCGCGAACGCCAGCGCCTGCCGCGCCGGAAGCCCCGCACACCAGAGCGTGCTGAACGACGCAACGAATGAATCGCCCGCCGCCGTGGTGTCCGCCACGACGGGCATTTTACGCTCTGCACGCGCGCGACGCCGTCTTTGTTCACCGCAACGGAGCCGTTCCCGCCAAGCGTCACAATGAGATTCTCCACGCCCTTTTCGCGGAAAATATCCGCCACGGCGCGCAGATCGTCCTCGTTCGCGCCGGCATCGTCCACGCGGATGGATGCCCCGCCATCGCGGCAGCCTCGTGTTCGTTCGGGAGAAGAACGTGGCGCAGCGGAAGAGCTCCGGCGAAACGGGCGCGGCGGGAGCGGGGTTCACCATGACCGGCACGCCGGCCTCGTGCGCCCAGCGCGCCACGGCCTCGTTGATGAACATCGGCAGCTCGAACTGCAGCATGACGAGATCGTAATTCTTTACCTCGTCCCTGATCCAGGAAATCTCCTCCACGGTCATCGCGCCGTTCGCGCCGGGGCAGACGACGATGCGGTTGTGCGCGCCCGTTTCGGTGATCTCGAGCGTGATGGCGGAAACACCGGTCGGATTTTCGGCGTCCACAACGACGCGGGACACATCCACGCCGGATGCGGCTGCCGCCGCGACGGTCTCGCGGCCATAGGCATCGTTACCGACACGGCCGACCATCGTGACGTCCGCGCCGAGGCGCGCACTGCACAGCCTGATTCGCACCCTTTCCGCCCGGAGCTGTCCGGAAGTTGAGACCGATCACGGTCTCGCCGCGGTTTGGAGCCTGCTTCGTGGAGGCGATCAGGTCCATGACGAAGATGCCGACAACAAGTATGCGGGGCTTGCGGATCATAGCGACACTCCCTTTTGTAGTTTATTTCTGTCCGTAGTAGGCGTTCGCGCCGTGCTTACGGAAATAGTGCTTGTCCTGAATGCACTGCGCCGCGGGGCGGCGGAGGGGTCAAAGAGCCGCGTGAGCAGCGCCATATGCGCACATTCGTCGAGCACGAGCGCGTTTTCCACGGCCTTTTCCGGCGTCTTGCCCCAGGTGAACGGGCCGTGGCTCTTCACGAGCACCGCCGGAACTGCCAGCGGATCGATACCCCGAGCGCGGAACGTCTCGGCGATGACGAGACCGGTGTTGCGCTCGTAGGCTTCCTCGATCTCCTCCGCCGTAAGCTCCCGGGCACAGGGGACGGCGCCGTAGAAGTAGTCGGCGTGGGTCGTGCCGTAGCAGGGGAGATCCAGCCCCGCCTGCGCCGCGGCGACGGCGTAGCGCGAATGGGTGTGCACCGCGCCGCCGATGCCGGGGAAGGCATCGTAAAGCGCGAGATGCGTCGCAAGGTCGGTGGACGGGCGGAGATCGCCTTCCACAATGTTGCCCGCGCGGTCCGTGACGACCATATCGCCGGCCTTCATATTGTCATACGATACGCCGCTCGGCTTGGTGACAACGTATTTTCCGTCCTCCGAGAGCGCGGAGACGTTGCCCCATGTGAGCACGACGAGGCCGTATTTTACCAGCTGGAGATTCTGTTCGCAGACTCTTTCCTTCAGCTTTTCAAGCATGATATTCCTCCATAAACCGCTGCATATCCGGCCAGAGGGCGTTCAGGCACTCGATGGTTTTGAGATACAGCGCGTATTTTTGCCTCGTAGACCTTCGCGGCGTCCGGCCGGGGCAGAACACGGCTCACGCTCCGGCACATGTGCGCCGCGGCATCCGCGGCGTCTTTATAATCGCCGAGCGCCGACGCGACCGCCACGCAGCAGCCGAGCGCGCCGGTCTCCTCCGCGGAAACGGTCTCGACGGGCATATTCATCACGTCCGCGAACATCTGCGTCCACACCTTTGAACGCGCCGCGCCTCCGGCGAGACGGATCGTCCCGCTCCGGTCGGGCCGCGAGCGCATCAGGCGGTCGAGATGGTACCGGTGCGAGAACGTGATGCCCTCGTACACCGCGCGGGCCATCTCCCGCCGCGAGTGCGAGGCGTTCAGCCCGACGAACGCTGCGCGGGCGCGCGGATCGACGTTGCTCGCCGTCAGAAACGGCAGGAACACCGGCACAAAATCGCCGGGCGCAAACGAATCGACCCAGTCGTTCAGAATATCGTAAATGCTCTTTCCCGCCGTCTTCGCCTCGGCCTTGAGCTCGGGCAGGAGCTGGTCGATGAACCACTGGTTGTTGCCCGCGGAGGTGGGGCTCGATTCCTCGATGAGATAATACCCCGGCAGGCAGAAGAGGGAATTCATCAGCACCGAGCCGTCCGTGATGGGCGCGCGGCGCGGATATTCGTTGATGCTCCACGTTCCGGCGATCATGCAGATGTTCGTCTCGTCCGTGACGTTCACGGCGAGAGCGCAGGCGTCGATATCGAACATACCGCCGATGACCGGTGTGCCGGGCAGCAGTCCCGTGAGCGCGGCGGCCTCCGGCGTAATATGCCCCGCGATATCGAGCGATGCGCAGAGCGGCGGCAGCGCGTCCCACACGCTCGATGCCGAAGAGGGAGAGGAGCTCCTTCGAGAAGCTCTTCGTATGCAGGTCCATGAGTCCGCTGCCGGAATAATCGGTGATCTCGGCGCGCGCCTCGCCGGTCAGCCGGAAGCGCACATAGTCCTTGCACTCAAACACCCAGCGGATATTTTTCATCGTCTCCGGCTCGTTATCGCGCAGCCATGCGAGCAGGCTCACCGGCTGGCACGCCATGACGTGCTGGCAGGAGAGGGCGAACGCCCGTTCCTCCGTGCCGTCCTTGCGCCAGTCGACCGGGTATTTCCACGCGCGGTTGTCCGCCGAGAGGATGCCGCGGCGCGCGCTTACCGTCTTTGCCCCAGAGATACAGCCCCTTGCCGTGGCCGCAGAGCCCGACGCCCGCGATCTCTTCGGCGCGCACGCCGCACTTTTTTCGAGCACGCCGCGGATGACTGCGCAGTTATCCTGCCACATCTGCTCCATGTCGCGCTCCACAAAGCCGGGCGCGGGCGTGAGCGCGGCGGTGGCAACGCTCTCCACGGCCACCTGCGTGCCGTCCGGGGTAAAAAGGGCCGCCTTGGTGTTCGTGCCGCCGTTGTCCAATCCAAGGTAATAGCGCATAAGATCCCTCCGCAGCCGCGGTCCCGCCGCGGCTTCACTTTATTTTATATCATACCGCGTTCTGCCCATGGCCGCAAGGGTTTCCCTTGCCTCTTTTCCGGCAGAAGCGCCAAAAGAGCTGACGCGGGCAAAAAATGTCCCCCCGAGAATTTCGGGAGGACATTTTCGGTATTCCTGCCGCTCGCTTTACCGGAGCGTGCCGTTCGGCACGTCCAGCACGAGATCCGACATGGCAAAGCTGGCGCAGGGGTGGATGTACCCAAACGCAACGTCCGCGCGGCGGCGGCCGTCGGTGCGCGCGGGGACATACACGCTGCCGGAGAGCAGGCGCGAGCGGCACCAGCCGCACTCACCGCTGCGGCAGCGCTCCGGCACGCAGATCCCGGCGCGCTCGGCGGCGACGAGCACCGGCTCATCGGCGGAGACGGGGATCTCATATTCCTTTCCGCACTGGATGAGCTTCATTTTAAACGTTTTGCCTCGAATACCGGCGGGATAATCCGGCTGATCCCACGGATTTTTGATCGCGCCGAAAAGCTCGCGGCGCACATACTTGCGGCGCAGTCCCGAGCGGCTCGATCTGGGTATCAAGGTAATTGTACATCCCCTGCGGGCCGCATAGGAAGATGCTGTACTCCGCGCCGCCGTATTTTTTGATGAGCTCCGCGGTGATGAAGCCGTGCTCGTAGCCTTCCTTTTCCTCGTCGGAGAGAACGTGGACGACGTGCACCTTATCGCACGCCGCGGCGACCTCCTCCAGCTCCTTTTTATATACGATGCCCGCCTCGGTGCGCGAGCCGTAAATTATGGTGAGATCAAAATCCTCCAGACCGTCGCGCAGGGCGCGGGCCATCGCCATGAACGGCGTGATGCCGACGCCGCCGGCGAGCGCCACGACCTTCTTCGCGTCGCGCAGGCGCTCATAGTAGAGTTGGCCCTGCGGCCCGGAGATCGTGACCTTCTGCCCGACCTGCCACGTATCCTGTACCCACGGGGAAACAAAGCCGTTCGGGTCGCGCCGCACGGCGATGTTGTATTCGCCGCGCTTCGCCCATGCAGGGCTGCCGCTGAGCGAGTAGGCGCGGGTCGTGACCGTTTCGCCGATGTGCGCCGTCACGCTCACGTACTGTCCGGCGCGGAACGGCGCGAGCGGCGCGCCGTCCTCGGACTTGAGCACGATCGTCTTGACGTCCGGGCCGTTGGGCCGGATCTCCGCAACGACGACACGCTGCATCTCGGGATGACGGACCTTTGCCTTTTCGTTCGTCGTGAACGTTTTGGGCAGAGGCGTCGCCGGGGCCGCCTGGATCGCCGCCTCGCGGACCTTGGGCATATTCTTGAACCGGAGCATGTCGAGCGCCCCGATCAGCTTCACTTTATAGTTGCAGTTTGCCGCCATGTCACCAAGCCTCCTCTGCTTTCATTTCGGCAAGGGTCTTTTTGCGAGCGTGTCGCCGCTGAAGATCGCGGAGTTGTAGCCGTCGCCGCGGATGGACGCCGCGCCGACGAACTTCAGCCCCTTGACCGGGAACTCGGTACCCATCATCATCATGCGCGGCATCATATTGTCCCAGTCCTTCAGCTCAAAGCCGTAAGCCGAGCCCTCCGGAGTATTTACATAGTTGCACATCGTCCACGGCGTCGCGATCTCGATCTCTTCGATGTACGGCGTGACGGTGATGCCGGTGCGCTCTTCAAAGAGCCGGATGAGTTTTTCGGCAAAGTCGGTCTTGGTCTTTACGTAGTCGTCCTGCTCCACGTCCGCCCAGACGTCGGCCATGAACGTGCTCGTGAGCGACATTACGCACGTCCCCTCCGGCGAGAACGCCGGGTTCACAACGTTGTAGCAGACCATGACCTGGTTGCAGTTGGTCTCCATGCGCTTGCCCGTCTCATACTCCTTCGCGCTGTCCGCCGAGGTCGGAAGGAAGATTGTATAGTCGTGAATGCCGATCTCCTCTGCCGATCTGTCCAGCCCGAGATACACGACGAACATGCGCGCCGAATAGGTGCGCGCGTTGCCGAGCTTCACCATACGCTCGGGCACGACCTCCGGGGGACACATCGCGGCGTAAACCATGTTCTGATTCATGTTGCAGAGGATATAGCGCGTTTCCACCTCGCCGCGACGTCGTTTTCACGCCGCGGACGGCCTTATTCTCATCAAAGAGGATCTCCGTGGCGGTGCAGTTCATCCATATCTCGCCGCCCATCTTCCGGAAGCATTCGAGAAGGCCGGTCGTCAGCTCGTTGCTCGTCTTATCCGGGATCCATGCGCCGTGGTTGACGTACAGCCAGAGCATATTCACGTATTGCAGGAAGGAGAGGTGGTCCATATCCACGCCGAGATAGCCCCAGTAGGTCCCCATGATGTCCTGCGCGAGCTTCGGCATTTTCATGGCGCGGAACACCTCGTTCACCGTGTAGCTGCCGAGACGCAGGAAGTTGGGGAAGTGCTCCTGCATGTATTTCGGGTCGGTCTTTCCCGCAACGCTGAGCGAATAGTCGCCCGCCTCGTGGAACTCGGTGCCGAGATCAAAAAGGTCCTGGATCGACTTGCGGCAGCCGGGGACGAGCCGCTCCATTTCGTTGACAAATTCCTTCACGGTGCAGGGAAGCGTCGCATCGATGTGGGTCTTGCCGTCGGAGGCGGTGGTGATCACGCGGAAGTTGTCCGGTACCATGTGCCACGGGATATCCAGCCCGAACTCCTCACACGTTTTGCGGCAGCCGCCGGGATTTTCCTTGCTGCCCCATTCGCAGATCTCATGCAGCGCGGTCTCAAACTCAAAGCGTCCCCGGCGGAAGCTCAGCGCAGCCGCCCGGAAGGTTGTGCCGCTCGACAAGAAGCGTCTTTTGCCGCCCTTCGCCATCCGGCAGGCCGCCGCGAGACCGCCGTTGCCCGCGCCGATGACTACGGCATCGTATTTTTTGCATGGTCTTGTCCTCCTTACTTATTTTCGCGCTTGCCCTTTCGTGGTATTACCACGAGATTTCACTATAAGAATATATACCGTGCCGCCCGTTCGTCAAGCGCCGCCGGGAGATTTCATCGGTTTACAAAAAATCCGGCGATTGACTTTTGCGTATATTGCGGGTAAACTTGAAATAAATAAACGTGGTATTTCCACGTGCATTCACTGGAGGAAACGGCTATGGGCTACAGCAAGATCACCGCGCTTTCGCTGACCGATCTTTTCGTGCAGCAGATCGAAAACATGATCCTCTCCGGCGAGCTTGCCTTCGGCGAACAGCTGCCCCCGGCGCGTGAGCTGGCGGCGAAGATGGGCGTTTCGCGCACCGTCGTAACGGCGGGGCTGGTAGAGCTCGAAAAGCTCGGCTTTGTGGAGATCAAAGCCCGGCAGGGCGTGTACGTCTGCGATTACCGGCGGCGCGGCACGATGGAAACGCTCGTGGCAATCATGCGCTACAACGGCGGCGCGCTGCGCCAGAACGAGGTGCGCTCCCTGCTCGAAACGCGCGACGCGATGGAGTGTATGTGCATGCGTCTCGTCGTCGAGCGCTCGGACACCGCATCGCTCGAAGCGCTCGCGCCGGTTTTGGAGAGCATCCGCACCGCGCGCGACAGCGATGAGGCCGCGGAGAACGTTTTCCTTTTCCACCACGAACTCGCGGTGCTCTCCGGCAACGTGCTCATGCCGCTTTTATACCACTCCTTCCGCCCGCAGAGCGTGTATCTCTGGACGATCGACTGCAAGCGCAGCGGCATACAGAAAATGTATGAATCGAAGCTCGCGCTCTATACCGCCCCTTTTGAACGGTGACGCGCCCACAGCGGTACGGCTTACCCACGAACGCATCACCCGCGCCATCGAAGCGCTGCCTCTCTTCGGCGCATAAAAATGTTCCCGCTTTCCTTCCGGGAAAGCGGGGAACATTTACAGGGGAGGTTTTTCATCGCAGCTTTCTGAGCTCCACAAGCCCTGAGTACGGTATCGCGAGATTGCCGCAGCCCGTGCCCATGGAGATGTGCGTTTTGCGTGTGCCGCGGCAGTCGCTGCCGCCGGAAATGCCCATGCCGTATGTTCCCGCGGCGGATGGCTGCATTCATATCTTCTTTATATGGTCTCCTATTTTGTCCAACATTCTTGCTATTATATTTCAAAAAAGTACAGAATGTTTATTTTTTCTATTGCGAATGGGCGGTTTGGGGCGTATAGTGGGCAGGTACGTCTTTTTGGGGGAGGAATCATCGTGTTTTCTTCGTTTTTTGCCGGATTAAAGAGAGAGTTTTCCGGCTATAACGCCGCGAAGCTGGTGAAGGACATTCTCGCCGGTCTCACGGTGTGCGCCGTGGCGCTGCCGCTCGCGCTCGCGTTCGGCGTTTCGTCCGGCGCTTCCGCCGCGGCAGGCCTTGTTACGGCCATCGTCGCCGGTATCGTGATCGCGCTGCTCGGCGGCGCGTCGTTCCAGATCTCCGGTCCGACCGGCGCTATGAGCGCCGTGCTCGTCGGCATCGTGGCGGCGCATGGGCTGCAGGGCGTGTTCTTCGCGTGCTTTGCCGCCGGTGTATTGCTGCTCATCGCCGGTGTGCTGCGGCTGGGGCGGCTCATCAGCTTCATCCCGATGCCCGTCATTATGGGCTTTACGTCCGGCATTGCGATCATCATCGCGCTCGGCCAGATCGACAATTTCTTCGGCACGACATCCGAGGGCCTGACGAACATAGAAAAGCTGCTCTCCTACGGGCGGCTCGGGTTCCATGTGAACTGGCAGGCGGCGCTCATCGGGCTGCTCGTCGTGGCGGTCATGGTCGTATGGCCGAAAAAGTGGGGCGCGCGCGTCCCCGGCTCGCTCGTCGGCATCATCGCGGCCGCCATCGTCGCGGTCGTGTTCCATATGGATTCTCTCGCCACCGTCGGCGACATTCCCCGCACGCTGCTGCTCGCCGACCGGCTGGATCTTTCGTCGCTCAGCTTCTCGATGGTCAAAGACCTGCTCTCGCCCATCGTGACGATCGCGGCGCTCGGCATGATCGAAAGCCTTCTGTGCGGCGCTTCCGCCTCGCGCATGAAGGGTGAGGAATTCAATGCCGATCAGGAGCTGATCGCGCAGGGCGTCGGCAACATTCTGCTGCCGCTCTTCGGCGGCGTGCCCGCTACGGCAGCGATCGCCCGCACGAGCGTGGCGGTCAAGTCCGGCCAGCAGACCCGGCTGACGAGCGTTTTTCACTCGGTGTTTCTGCTCGCGTCCATGTTCCTGCTCGGCGGCGTGATGGCGCGGCTGCCGCTCTCGGCGCTCGCGGGCGTGCTCATGGTCACGGCGTGGCGCATGAACGACTGGGCGGGCATCCGCTATGTGTTCCGCCACAAATTCAAATCCGGCATCAGCCAGTTTCTGCTCACGATGATCGCAACGGTCGTGTTCGATCTCACGGTCGCCATCCTGCTCGGCGTTGTCTACTCCGCCATTTTGTATATGGCCAAGTCCAGTCAGATCCGCGTGAGCTTTTCGGCCATCGACACGAACAAGCTCCGCGCCATCGACGGCAAGCCGCCGATCCTCGAATCGGCGGGCGTGGCGTATGTGACGGGCGCGCTGTTCTTCGGCGCAGTAGACGAGTTCAACCACCGTATGGCGGAGATGCCCGCCTACGACCACGTGATCCTCTCGATGCGCGGCATGCCGAGCGTGGACGTGTCTGGCGCACAGGCGATCCTCGAGCTGTGCCAGAGCCTTCTCGCGCAGGGCAAGACCGTGGCCTGCTGCGGCATGAGCGAGAACGTCCGGCGGTACTTTGACCGCGCCGGGATCACCGAAGTCCTCGGCGAGAGCGCGTATTTCTGGAGCGCTGACCAGGCGATCCTCGATCTGCTGGACGCGGAGATCGCGGAATAAACGGCATAAACGAATGGAGCCGCGGAGAAATTCCTCCGCGGCTCCGCTTTTTATTCGTCCTTTTCCGTTTCGGCTGCGCGGATGCGGAGGTACATGTCCTGCATCTGGCGGTCGATGTCGGCGATCTTGCCGGAGACGGCGAGCATTTCCTCGTTGATGCCCTCCGGCAGACGGGATTTGTCGGCCTTATACCGGATGTCGTGCTCAAGGCTCGCCCAGAAGTCCATTGCGATCGTGCGGATCTGGATCTCGGCCACAACATACTCCGTGCGGTCGGAGAGATAGACGGGCACGCGCAGATCGAGGTGCAGCGAGCGATAGCCGTTGTAGTTCGGCGTTTGGATGTAGTCCTGCCGCTTGATGATCTCGACGTCCTTCTGCCGCTCGAGCATCTCGGCCACGCGGTACACATCGTCGATATAGCTGCACACGACGCGCACGCCCGCGATGTCGTTCACGCGCTCGCGCGCCGTCTCGATGGAGACCGGCAGACCCTTTTTCATCAGCTTCGCGGCGATGCTCTCCGGCGTTTTCACGCGGCTTTCGATGTGGTGGATCGGGTTGCGCGCATAGAGGACGCTGAATTCGTCGTTGAGAATTTCAAATTTCAGCGTGAGCTGGCGCGGCGGCCTCGTAAAGATTGCGCATTACGAGGAATTCGCGCAGCTTGCCCTGCAGCTCCGGTTTTTTTTCGGCGTCGTTCATGGTTTCTCCTTTGCATTGACCGCGGCAGCGGGGAATCTCCGTCTTTTGCCTTCGGCAAGATCCACCTTCCCTATTAGGGGAGGCAAGTGGGGCATCCGAAAACTATCTTGGCCCCCTAACAGGGGGGCTGGCAGCCGCAGGCTGACTGAGGGGGTTTCTCGCTTCCTGTATTTAGTATACCACATCCCCCGCAATACGCACAAGCGGCGGGAACTTTTTTCCTATGCCGCGCGTCCAAAGGATAGACGCACTCCCAAAGAAGGATAGAAGCACTCTCAAAGGAGGAAACATTATGAAACGCCTTATCGCCCTTTGCTTGCGCTTGCGTCTTCTCCCTGCCGCGTGCGGCGGCACAAACGCCTTTGTCTTGCCGAGGCGGCCTACCCGGAAAGCGCGCCGTATCCGAACGAAGCGAGGTACTCCGGCGCGAAGTACGAAGCGGCGTACGATGCCTGGAGCGCCGACCGCCGGGCACGGAACACCGCGGCCTCGTCGGTCGAGGGCGCGCTCGACGATTATATCCGCGCGGCGCTGCCCGCGCTGCTCTCTGGCGCAGACGGCAAAAACGCCGTGTGCTCGCCGGTGAACGTATATGGCGCTCTCAATGCTCGCGGAGGTCACGGACGGGGACACCCGCGCGCAGATCCTCCCCTGCTCGGCGCGGACAGCATGGAATCCCTGCGCAAGACCCCCGGGAACGTCTGGGCAGCCAACTACCAGAACGACGGCGCGGTGACGAGCATCCTTGCCGACTCGCTCTGGCTCTCCGACAGCATGGACTACAATTCCAACACCCTCGCGCGCCTCACGGACAGCTACTATGCCTCCGCCTACCGCGGCGAGATGGGCTCCTGAGGCGTTCAACGAAGCGCTCCGCCGCTGGATCAACGAGCAGACGGGCGGCCTTTTTTGAAGGACAGCGCCGACGGTCTTTCGCTCGCGCCGGATACGGTGATCGCGCTCGCCTCGACCATATACTTCCGCGCGAAGTGGGGCAGCGAGTTTTCAAAGAGCGCCACGGCAGACGGCGTATTCCACGCGCCGGACGGCGACGTGACGCACAAATTCATGCACGAGACCATGGAGAGCACGTACTACGCCGCCGATAACTTTGCCGCCGTCGGCAAATATCTCGAGGGCAGCGGCACGATGTGGTTCCTGCTGCCGGACGAGGGCGTGACGCCGGAGGCGCTGCTCTCCGACGGCAGCGCGGTCGATTTCTTTCTCTCGCCGGAGAGCGCCGAGAGCAAGTATATGACCATTGATCTCTCTGTGCCGAAATTTGACGTTTCCGCTGATACCGACTTTTTCCGGCGCGCTGCGCGCGCTCGGCGTGACGGACGTGTTTGACGCGGGCAAGGCCGACTTCTCCCCGCTCACCGACAAGGCCGACGACATTTTCCTTTCACAGGCCAAGCACTCCGCACGCGTCACCATTGACGAGGAGGGCGTTGTAGCGGCGGCCTACACCGTGATGGTCGCGTGCGGAGCCGCCTTGCCGCCGGATGAGCGTGTCGAGTTCACGCTCGACCGGTTTTCCTCTTCGCCGTCACCGGCGAGAGCGGCGAGATCTCTTCGCGGGGATCGTGAACACGCCGGCATGACAGGGCAGAGGCCCATTTTAAAATTATAAACGTATGCGCGCCCCGTGAGGACAACTCACGGGCGCGCATCTTTTCGTTTCCGCTCAAATAATATAATCGTATCCGCCGGGATCGTTGTGCATCAGATCGGCGAGCGAGAACTTATCCAGATAATCGTTGATGACTTTGTCCAGCCCCTTCCACAGGGAAAGCGTGCGGCATTCCGCCGCGCGGGAGCACGCCGCCGCGCCGGGCTCCAGACAGGAGACGGGCGCCAGCGAATCCTCCGTCATACGCAGAATGTCCCCAACCGTATATTGCTCCGGCGCTTTTTGTCAGGCGGTATCCGCCGCCCTTTCCCCGCACGCCGGTCAGCAGCTTTGCTTTCACGAGCAGCTTGATGATGTTCTCCAGATACTTTTCGGAGATATTCTGCCGCGCCGCGATCATCTTCAGAGGAATGAATCCGTCCGTCGAATGCTCGGCCAGATCGACCATGACCCGAAGCGCGTACCGCCCTTTGGTTGAGATCAGCATTTTCCGTTCCTCCCTTAGTGTATAAATCCTATTATATAGCAGGGAAGTAGGTAAATCAACAAAAAATCTTCCTTTTGCTATTGACAAATGCGCGGCGGCGATTTATAATCCGCGCAAACCTACAGGAAAGATTGGTATTGAGATGCACTTTTCCATGGCCCTCCGATGTTGCCGGGCGCCTATGCACACCGGAACACCCGATAACAACATAAAATATTCAGGAGGAACGATCCATGCATAAGATCTATACATCTGCCGACCAGCTGATCGGCAAGACCCCGCTGCTGGAGCTGGTGCACATTGAAAAGTCCGAAGGTCTGGAGGCCAGGGTGCTGGGCAAGCTGGAATACTTCAACCCCGCCGGAAGCGTAAAGGACCGCATCGCCAAGGCGATGATCGACGACGCAGAGCAGAAGGGTCTGCTCAGGCCCGGCTCTGTCATCATTGAGCCGACCTCCGGCAACACCGGCATCGGTCTGGCTTCCGTGGCCGCGGCGCGCGGATACCGCATCATCATCGTCATGCCGGAGACCATGAGCGTGGAGCGTCGCCAGCTGATGAAGGCCTACGGCGCGGAGCTCGTGCTTACCGAGGGCGCCAAGGGCATGAAGGGCGCGATCGCCAAGGCGGACGAGCTTTCCAGGGAGATCCCGAACAGCTTCATCCCCGGCCAGTTTGTGAACCCGGCCAACCCCCGCCGTTCACCGCGCGACCACCGGCCCGGAGATCTGGGAGGACACCGACGGCAAGGTGGACATCTTTGTGGCGGGCGTCGGCACGGGCGGCACGGTCACCGGCGTCGGCGAATATCTGGAGAGCCAGAACCCCGATGTGAAGGTCGTTGCCGTGGAGCCCGCCACCTCTCCCGTGCTGAGCAAGGGCGTCTCCGGTGCCCACAAGATCCAGGGCATCGGCGCCGGCTTCGTGCCCGATGTGCTGGACACGAAGGTTTACGATGAGGTCATTCCCGTAGAGAACGAGGACGCCTTCGCCGCCGGACGTCTGGTAGGCCGGAAGGAGGGCGTGCTGGTGGGCATTTCCTCCGGCGCCGCCGTGTGGGCCGCGATCGAGCTGGCGAAGCGGCCGGAGAACAAGGGCAAGACCATCGTCGCCCTGCTACCGGATACCGGCGACCGCTATCTCTCCACGCCGCTGTTCGCGGACTGAGAAATACAACGCAGGGAGGCTGCCTTCCACGGCAGTCTCCCTTTTACTTTCCGAAAGGCGCGATATCCAGATGTTCCCGACACCGGAGCACGAAATGGAAAAGGTGCTCTACGCCGCCGACGAGCTGACCGGGCTGCTCGGCGCGGCCATGCCGGGCCGGGAGCCGGACACGCTGATCGCCCGGACGCTCCGCGCGATGCAGGAGAGCGCAGCCATGGCGTGACGCAAAAAGCTGTCAACGGGGACGTTTCCGTTGACAGCTTTCTTTTGCGGAAAGTTTTTTCATAGGAAGATCCCCGGCGGGCATGCCCGCCGGGGATCGTTTTCTTATGGGGTTTGGGACGTTCGTCCCGCGAGGTCTCAGAGCACGTTGTTCAGCACATAGCACTCCTTATACGCCTGTCTCGTTATACACGAAGTCGTAGGTGTACGGGCAGAGGTTGGTGACGCTGAGGATGTTGAGATCCTCGTTGAAGGTGAGCTGCGTGAAGTAGCCCGCCTTGGCCGCCGCTTCGATGTCCGAGTTGATGGCGATCACCTTACGCTCGCCGTAATAGAACTCGTAGTGGCTGGAGTAGCCGCCGCTGCTGCTGAGGACCATGCGCACGTTGGAGCACGCCTTGACGACGTTCTTCTCCAGATCGAGAGCGCGCTCGTCGATCTTATCGGGCTTTCTCATATCCTCGAGCAGGTAGTTGTTCACGAGCAGGATACCGGAGGCGTCCTTGTCGGAGTTGAACTTCTCGCGCGCCCACTTGTAGCCCTCTTCGGTCATGGCGTCCGCGCCGAGACCGACGAGGATGACGCTCTTCTCGCCGATGTTGAAGCGGCGCACGAAGCCCTTTGCCGTTTTCAAAGAGGTCTTCCTCCTTGAAGTCCTCGCGGACGGGCTGCTGCAGGAACAGGCTGCCGGAGGCAGCTTCCTTCTCTGCGGCGATCATGAGAACGTCCACTTCCTCATCGTCGTAGAGCGGCTGCATCGCGTTGTTGAACACATCCCACTGGCTCTGCGCTCCGGCGTCCGCCACAACGTTGCCGCTGTGGAGCACGAGGGAGATGTCCGAGCGGTCGATGTAATTCGCCATGGAGGTGAAGTAGCGGTTCGGAGAATCGCCGGTGAGCATCTGGTCGGTGTCGAACATCCACGCGACGGTGTAGCGCACGGTATAGATGCGCATGCTGCCGTCGATGACGACGAACTTCACGCTGGTGAAGTTATCGTTCGCCGCGGAGAATTCCTCATCCTTCAGATTCATCACATAATCGCCGGGGCGGACCTCGCTGATGGTTGCGTCACCGGTGAAGCGGATGTCGTCCTCGGTGAAGAACGGCACGGTCGCTTCCACGGTATACCCTTCAACGGTGTGGATCTTGCCGTCATAGCGGAAGAGACCCGTGTTGCCGGTGACAGTAACGACGACCTCGCCCTCGAACGGCGTGATCTCCAGCGTGCCGGGCTGGTAGGTGAGCACATAGTTGCGCGTCACGTCCTTGCCGTCGGCATCCACGATGATGGCGTCGTGCAGGTCGATCTTATCCTCGTAGCGGCCCACGTTGCGCGCGGTGAAGTCGCTCTTCACGCTGCGGACGCTGTGGCCCTCGGCAAGGTTGGTCGCGATGTGGCCGACATAGCCGTGGTTATCGCCGTCGAACATCACGGTGCTGTCATCCGCGCGGAGCGTTACCGGGCTTCCCGGATTCTCGCCGCGGCGCGTGATGACGAGCTCGCCGTCCTCGATCACGAATTCCACGTTCGTGAAGTTGCCGCTGGTGTTCCTGAAGTCTCCGGACTTGATGCCGACGGGGTAGGTGCCGGCGTCGGTGCCCTTCGCTGTCCACGCATCGGTCGGTGTCTCGGCGACGTTCGCAACGTCGTAGAGAGCGTGATCGGAAACTATGGACGCATAGCCCGTGACGGAGTGCTCCTTGCCGTCATACTCGACGGTGTCGGCGTTCTCGGTAACAGTGACGGTGACCTTGTCCGTGATCGGGTCGATCTTGAGCCAGCCGTCGGTCACGACGATCCTGATGTTGCTGTAGTTATTCGATTCCGCGGTGAAGTCGTCCGCCGTCAGACCCATGTAGTAGGTGCCGGCGTTCGTGCCGCTGGCCTTCGCCTCGGTTCCGGCCTTCGGCGTCACGGTGATGGGCAGGCCGTTCACGTCCACCGTGTAGCCCTCGACGGAGTGCTCGGTGCCGTCGTAAACGACGGTCTTCGTATTGCCGGTGACGGTAACGACGACCTCGGTGTCGTCCGTCGTGATGGTGAGAGCGCCGTCCACGATCACGAACTCGACGTTCGCGAAGTTTTTACTGGTGTTCTTGAAGTCTCCGGAAACGATGCCCACCGGGTACTCGCCCGCTTCCGTGCCCTTCGCCGTCCACGCTGCGGTCGGCGTTTTGGCGACGTTGGCGATGTCGTAGAGGGCGTTGTCGGCGGTCATGGTCTCGTAGCCCGTGATGGAATGCTCCGCGGCGTCATAGGTGACGTTGTCGGACTTCTCCACGACGGTGACGGTGACCTTATCGGTGACCGGGGTGATCTCCAGCTCGCCGTCCACGATCACGAACGCGACGTTCGTGAAGTTGACGCTCGTGTTCTTGAAGTCTCCGGACTTGATGCCGACCTGGTACTTGCCGGCGTTCGTTCCCTTCGCCGTCCAGGCGTCGGTCGGCGTTTCGGCGACGTCCGTCTTGACGTTGTAGAGCGCGTTGTCGGCGGTCATGGACTTGTAGCCGGTGACGGAGTGCTCCTGCCCGTCGTAGACGACGGAATCGGACTTCTCGGTCACGGTGACGGTGACCTTGTCGCTGACGGGATTGATCTTCAGCCAGCCGTCCGTCACTTTGATAACGACGGTCTCATAGTTCGGGGAAGTCGCGGTGAAGTCCGCGGCGGTGAGACCCATCGGGTAGGTATCGGCGTCCGTGCCGGCGGCGACGGCCTTGCCGACGAGCGTTACATCCGCATTGGCGGGGTTGCTCGTGACGGTGTAGCCCCTCGACGGACTGCTCCTCGCCGTTGTAGGTGACGGTCTTCGTGTTGCCCGCGATCTTCACGACGATGCTCTCCGCCGGGGCGATCTTCAGCGCACCGTCCACGATCACGAACTCGACGTTCGTAAAGTTGCCGCTGGTGTTCTCAAAGTCGTCCGCTTTGATGCCCACTGGGTATTCGCCGACATCCGTTCCCTTCGCCGTCCACGCCTCGGTCGGGGTCTCGGCGACGTTCTTCTTCACGTCGTAGAGCGCGTTATCCGCGGTCATGGACTTGTAGCCCGTGACGGAGTGCTCCTTCGTGTCGTAAATGACCGTATCGGCGTTCTCGGTGATGGTGACGGTGACCTTGTCGCTGACGGGGTCGATCTTCAGCGTGCCGTCCACGATCACGAACTCGACGTTCGTGAAGTTTTTGCTGGTGTTCTTAAAGTCTCCGGAAACGATGCCCACCGGGTATTCGCCCGCGTCGATCCCCTTCGCCGTCCACGCCTTGGTCGGCTTCTCGGCGACGTTCTTCTCCACGTCGTAGAGCGTGTTGTCCGCGGTCATGGACTTGTAGCCGGTGACGGAGTGCTCCGTGCCGTCATAGGTAACGGCGGCGGAGTTCTCGGTGACGGTCACGGTGACCTTATCGGCGATCGGATCGATCTTGAGCCAGCCGTCCGTCACTTCGATGGTGATTTTCTTGTAGTTCGGGGAAGTCGCGGTAAAGTCGGAGGGCTTGAGCCCCATCGGGTAGGTATTCGCGTCCGTGCCGGTGGCGGCGGCCTCGCCGACGAGCGTCACGGTCGCGTCCGCAGGATTGCTCGTGACGGTGTAGCCCTCGACGGTCTGCTCGGTGCCGTCATAGATGACGGTCTTCGTGCTGCCCGCGATCTTCACAGCGATGTTTTCCGCCGGAGTGATGTTCAGCGCGCCGTCCACGACCACGAACTCGACGTTCGTGAAGTTGACGCTCTTGTTCTCAAAGTCGCCTGCTTCGATGCCCACCGGGTACTCGCCGACATCCGTTCCCTTCGCCGTCCACGCCGCGGTCGGCGTTTCGGCGACGTTCTTCTTCACGTCGTAGAGCGTGTTATCCGCCGTCATGGACTTGTAGCCGGTGATGGAATGCTCGTTCGTATCGTATACGACGGTATCGGACTTCTCGGTGACGGTAACGGTGACCTTATCGGTGATCGGGTTGATCTTCAGATAGCCGTACGTCACTTCCACGTGGCCATTATCGTAGTTGGGGAAGTCGCGGTGAAGTTGGCGGCGGAGAGACCCATCGGTAGGTGTTCGCGTCCGTGCCGGAAGCGATGGCCTTGCCGACGAGCGTTACGGTCGCGTTCGCCGGGTTGCTCGTGATGGTGTAGCCCTCGACGGTCTGTTCCTTGCCGTTGTAGGTGACGGTCTTCGTGTGGCCCCTCGATCTTCACAACGGCGACGCTCGCCGGGGTGATGACCAGATCGCCGTCCACGATCACGAACTCGACGTGCGTGAAGTTGCCGCTCTTGTTCTCAAAGTCGGCCGCTTTGATGCCGACATGGTAGGTGCCGACATACGTTCCCTTCGCCGTCCACGCCTCGGTCGGCTTCTCGGCGACGTTCTTCTCCACGTCGTAGAGCGTGTTGTCCGCGGTCATGGACTTGTCGGCGGTGACGGAGTGCTCCGTGGCGTCATAGGTAACGGCGGCGGAGTTCTCGGTGACGGTCACGGTGACCTTGTCGCTGACGGGGTCGATCTTCAGCGTGCCGTCCACGATCACGAACTCGACGTTCGTGAAGTTTTTGCTGGTGTTCCTGAAGTCGCCGGAGACGATGCCGACCGGGTACGCGCCCGCGTCAGTCCCCTTCGCCGTCCACGCCTTGGTCGGCTTCTCGGCGACGTTCTTCTCCACGTCGTAGAGCGTGTTGTCCGCGGTCATGGACTTGTAGCCGGTGACGGAGTGCTCCGTGCCGTCATAGGTAACGGCGGCGGAGTTCTCGGTGACGGTCACGGTGACCTTATCGGCGATCGGATCGATCTTGAGCCAGCCGTCCTTCACGACGACCTTGATATTGCTGTAGTTCCTGGAGGTGACGCTGAAGCTATCCTTCGTCAGACCCATATAATAGGTGTCAACGTCGGTGCCCTTCGCTTCTGCCTTGACGCCATCCTTCAGCGCAACGTCGATCGTCTTCGTACCGACGTCTGTCGTGTAGTCGGTGACGGACTGTTCCTTGCCGTTATACACCTTGGTGTCGTTGTTGCCGGTGATGGTGACGGTGACCTCATCCGTGATCGGCGTGATCTCCAGCAGACCGTCTTCCACGATGACAAACTGTACCGACGTGAAGTTCTGCGTGTTGTTGTTCACGAAGCTCTCGGGCTTGAGATTCATGTAATACTCGCCGACGTTCGTGCCCCTCGGCATGGGCGCTCTTGCCCTCCGCGAGGCTGAAGTCCGCCCTAGTATACGCGCGGTTGCTGATGCTAACGACCGTGTAGCCGTTCACTTCGTGCTTGCTGCCGTCGTAGACCACGCTGTCGCGGATGCCCTTGATCTCCACGACCACGGTTCCCGGAGCGACGATCTCGAGATCGCCGTTTCTGTAGGTGATCTCATAGTTATCGGTCACGTCGTTGCCGCTTCCATCCACGATGTGCGTGTTGTTTTCGTCCGGCACCAGAATGCCGGTGTACTTGCCCACTGCGGTCCGGCTGCCGGTGATGACCGTTTCCACACTGTGACCATCGACCAGATAGGTGATGGTGTAGCTCGTGCCGGCCTCGACCTTGCCGTCGGCGGTCAGGCACACGCCGTGCGGCTGGCCGTCATAAACGACGGCGTTGTTCGCGGCTTCCAAAATGACCTTCTCTTCGCCCGCGCCGCGCTTGGTGATGGTGAGCGTGCCGGGGACGAGTGTGATGGTCTTGAACTGATCGTTCACGACATTGCCCGCTGCGTCCGTGATGGCCACAACGGTGATCTTGTTATTGTCCTTCGCGCTGTCCTTGACGTTCTTTACCGTGCCGACGACCGTCGCCGTCAGCGTGAGGCCTCCGGTCGGCAGCTCCTGGCTCTCGCCCGCGGCCACGGTATATGTTTCGCCGTCGTAGCGAACGGTGTAGCCGCCGTCGGAGTGCTCCTTGCCGTCATACTCCCAGGTGCGGCTGTTCGCCGCGACGGTGATGACCTTCTCGTTCTTCGAAACGGTCAGCGTGCCGTCCGCATAGGTGATATTGTAGTTCTGGGCCTTCGTGTTGCTCTTCAGCGTGTGGCCGGTGATCTTGTTGGCGCTGCTGCCCTCGAGCGTCTGGCTGCCAACGACCGTCACGCCCGCAAGACCCTCTTCGCCCACGAAGCTGCCGTTGCTGATGGTGTAGCCGCTGTCGGTGAGCGGCGTGCCGTCGTACGCCTTGGCGGCGCTGTTCGCCGTCAGCTCGATCGCCACCGGCGTGACGGTGAGCGTGCCGATGACGGGCTTGCCGAAGGTGTAGTTGGCGGTCACGTCCGCGCCGTCCGAACGCTCCACACGGTAGGACTTATATTCGTTCCGCTTGGTGCCCACGTCGGTCAGACCGGCGTCGGCCGGGAACTCCACGACCAGCCGGTCGCCTGCCGCCAGCGTTCCGGTATGCGTGGTCTGGTCGTCCAGCAGCTTTTTGCCGTTATACTCTCTGCTTCTGGACGCCGTGGTGATGACGATAGCGTTCGAGCTCTGCGTGATGGAGAGCTGGCCGGGGAGCTTGGTGATCTTGTAGTTCTCCTCGCGGAAGGCCGCGCCCGTCGTATAGGTGATGGTATTTTCGACCGTGCCGTCGGACACATAAGTCACGCTGCCGGTGGCCGTGATGCCGGTCACCTCGCCGGAGACGAAGCCGTCACCCGTGACGGAAACGTCCGGGCGGGTCAGCGGCGCGCCGTCGTATTCCTTGCTCGCGGTCTCGGACGTGAGCGTCACGGTGCGCGGCAGGATGGTCAGCTTGCCGTCCACACTGTTGGCAAAGGTGTAGTTGCCCGTAACGTCTGCGCCGCCGCGCATGACCTTATAGCTCTTGACGACGTTCTTGCCCTCGTCGCCCACGTTCGTGGCGCTGCCCTCAACAACAGCCGTCAGTACGTCGCCGGGCACCAGCACACCTTCGGTGCAGCTGAAGCCGCTGTTCGTGAGCGGCGTTCCGTCGTACTTTTTGCTGCCGCTCGGCGCGGTGACGGTGATGGTCTTTTCGGAGATGGGGAGATGGTGAGAGCGCCGTCCGCAACGGTGAACACGACGTTCGTAAAGTTCTTGCTCGTATTCACGAAGTCGCCGGAGACGATGCCCACTGGGTACTCGCCGACGTCCGTGCCCTTCGCCGTCCACGCCGCGGTCTGCGTTTCGGCGACGTTCTTCTTCACGTCGTAGAGCGCGTTGTTGGCCGTCATGGTCTCATAGCCGGTGACGGAGTGCTCCTGCCCGTTATACACGGCGGAGCCGGATTTCTCGGTGACGGTGACGGTGACCTTATCGGTGATCGGATCGATCTCCAGATAGCCGTCCGTCACTTCGATGGTGACGTTCTTGTAGTTCGGGAAGTCGCGGTGAAGTCGGCGGCGGAGAGACCCATCGGGTAGGTGTTCGCGTCCGTGCCGGACGCGACGGCCTCGCCGATGAGCGTTACGGTCGCGTTCGCCGGGTTGCTCGTGACGGTGTAGCCCTCGACGGACTGCACCTCGCCGTTGTAGGTGACGGTCTTCGTGTTGCCCGCAATCTTCACAACGGCGACGCTCGCCGGGGTGATGACCAGATCGCCGTCCACGATCACGAACTCGACGTTCGTGAAGTTGCCGCTCTTGTTCTCAAAGTCGGCCGCTTTGATGCCGACATGGTAGGTGCCGACATACGTTCCCTTCGCCGTCCACGCCTCGGTTTCGGTCGCACGGACGCTGGTGGTCACGTCGTAGAGCGTGTTGTCCGCCGATATGGACTTGTAGCCCGTGACGGTGTGCTCCTTCCCGTCATAGGTGACGGTGTCGGATTTCTCGGTGACGGTGACGGTAACTTTCTCGGTGATCGGATCGATCTTCAGATAGCCGTCCACTACAACGACCTTGATGTTGCTGTAGTTCTGGGACGTGACCGTGAAGTTATCCTCCGTCAGACCCATGTCGTACTTGCCGGCGTCCGTGCCCTTCGCTTCCGCCTTGGAGCCTTCCTTCAGCGCGACGGTAATGGTCTTCTCGCCAACGTCCGTCGTAGCCCGTGACGGACTGCTCGCTGCCGTTATAGACCCGGGTGTCATGGTTGCCGGTGATGGTGACGACGACTTCGGTCTCGTCCGCCGTGATCGTCAGCGTGCCGGGCTTATAGGTCGGCAGTTCATAGTAGCCGCCGGGCAGCGCGCCGCCCTTGAACCGGACGGTGGTCGTATCGATGACGTTCGGCACGCTGCCGACATTGGTGATGGTGCTCCCCTTCGTCATGGAGAGGGTGATATCCGTCTTCTGATCGCCGTTGACAAGGCCCTCGACCTTGAAGTCCTGCTGCGTGAGCGGCTGGGCGTTGTAGGCTCTGCTCGCGCTCTCTGCGGTGATTGTCAGAGGAACGGTGTAGTAAACGGTGATGACGTTCCCCGTCGCTTTCATTTCCAGCGACTGGCTGGGGAGTAGCTGTTCGCATGCGCCGACGTATATTCCTCACCCAGCGCGGTCGAGGCGCTCGCCGTCAGCGTATCGCCGATCGTCATGGTGCCGGTCTGGTCGGGAGCGACCTGCACCTCCGTACCCTTGAGGTAATGGTGAACGGTATACTCTGCGGTGTTGCGCTTGAAGTACAGCTTCAGCGTCAGCGTGCCGTCCGCGGCCACGGGGCCGGATTCGACGTTGTTCGCATTGTCCGCATCGTACACATACGTGGGCGTGCCGTATGCCTTATCCCCGTCGGTGACGGAAACGGTGGCGTCCGTCGTGCCGGTGCGCGGCTCAGTCTTTTGAGCGTGTAGTTGCCGTCGGTCTGCTCGCAGTAGAACTCGACCTTATAGGCAGTATCGTTGTTCGCCTTCCACTGCGCGTAGAGGACGTTCGAGTCGATGCGGGTCACGCGGGCAAAAGCGCCGAGCGCAAAGCTCGTGCCGCTGCCGTCGGCGGCGGTGTTCCAGCCGGTGAGGGTGTAGCCCGGGCGGGTGAAGATCGCGCCCTTGAGCGTCACCTTGCTGTTGTTGGGGATCTGTTCCTCCGTCACGGCGTTCTCCGTGCCGCCGTTCGGCATATACACGAGAGAGAGGACGCCCTCGGTATCGCCCCAGACGGCATAGAGCGTGACGCTCGCGTCCATGCGCAGCTTGTCGTTGGGCTGGTACTTGACCGCCCCACCCGCCGTTTCCGCCCAGCCGAGGAACACCTTGCCCTCGGGAACGGCGAAGGAGTTGGCCTGCACGTCGGCGTGCGCACCGGAGGCATAGCGCTTCATATCCGTGACAGTATCCTTGCCGTCAGTATATGTCACGGTGTAGCTGCTCTTATTGGTATAGTAGGGGTAAAGCTCGATATTCTCGTAAATTTTGGTGCTGAAGTGGAAGGGCGTGTAAGTATCGCCGTTCTTCGTCGCCCAGCCAGCAAATGTCCAGCCCTCGCCCGCCGGCTTCTGCGGATTGGGGAGCATGCTCTCGTCAATGGTGCCGCCGTAGGGGATGGTGAGATTCTTTCCTCCGGTGCCTTCCATGGTGATGTAGGCAACGCCGCTTACCGTGGGCGCTGCCCAGTAGGCGTATACGGTAACGTTCTGCGCGGGCATGGTCTTGCCATCAAATACATATTCCGGCAGACCGAAGGGATCAGCACACCAGCCTGCGAAAATATATTTCTCCATGCCGACCGGCGGGGTCGTAAGGTTATAATCTCCAGCGTCGGCAATGCTCTGCTGGTATTTATACGATGCCGTGTTGACCGTCTGACCGTGGCTTATATACACTACATTGTAGCTGTTGCGGTCGTAGTAGAAGCTAGCGCCATTATAGCGCTCGCCGTCCTTTCCACTTTTGCTTTCATTTACGGTAAAGCCGGTGATATTGTAGCGATCCTCTTTTTGAAATAGTGGCAGTTGTACTCGCACCGGTATCCGTGTGATCCAGCACATAGTTGCCGTTAAGATCTTCCAGATAGTACTTAGCGGAACCATTGTACTGGCTCGTCTCATAGAAGTTGGTGCCGCCCAGCGGCATAACATCTATATTGGTCTGGTAAACACTGCCGCTCGGACTGACCTTCCACTGTCCGCCAGGCCACTGGTCGCGGATATTCGCACCGTACTTAGCGCTGATTCTATTGTTGGTTATTTCGCTCCAACCGGGATTCCAGCTGCTTCCTGTGCTCCGGTAGAATTTCACTTCGTACACATTGCGCGTGTAATATATGTTGACAATGGTAGCGCCGTTGCCCTTGATGGTTTCCTGCGTAATCGCCTGAACGGTAAAACCATTATAGGTCTTAGCTCTGGCGCTCGTCTGCGCGCCGGTCGTACCATACAGCGTCTCGTTTTCCACATAAGAGTAGCCGTCGTCATCGGCATCCTCCTGCCAGTGGATGACGGTGTACCGCGTACTGGTATTGACGTTCCAGTGCGCCTTGAGCGTGATGTTCTCCGTCAGTGGGCTGCCGAAGTTGAACTGCGCTCCGTTGTATTCCCAGTGGCTGAACGTGTAGCCGGGCTTCGTAATCTCCACATTGGGCTTTGCCGTAGTTGCGTCTGCGCTGTAGAACTGGGGCGCGATATATGTACCGCCGTCGGAATCGAAGTGGAGCCAGTGGCCCGGTTCGACCTTGGCGTACACGGTGATATTCTCTTTGTCCAGCGTGACGGAGTCGACAGGGTCTGGTAGCTGCCTTCCAGATACCAGCCGGTGATCGCGTGCGTTGTGTTCTCAAGACCGTAGGTCACATCGTCAGTCTTGATCACGTCGCCTTTCACGCCCTCTTTGGTATGGACAATGCGGCCGTTCGTGTCGGCAAAGAACACGTACAGCACTTCCGTGAATCCGGCGTCCACGTTGATCCGCGCCGATTCGCTGATCTCGCCCACGGTACCGAAGGCGAGCTCGGACGCGCCGACGAACCAGCCGGTGAATGTATAGCCGTCCTTCACGGGGGAATCGGGCTGATAGAGCGTGTCGCCCTTCTTGACGATCTGGCGCGAGACTTCCGCGCCGTCTACCCGAAAGACATAGGTGAGATATTTGTCCGTATCCGGCCGGACAACTCTCATGGGGACAACGTTTGTCTTGCCGCCCTCTTCGCCCTCCGCGGGTTCTTCGTCCTTGCCGGGCTCTTCGTCCTTGCCGGGCTCTTCGTCCTTGCCGGGCTCTTCGTCCTTCGCGGACTCTTCGTCCTTCACAGGCTCTTCCGCCGCACTGGGCTTTTCGCCTGTTCCCGGAATGGAGTCTTTGTCTCCGGCGGGGTTGGTGCTGCCAGCCGGCGCGGGATCGTTCCATTTTCGGAAAGAAGCGTTTCCTCTGCCGGGATGGTCCCCTCGTCTCCAACGGCGATCGCGTTTACCGGGAGCAGGGAGAACATCATGCATACTGCCATCAGCAGCGCGATCAGATTCCTCTTTTTCATACAGTCCTCCTGTTTTCACTTACCTCTCCCTCGTTGTCGGACAATTTCGGGAGAAAATGTACGGCTTTTTTTCTGTGCCGGAACATGGTTTTTCTGCGCATGGGTATAGTTATCCTACTATGTTGTTTTAATTTTACACAATGCCAGGGAATTTTTCCATAGGTTTACGTAACATTTCATTATTTGTAACAAACTCTTAACAATTTTTAACATTTTGTACAGGTAGTGATTGCTTATCGCAGAAACCGCTATACCTTGTGGTTCCCCGGTATTGCCGGAAGCGATTTAAAATGCCCTCTCGGCAGCCGAGAGGGCATATTCCCCTATACTATTATATTATAGCCCTCGCAGGGTTATTCCTCTTTTTTTCTCTCGCGCGTTTTGACGCGCTCGTGCGGCGCATGGGGGCCCCAGCCGTCGAGCGGCAGGCGCTGCATCGCGCCGAATACCTTGCTGCGCACATCCGGGTACTGCGCCGAGAGCGTCGTGAGCAGATCCTTGATCTCCTGCCGCTTGGACGTGTGGTCCATCGGGCAGGTGCTCTTCACGACCGGCAGCTCGAGCTGTTTGGCGAGATTCGCGCTGCGCTGCTCGCCGATGTACAGAAGCGGGCGGATCTGCGTCACGTCCGCGCGGGACATATACGTCACCGGCTTGAAGCAGTTGAGCCGCCCCTCGAACACGAGCGACATCATAAACGTCTCCACGGCGTCGTCAAAGTGGTGGCCGAGCGCGAGCTTGTTGCAGCCGTGCTCCTTCATCGTGGTGTTCAGCGCGCCGCGCCGCATTTTCGAGCAGAGCGAGCACGGGTTCTCCTCCTGCCGGGCGTCAAACACGATCTCGCGGATATCCGTCGGCACGCGGGTATACGGCACGCCGAGCTCCTCGCACATTTTTTCCACACCGGAAAAGTCCATGCCGGGGAAGCCGGTATCGATGGTGATGCCCTCGAGCTCGAACGGTGCGGGGTAATACCGCCGCAGATATGCAAGCGCGGCGAGCAGCACGAGCGAATCCTTGCCGCCGGAAATGCCCACGGCGATGCGGTCGCCGGGGGAGATCATGCCGTAATCGTCCACGCACCGGCGCACAACGCCGGTAAACGCATTGAGAGAATCCATAGTTCGCACCTCAAAAATTAAAAATCGAAACGGAAAAACGGAGCATTTTGTGAGAAAAGCGGAGCATTTACGAGCTTGCCCCGCCGTAAATAAAAATCTTGGAAAACAGGGGTTGACACCGAAGGAGCGCTGTGCTATAAAAATAGAGCGCGTCTTGAGGGTATATTGTACCCGCCGCGCCTTGAAAAAGCAAGAAAAAACAATGATATTGAGGCACATCAATGTCCACTACGATGGTCAGAAAAGAGGACGTCGTCCGCAAGTGGTACGTTCTCGATGTGGCCGGCAAGCCCCTGGGCAAGACCGCCGCTCTCGCCGCCGACCTGCTGCGCGGCAAGCGGAAGGTCGACTACGCGCCGCACGTCGACTGCGGTGACTTCGTCATCATCATCAATGCGAAGGACGCAGTTCTCACCGGCAACAAGCTCACCCAGAAGTACTACCGCACCCACTCCGGTTACGCCGGCGGTCTCATGACAAGTAACTATTTTGTCGCAGAGAACGGTGTGACCCGAAGGTCACGCCGTTTTTCTGTGTTCATAGGTTGTTTGCGTGATGATAGGCTCGGAAATAACGGGAATATCCACATCGTCCACAAAGTTGAAAAAAATCTTCACTTTCTGCTTGCGCTTGCCGCTGGACTTGTCCGGGGCATAGACGATGATTTTCTT
>VOFG01003923.1_pt1 | contig 30050 bp, 54 predicted proteins | sample 5384171 | NCBI WGS metagenome assembly VOFG01 (sample SAMN12384726, study PRJNA508395) | human gut metagenome | isolation source: healthy gut F | host: Homo sapiens
ATTCTTCCCTTTTACTGTTGTTTGGTTTGTTTAAAACCGTTCTTAAAAATCTTCTCTTAAAGAAATTTTCAAGGGTTATTGTTGTCTATTGTTCAATTATCAAGGTTCTTTTTTTGCTGTTCTTTTTCAAGCGACAGCTTTTATATTTTATCAAAAGCTTTTTCTCTTTGTCAAGAACTTTTTAACTTTTTTTCAAAGTTTTTTACTTGCTCTCTCGTTCTCACGAGTCAGCTTAGATATAATACCATTTGTTCTTCTCAATGTCAATACTTTTTTCAAAGTTTTTCATTTTCTTTTGAACCAGTCTTATATCATCTTTGATATCATTTTGTAACTTACATATAAAAAACTACTGGCTATCCAGTAGTTTTCCGGATGATATCAAACGGAGAAAGAGGATTTGAACCCCTCGCGCCGGTCACCCGACCTATACCCTTAGCAGGGGGCACCTCTTCAGCCTCTTGAGTATTTCTCCTGACTGAACTCTTACTGTATTTCTACAGTATTTATTCAATTAGCACCAACAGTGCGAGGTTTATTATACAAAAGGTTCTTCTTTTGTCAATCCCTTTTTTTTTATATTTTTTTTGTAAAAAAGGATCCTCCCCTTATAAATGTCCACTTTACTTTTAATATAATTCTCCTCATAAGCAACGACTTGCACCACAATCTCACATACACTTTATACCCCCTGCCTTTCTTACAGTCGATATATTTTTCATCTCTGTAAACTCCTCCAATACTCCTAATACCTGCTCTTTTTTTTTTACGCCATATTCTTTTTTATATACTGGTTATCACCACAAAGTACATAACTGTCGGCACCGACTTCCGAGAATCACGGTGAAGAACCAATTTGCCGCCCACTCTCCGGTACAAAATAACATCCCGGCATTTTGCTTCTCCCTGGTACTTTCTCACGACGATAATATCTCTGTGGTCTTATGAACGGGAGCATACTTGTCCCAAAAAGGTGCTGTCATTAAATAACCTTTTTTCTTCCAAGACTTTTTTCTATATTCAGCTTTTCCTGTTCTTTATCCGATTTTGTATTTCCATTTTTCTGCTCTGCCTGCTCCTTATATCCATTTTATTACATAAGTACTTTTATTTCATGATGCCAGGGGCAAAGGTCTAAGCTCACATGAGCTTGCTTGCTCATAGGTGGGTGAAAAGACCTTAGGGGCCCCCGATATGAGCATAAAAGTGGGATGATAATCCCACGATATGCGAATATTGGGTAGGATTGTGGGAGTGCGTAGCACGGAGCAACGTAGGCATCAAAGTCGGGGGCTTTTTGACCCCGACATCATTTCATTATAAAGGAAATAAATAAAAAAGCTACAGCAAATTCATCCTGTGACAAATCTGCTTGCAGCTCATAATTACCTCTGCATATCTCTGTTTTATTCTACCGGATCACTATAATCTAATGAATTGGATTCTGTACCATTATCCGAGAATGGTGCCTTAACATCATTATCTCCGGCATTGCTTGCACAGATAATATCCTCGCCATTTAATATTACAATCTCCATAGATGGCTCACTATATACTTTTTTTCATAACTCTTCCTTCCCTTTAATCGGTCTTTTTTGTTAATTCGTTCACGTATTTCTTTTCAGTTTCTGATCCGCTGTTCTTAATTTTTCTGCAATACTACTTACGCTGTTCTGATCAACATATGCTCCCATCTTGCTATACGTCTTGCCATCTTTCTGAGAGAACCACCACGCAGCATATCTTCAAATACATATTTGACTGTTGCTGTTTCCGTTGTCTGCAACAGTGCTGTCCTCACTGACCGGAACGACTTTTATTATTTTGGGTATTTCCATCGATGATTGACTGTTACAGCTTCCGAGCTATTTACAATTGCATTGGCGAGTAGGTTCTACTGTAACTGTCTCTGTATATGTATTCTTGGGTAACCCAGTTTCAGGATCGTTTCTGACTTGTTGCATCCCAAACTGTTTTAAGCGTATAGGCAGGTACCACTGCTGCTGTTGTTTCTGAAAGATCAAAAACTTTTGTTGCATTATTTTCATCTGATAAAGCCGATACTAATGCTGAATAATTACCTTGATTACTTGTCACGCTATTACCTAAATGGGAATATATTTTCAAATCTTTAATATAACCAAATAGTCCTGTGTTACCTATCTGTACATTTGCATCTTTATGTACAATTGTTGCACCTACATTGCTGCTATTATAAGCAGTATTGAATTCCATCCATCGCTCTTAGATATTCCATTAATCCAAAGCTTTGTCGCAGTTGTTCCATCATACATTGCAGTTACTGTAATCCATTTATTCAAGTACGTTGCATCAGTAAAATTGCAAACCAACTTCCTTCCAACGAGCATCCCTAAACTATCCGGACCTGTAACCCAAAAATTTAATTCTATATATCGTATGATTGTTCCATGTTTGTCTTTTATAAGCAATCTTATACTGATCGCCCTTAGCAACAATAACCGAATCAGCATCTGAAGGAAGGTCTTTCAGCTTAATTTGAAATTGAATTAATACTGAATCATCCTTATTATTTTCTCCCGTAATATCAAGCTTTATCTCCGCTTGTACTCGTAACAGTTACAGGGTGAGATAAATCAAGTTCATTTTTATCTGTTACCACAGCATCGCTCATCGTTGCCGGATTCGCTGATATATCCTGTACACTTTTTATTACTGTACCCGGCCTGAAGTTGTTGCATCTGCATTTGTTCCACCTGCACTTGTTGGAGCAGTAAGGTTAATATCTATATCTTTTAATTCATAAACCTTAATCTCTCTGCACATACCAACGCATCTTCGCCTGCCTTACTAGTACCCGCTTGGTTATTATATACAGTCTTTCCCACCAGCTTAAAATGAGTAGCCTCTACAGCAGTATCCAACACGATATCCGATGCTGCAGAAGTAGCTGGCTAAAGTTCCCTCTTTTTGCAATCTGCCAGTCATTTGCTCCTGGTTCTTGATTCGATTATCCATATTCGCATAATACAGGACATAATCTGCAATATTATTACTTACATTATTGTCCGTATATCTTCCCATATATGTTACTTGTGCCAGCATAATTTTTTCGACCAAATCCAGAACCAATCCAAGGTCTGTTCGAATCGTCGATGGTTTCTTCATATCCGCGATTGACAGGACTATAATTGATAGATGTACCTGCTATTCTTCCGCCACTAGTATTTGTATAACGCGAATGCCACATACCACCAGTAATTTTGTCCGAACTCGTTCCCAGCCTTTCATCCCCGTCAAATGCATACTCTGCCTGACCATCAATATTCTTTGTGTAATTGCTGGCACTATCCCAACTGATCGCCGGATCCATCTCACTGTTACACATCGCATTTGCTTTCAGCACATTCTGATCCACCTGCACCAGAACTTTTCCTTTTTCCGGTTTAGTACTCGTTGCCTCTTCTGTCTGCGTTGACGTTTCCCCTCAGCTTTCGCTACTCTTGGGAAACTTACTGTCGTGAGTACCATGGCTGCTGCCATGCACACCACACCCAATCTCTGTAACCTCTTTTGTTCATTCCTTTCTTTTCCTCCTTATATGTAAAATTTCGGGAAGTTCACATTATACTGTATTGTATTTATGATGCCAGGGTCAAAGGTCTAAGCCCACATGAGCTTGCTCATAGGTGGGTGAAAGACCTTAGGACCCGCCCCGATATGAGCATAAAAGTGGGATGATAATCCCCACGATATGCGAAGATTGGGGTAGGACTGTGGAAGTGCGTAGCACGGAGCAATCCGTAGGCATCAAAGTCGGGGGCTTTTGACCCCCGACATCTATTTATTCTTCTAAAAACCATTTTCCTGCATCTGTCCGATTAAACTCTGAACATCTGCTGTGACCTTTTCCTCACTGACTTCATAATCTTCAACCATGCTGCGGATAATCTCTTCCTGATCCATGCCTTTCTGCAATCTTATCCAAATTTCTTTGCCGGTATCATTCAGCATAATCATGCCACGAAATTTTTGGCGGCTGCCCCTGTAGCAACTACAACGGATCTGCCTGCGACATCCCGCAATACAAATCCCTTTTTATCTTCATCTTCGTCCCTCCCGCAGCAATCAATTATCTTTTTTATTCTGAACTCTTTTTTAATAATATCCTGTCCAATATTCACCATTTTCATGGGGTCCGGTTGGCTCTGTCGGAGTTGTCGGTTCTGATGGCTTTGTCTCGGCAGATTCACATCATTATCCGGATTACCGGTTCCCGGATTTGTATTTCCACCGGTATTGGAACCATTATTACCATTATTTGAGCCGTTATTACCTGAATTAGAGCCGTTATTTGATCCATTATTTTCCGGCTTTGAACTGCTATTTGATCCATTATTTCCAGTGTTAGAACCGGTATTGGAACTGTTTCGGTTTCCATGTACTGTTAGAACCATTGGCTGTAGTATTTCCTGCATTCCCGGAAGATGAAGAACTTGCTGATGAGCTACTGCTCTTCTTCCGGGTGGATTTCTTTGCCTCATTCTTTGTCAGATCAATGTAGGCAGAGTCTCTTCCTTTTATCCTCTTCTTTAACGGAATCGTCCTTTTCGCATCACTCTTCTGATCCGTCTTTTCCTTTTTCTCTGTCTTATCCGAATCTTTTGATCCATCCTCTGACTTGTCAGTCGTATCTGTCATAGCAACATCGAAGCCATTTTCCTTATCGGCAGTCTTATTCGATACCCGCACAATTCCATATGCAGCCATTCCGATGACGCAGACGAGTACCACGGATAAAGCTATTAACTGCTTTCTTCTTGCACTCATAATCCCCTCCTGCTTTTCTCTTTTATTTCCTTTTTTATAAGCAACAATCACAACACATTCCGAATGCATTGTGACCAAGTTATTACTATACTATTTTATAGTACTATTTTTCCTGACATTTTCAATCCGTTTACCTGTATTTTTTTTTTGTCAAATTTTTCTTATTTTTATGTGGCTATTTGTGTTATAGTAAGGTGTGGAGGGCTTTCCTTTATGAAACTTACTTGAAGTGATTGCCAGGGAAAATGATTTTTTCAAGCTGAACTTTATAAAAACTCTCAGACTGTCATTGAAAGAAAAAGAACGTCCTCTACTACGATTGCACCAGTAAAATTTTTTAAAAAATAAGGAGTATCCTATGAGCAGATCGAGAAGACGAAAAAATGAATCCCAAAAGAAAAAGCAACTGATCATTATATCGGTGATCGCCGTTTGTGTTACGGCAATAGCCGCATTTGCAGCCATTCGCATTACTTCAGGAACATCCGATAAGAAGACTGAATCCACTTCTAAAGATAAAAAATCTGATAAGAAAAAGAGTGATTCAAAAGATTCCGATAATTCCTTGCCGGATCTTGACCTGACCGACGGAAAGAACGATGATTCCAACAAGGATGGACAGTCTTCAGCCTCCGGCAGCAAATCAGGTAGCAAGAGCAAAGGAAATAACAGTTCTTCCAATAATTCAAGCAACAATTCCGGTAATAGCGGAAATGCATCCAACAGTACTTCCGGCAACAAGGCCGACAATGATACTACAATCCGGGCATTTCCGATGGTACCGATACGATCCCGGACAATTCTGTTGATGTCGACGATGACGAAAGAGAGCTGGACAGGATATTATTAAAATTGGGAGTTAAATGATTCTGATTCTATTTATTCTCCTACATTCGCATCGATCGTTTCCTGGATCTGCTTTTCTACCAGTGCCGCAATCTCGGTTGTCTTCATCTCTTTGTAATCTTCATATTCCAACGGCTTAAGGAAATGTACCTGTACTGTTACAGGGCGGATCGTATTCCGGTCAAATGGCACGAAAAAGAATTAATCAGTGCCACCGGAACGATCGGGCATTTGCCTTTGTTGCAGCTTTAAAACTTCCACCTTTAAATGTACCGATTTTATTTCCATTTTAGAACGTGTACCTTCCGGGGAAAATCAGGTAGTTTCTTCCTTTTTCAACTTCTTTCGATACATCTATGATCACTTTCATCGCCTGACGCACATCTTCTCTGTCCAGCAGGAATGCCTTAAGACACGAAAAAAGACCTGCTTTAAAAATGGAATATTTCCCACTTCTTTTTAGCCACGACTGAAAATGGCCGTGGGCACGCTTCTATCATCGCCAACACATCATACAGACCCTGATGGTTTGGGAAAAACATAAAACCATTCTCTGCCGGTATATTTTCACTTCCATGCACATCTATTTTTACATTTCCGCCTTTATTTGCATGCAGATCTACCCACCGGATAAATGAATATTGTTCTTCTTCTGTATATTTATCTGTATGAGACGCCCGATAGCACAGCTTACACCATGCCCATGGAACAAACCAGAGATTTCTGAATACCATCAAAAGGATTCTCTTCATGAATCTTATTCCTCCACTTTTCTGTATTCTTTGATCGCAGTTTCATACAGATTGTTTCCCTCACTGTCGATGACAACGATCGCCGGAAAGTTTTTCTACTGTGAGCTTTCTGATTGCCTCTGTTCCAAGATCGTCATAAGCAACCACCTCTGCGGAAGTAATACATTTGGAAAGAAGAGCTCCTGCTCCTCCTACCGCCGCAAAGTATACTGAACCATTTCTCACGATCGCATCGATAACAGCCTGGCTTCTTTGCCTTTTTCCAACCATTGCTCCCAGTCCAAGATCCAGCAGTTGCGGTGCATATTTATCCATTCTGGTTGCAGTTGTCGGTCCTGCAGAACCTATCGGACGTCCCTCTCTTGCCGGGGATGGTCCCATGTAATAAATCACTTGATCCTTCCAGTCAACCGGCAGTTCTCCACCCTTCTGAAGAATCTCATACATTCTTTTTATGTGCCGCATCTCTCGCGGTATACATCGTCCCTGTTATATATACATAGTCTCCTGCATGTAATGATCTTGCAGTTTCTTTATTGATCGGTGCTGTAATATGCCTGTCCATAAAATCTTCCTCTTTTCATCACTCTGTCCACAATGAAAGCTCGTGGAATTATATTGTTCTTATTGCATGACGATTGACATGGCAGCATATATTTACCGCAACAGGAAGTCCTGCAATATGAGTCGGATAAGTATTGATATTCACTGCCATTGCTGTCGTTGTGCCGCCAAGACCTCCCGGTCCGATCCCGAGACCGTTGATCTTTTCAAGCAGCTCTTCTTCCGGATCTTTCACATAAGGTATCTCCGAGTGACTTCTGCCTCTCTTGTCAGTGCTTCTTTTTGCCATCAATGCACATTTTTCAAATGTGCCTCCAATCCCAACACCTACTACCATCGGAGGACAGGCATTCGGTCCCGCATCTTTCACCGCTGTCAGAACTGCATCTTTCACGCCTTCGATTCCCTCTGCCGGCTTCAGCATAAATACACGGCTCATATTTTCACTGCCGAACCCTTTCGGTGCAACCTTGATCTTCACCCGGTCACCTTCCACGATCCTGATATGAAGAACCGCAGGAGTATTATCTTTTGTATTTTCACGGATCAATGGATCCCCTACAAACGGATTTACGGAGATACCCGTCTACATATCCCTGCCGTACACCTTCATTTACTGCTTCTTCCAGGCTGCCGCCTTCAAAGTGTACATCCTGTCCGATCTCGAAAAAAGACAACTGCCATTCCGGTATCCTGGCAGATCGGGATCCTATCCTGTGCGGCTATCTCAAGATTTTCCTGAAGCTGTCCAAGGATCTGCTTTCCCAAGCGGTGACTTTTCGTTCTGCTGTGCCTGCTTCATTGCTTCTGCCATATCCGGTGACAGAAAATGGTTCGCCTCAATGCACATTTCTTTTATATTTTCTGTAATTTCTGATAACTGTACTGTCCGAATCATATTGTCTCCTTTTTGAAAACAGGTACGCCCGGAAGCGTACCTGCATCATTTTAATTCAATCTCAATCTTTCTGTTCGTGCGATGATACTGATGGTATCTGACCCCTGCTGCATCCATCATTCTTTTTGATGCCATAACCGCCGGAGTATGTGCGTACTTATCACAGTCATAGATCACCTCTTTGATCCCTGACTGTATGATAGCTTTTGCACATTCGTTGCACGGGAAAAAGAGACACGTAAAGTTTCGCTCCCGCAAGACTGCCGCCACTGTAGTTCAAAATTGCATTCAGCTCGCTGTGCGTCGTATAAACATACTTTGTATCCAGCGGATCTTCTCCTTCTCTCGCCCATGGGAACTCGTCATCTGAACAGCCGATCGGCAGTCCGTTGTAGCCCATGGACAAAATCTTATTATCCTGACTGACAATACAGCATCCCACCTGCGTATTCGGATCTTTTGAACGCATTCCCGAAAGTACCGCAACTCCCATAAAAAATATTCATCCCATGATAAATAATCTGTTCTCTTATCAGACATCTGCATCAGCTCCTTCGTCTGTCCTCTTATTTTTTGTACCGAAGATACGGTCTCCGGCATCACCAAGTCCCGGTACGATATAACCATGATCGTTCAGTTTCTCATCCGGAGAACCGATATAGAGATCTACATCAGGATGCTCTTTTTCATACGCTCAACACCTTCCGGTGCTGCGATAATGCATACAAAACGGATATGCTTTACGCCTTTATCTTTCAGCATCTGAATCGCTGCCACACTGGAACCGCCTGTTGCAAGCATCGGATCTACTACGAAAACTTCCCTCTCTTCACAGTCTGCCGGTAATTTGCAGTAATACTCTACCGGTTCAAGTGTCTCCGGATCACGATAAAGTCCGATATGACCTACCTTTGCTGCCGGAATCAGTGTCAGGAATCCGTCAACCATTCCAAGTCCTGCACGAAGGATCGGCACGATCGCCAGTTTCTTTCCTGCAAGAGACTTTCCTGTCATCTCACAGATCGGGGTCTTGATCTGAACATCTTCAAGCTTCAGATCTCCGGTTGCCTCATAACACATCAACTGTGCAATCTCTCCGATCATCTCGCGAAATTCTTTTTGTTCCAACTTCCTCGCTGCGGATATAGCTGATTTTGTGTGCGATCAACGGGTGATCCATTACATGTACTTTTGCCATTATTCTTCTCCTTTTGCAAATGAATTTAATTTTTTTCTTCTAATTGATCTATGAGTCTCTTCAGGACTTCAAAGCACTCACCGTATGCAGTAAGCGGCTTTTCCATAAGGATCCGGAATCTCTTCTCCCTCTCCTGCAAATTCACTTAACGTATATACGTTCTCTGTATTTTTCATACTCTGAAATCATCTTTTTCTTTGTACTCTCATCTACTGTCAGAATCAGTGTATCCACGCTGCAGACTCTCACTGTCAAACTGCTTCGCCACATGACCTTCCAGCGTCATGCCTGCACTCTTCATGATTGCTTCTGCCTTTGGATTCACCGGTTCAGGGAACAAAACCACAAGTCCGCTGCAATCAACCACATACTCCTGTTCCAGCTCTTTATTCCTCAAAAGCTCCGCTGCCATCGGTCCGATATAAGAATCTGTATTACTTACGAAAATAACTCTCCGGTATCTCTGCTGCTTTACTACTGCAGATGCACTGATTCTTAAATGTCCCGCTGCCTTTTCCAGACGGTTCATGATCGCACTTCCAATCCCCTGCATGGCAAAGGATTCACTGTAGATAATGTCAACCTCTTCGTCATCAAATTCTCTCAGAACCCGGTACAGATTCCTTGCAATGGTCTTCTCATTCTCTCGGGTCCCGATATTCTTTACAATTCCATACTTATAAAATGGAAGTGTCTCCCCGGTTGCAATAATTCCAACCCGCTCGCCTTTGCGATGTGCGGCATATGCAAGCTGACGGATTGCAAGAACTTCCTCCCGGATGTCCCCCCTCGGCAATGATCAGCTTTGCCTTCGGAGCATAATGACGATATTTCATCCCCGGTGCTTTCGGAGCTTTGTTGCTCTCACTTCAAGGATTGTCTCATCCACACTGACCGGGCCGATCACTTCTTCAAACATATCCGCAGTGATTGCCCCCGGACGCAGGATCATCGGCGGTTCTACAGTCATATCAAGAATCGTTGATTCCGGACCGATATCCACACTTCCGCTGTCAAGAATCATATCGATCTTTCCGTCGGATCTTCACTGACGTGCTGTGCTGTTGTGGGACTCGGTCTTCCTGATGTATTGGCACTTGGTGCAGATACGAATCCACCTGCTGCCCGGATCACAGCCGCTGCCACCGGATCACTCGGCATCCTGACCGCAACGGTATCCAGTCCGCCTGTCGTTCCGTACGGTACAACCTCACTCTTCTCAAAGATCATCGTCAGTGGACCAGGCGGAAATGAGCTGCCAGGGCATCCGTCTTCGCCGGTATATTCACCGCAACTGCCTTCAGATCTTCATAATCCGCAATATGCACGATCAGCGGATTATCCGATGGACAACCTTTTGCAGCATAAGTCTTCTTCGCTGCCTCCTCCTTCAACGCATCCGCTCCCCAGTCCGTAGACTGTCTCCGTCGGAAATGCTACAAGCCCGCCATTCTTCAGAATATTTCCTGCCTCTTCGATTACTTCAGGATCAATATTATTTTTATCTATTTTTTCTTATTATCGTTTCCATAAATTTTATTATAACATCTTTCTATTGAAAAAAAAACTATTTATCCCTTCTTCATTACTTTCATCACTGATCTTTCAGATATTGCAGGATGCCTTTTGTCACCGCTTCTGCCAGCTTCTTCTGATAGTCTTCTGATACCAGTTTTTTCCGCCTCTGCATAATTACTTAAAAAGCCACATTCTACGATCACCGTCGGAACTTCGGTCTTCTTTAAAAGATAGTATGTATCATTTGCTTTAATTTTTTCGTATTTTCAGGATTCACTTCCTGAAGTGCTTCCTGAATGACCGCAGCCGCCTTTTCTCCTTCGGTTGAAGTCTTATAATAAAAACCTGTGCTCCAAAAACATTTTCTTCATGATAACTGTTCTGATGAATGCTGACTGCCAGTGACGGCTTTTTTCATTCATCAGCGAAACTCTGTATTTCAAATCTTCTACTTTACTCTTTCCAAGCTCCTCATCTTTTTCCCCGGACCATAATTACTTCAATCTTTTCTTTTTTTCAAGCAATCTTCTGATCTCTTTTGCAATCAGCAGATTAATCTCCTTTTCTTTCGCCCCATTGATCCCGACTTTCCCGGAATCACTTCCTCCATGCCCGCTGTCAAGGACTACTGTCTGCTTTTCCTGTACGAGCTTCTGCTGCAGTTTCAAGACTTCTGAGAATCTTATCTTTCAGATGCTCTCCCGCCTCCCAACACAGTAAAATGATCACGCCAAGGCAAATCATTACAAGTAATGCTCCTGCTTTTTTCGCATTTTTTTTAAGCAAAATAAATATCCTCCTCAGACTTATATTGTAGTATATGTCTGAAAAGGATATTTTTCAAAATCATCTTTATTTAATTCAAATATTGGAGAATCAGATCCCATACGCCGCTATTTTCTCTTCCAAGACTCCACTCTGCAACTCCTGCCAGTTCGTTCTGTCGGATTACTGTCATCTTTTCTTCCAATGACTGCATATCTTCCAGCGGATCCTGTAGGTACTTCCATCTGCTTCCCCACTTTGCATAATTCTGCTTCGTCTCATCATCCCATTGTGCTGTCACACCTGCATTCTGAACCGCCTGTGCAGCTTCATCCATACCAAGTGCCTGACTGCTTACACTGTTCGGATAATCTGCTGCCTCTGTTCCTGCTTCTGCAGCCAACTCTTCTTCCGTCTTTGGAGTTTCTTTCCAAAGTCTTGTAAAAAAACAGGATTGCAGCAACCAGCTTTTCTTTCGGGACAAGCTTCAGTGCATCTGTCACACCGTTTTCCAGGTAACTGATAGATGCAACAGATCCGGCTTCATTAGAGCCGTCTGTATGCTCATCATATGCCATGATGAACACATAATCCGCTACCGCTGCCTGCTCTTTCAGATCGTACTGCGTATTGTAGGGCTTCGGAACATAGTTGTCTACTGATAATACCAGGTTGTTTCTCTGCACTTTACTGACAGCTCTCTCACAAACTGAATATAATGCACTCCACACTTCGACGAGATCAGTTCAAAAATCCAGGTTGATTCCATCTACCTGACTCTGCAATGCAGCCGCGATCACCTGATCGATCACTTTTTGCTCTTTTTTTGAACTGTAACTTAATACTTCATAAGTCTCATCATATGAATTAATACCTCCATGGAAATCCCGGAGTACCGCCCACACTTCCAGTCCTGCCTGCTTTGCATACTGAACATAGTCTGTGTCTGCAATGGATGTGATATTTCCTTCAGTATCTGCAAGACTGAACCAGGTCGGTGCAATCGTAGTCAGTCCTTTTGTAAGTAGCGAGCATACTCTGAATGCTACGGTTGGCACTGACATTCGTAACATTATGCCATGCCATATTGATCTTATAATCTTTTGAAATACTTGTATATTCCGGCTCCGCAAAATCTCGGAAGTTTTTCTTTCTTACGGTCTTTCAGCTTACTGCTTTTCAGATAACCGATAAATCCATCTGCTGTAGCTACTTTCTGCCAGTCATCCTCATCTTCCCGAACTGTAACCTTGTCGTTCTTTTTTACATCGGTGAGAACAGGACTTTTCACTCCGCCCTGATAACGGATCTGTGTATCACCTTTTACAACTGCAGTCTCTTTTTCACCCCAGTCTGCTGTGATCACGATCCTGTTCGGATCCTGATATGCTTTGTACTCCATATTGGTATACGTCTGTATAAATGGAAGTGCAATATAAACTTTGTCGCCCTCCATTTTCAGAATGGTATAATCTACACTTTTCTGTTCATTGACCTCAGTATATTCATTCGTATCTGCCACGACAGAAACATTCCCTGACGGCAGTGTATATAAAAAGAATCTGTTCATTTGAATCCCAATAAAAACGCTCATTAATCTTATCTCTTACAACAGAAGCTTCAATATAATATTCACTGTCATAGACCTTTGCCGGAATTACTTTTAATCCTTCCGCTTCATCCTGTGCCGGATCTTCGCTTCGTATCACTTCATCATCAATCACTACTGCGATCTCATCTTTGCTGTCCAGGCCATAATATTGTTCGGATCAGCCCTTTCATTCGATGGACCATATCTCTTCCGACAACAAAAATTCCTGCTACTGCTATGATAATGACAAGTACGATGGAAATGATCAAGGCGATCCCCGGTGATCTTCTCCGTCTTCTTCTGCCTTTTCTTCTATGCCTTTTTCTTTCGTTCATGCGGCACCTCCTATCCGCAATCATTATAACATATCAGACTTTTTCTGAATATACTTTCCGCACATTGATGCGTCCTTTTCTGACCTTTCTTTTCTCTGACTGCTCATCTATCTGTACTGTCCGGCATCAAGGGGTAAGCACTGACAATCCAAATTTATCTACATTCAATTCATCTACATCGGTAAATGTCAGAGATTCCAGTCTTCCATTCTGATCCATCACATAATCACGCATATAAGCACCTTCTTCTTTTGCCATATATGCGGTCACGATCTGCATCGGACTTACCTGATATCCATCCATAAGGATGTCTATCCCTCTCTTTTCATACTGCTTTAACTCAGAGTACAAACTTCTGTAACTCTCTTTATCAGTTATGTCCATCATTGGCGTATACTCTCTCCTTTCTCTGCAGATACTGATAACCTTATGTCCGCATTTTGAAGACCCGTTGGAAGTACTGTGACATACTGTTGAGTATTTATGCGAACTGCGAAGACAGCACCACCTGCAGCAAATCAATTTCTCCATTTGAATCTTTTTCCGAATCTCCTTTCTTCTGAGTCGTTATCCTGACCGCTGTCTTCTGTAAGTGCCATTATATGGGCAGAATAAAGCATTTTTTCAATGTGTTTCTTGTTGATAAGCTATGTGAATTTGTTGATAACAGAAAAAGATGATGAAAGAATTATAAACTTATCTTCTTTTTCTTTACATCTTTTTTGATTTTTGCTTATACTAGACAGTGAAATGATATATCTTATTGGATCAAAGTCATTCAATACTCATATTATTTTATATGATGTCAGGGTAGGATTGTGGAGTGCGTAGCACGAAACCATCCGTTGGCATCATTGTTGGGGTTTTGACCCCAACATCTTTTTATATAGAAGAGAGGGATGTGATCATATGAAAATTGAAAAATCAATGATAATCAAATTCGTTGTACGTTGACACATGCTGATCCGCAGCCCGCCATTTAAAGCTCAGCGAGCTGGCTTATGGTACTGAGAAAGCAAAATCTTTATTTCGGGATATGATGCAGCAGGCATCATTTGATTTCGGTTTTGATGCGGAAGATCTTCCGCTCATGATCGAGGCGATTCCTTCCTCTGCGGATTCGATCGTCCTGATTATAACGAAAGTCGAAGACCCTGAAGAGCTGGATACCCGGTTTTCAAAATTTACACCGCTTGGCGATTCAGATACAGTGAACAATGATGTGCTTGAAAAGCTGCAGGGAGCAGATGAATTTCTTGACCTGCTCAATAAAGTAAAAAGAAGCAGCGGCAGGTCTTCCTTCCGCGTCCCCCCGAAGAGGAACAGGAGGAAGCTGTTTCTGAACCACAGCTTACGCTTCGTCTTTTTCTCATTTAGCACTTTAGATTCTGTGATTCGTGCTGCACGCCTTGCAGCTCCATTCTATAAGAATGCGAATACACTTTATAAAGATAAAGAGAATCACACTTATATTCTTGCACTTGCACCTGGTTCTTCTTCCGACCATGAATTTAATAAGATATGTAATATGCTTTCGGAATATAGCACTCCTGAAAAAAGCGGATTCTACAATCCTTGCTTTTCTTTGAAGAGCATTGCGAGATCATCGTATCAGCGGATGCAGTACAGAAACTGGCAGCACTTTAACCGTATAACTGACAACGAAAAAAAAGCCCCTGACATCAGGACTTCCTGGTGTCAGGGGCTTTCAATTTTTCATGAAACGTTTCCGCCTCTTTTATTATTTTCCTGCTGCTGCCATCGCTGCATTAATCTTCTCTACAAGAAGGTCACTGTCGATTCCATGAACCATTGCTGCTTCTTCCAGATTCCATCTGAGATGCCGGGCATCCAAGGCAGTGCATTCCAATTTCCATCAGAATCGGAGCTGCTTCCGGAAATGTAACGAGAAGCTCGCCAATTCTTGTCTCTTTAGAAATCTGTGCCATTGCTGATTCCTCCTTCTATTTTTCGTGCTTTACATTATAGTCCTTCGACCTGGTTTTATCAACTATTTTTTGAATTTTCAGATTTTTTTCTTTTTAAACTCCACTGATTTTACAACTTCTTAAAAGTCAATTCTTTTCTTTTTTTTTTCGACAATTTTCTATTTTCATAACTTCTACACAAAACGTTCGTTTCTTTTTATTTAAAAAGTAATCCACCAAAAAGTGTGGATTTCGTGTGGATAATGTGGATAACTTTTAAAACGTTATATTTTTCCACCTTTTTCTAAGATTTTAATGTGGATAAGTTGAAAACTCCATTTTCGATTTATTCGACCACTTTTACAAAACTCTACATTTTTGTGCATTTTGTTTATTTAAATTTCAGGTCATGCCAGCTCTTGACATTTGAATTATCACTCAACTTCTACAGTACTCTTCGAACTGCCACAATATTCGTATATGTCGCACTGCAAACCCAATACCCTGTGCTTCATTCATGGCATTTATGATCTTTCCATCTCCCATATAAATACCAACATGACCTTCATAAAGGATCAGATCTCCCGGCTGTGCCTCTGCATAGCTGATCTCATCCCCGCTGTTCTCTGTTCATAGGATGTCCTTGGGAGGCTGATTCCAAATGTGCGTAAACTGACTGGACAAACCCGGAACAGTCCGCCCCATTCGTAAGACTTGTACCTCCCCAGACATACGGATTGCCAAGGAACTGATATGCATAGTCCACTACTGACTGTCCTTTTGAAACCAGTGCGGCTGCCGCTGCCTCCTGGATTTTTGCTCTTCTTCAGCCGCAATACGTGCTTCTTCCTGTTCTTTCGTCTCCCCATAAGAATAGGAAGTTTCCGTCGTGACATAGGCTCCATACACCCAGCCATTGATCTCTCCGACTTTCACCGGATACCAGCCATCTGCCTGTTCACCCCGGATTTCATAAGTCTCTCCTCACTAACCTGAGTCAGCACCTCTGTATCTGTTCCGGTTCCGGCTCTACATTCAGTCTGTCTGCCGTCACAGTTGCCGTATTCTCTTCTGTACTCCCCTGAATGAATACGGGCATCTTCTCCTGTAAACAGCTTTTCTGTGGGAACATATCCTTCTGTCTCACCTGACCGGATCTTTGTCCAGCCATCCAGATATTCCAGGACTTCGACAGTTGAATCTTTATATAATTTTCCTGTCCAGTCACTGTTCTCATCCGGTTCGCTTCTGACATAAGTGAAATCATCCGTGTCAGAAAACGCTATATTCAAATACTCACCCTCGTCTGTTGGCACAAGATAGAGCTGAAGATTTTCTTTTACTTTTGTCCTGTAACACTCTTCCAGTGCCGATTCGATTCCTGCAGTCGGTACAACAGACTGCTGTTCTTCATTTTCTGCTGCCTGTATCCTGACTACACTCCCCGGAATCAATATCATACCTGCCAGTGCAGATACGATCATCTTTTGTCCCATATACAATTTTTTTCATATAAAACCTCCTTACTTTCTTTTTTTATCTTTTGTAGGAAGTTCTAAATGTTACATATTTGTTAATTATGTTACAATCGGATTGTATCAATATCTTGCTGTAATGTCAACATAGTTTATGCTTTTTTCATTATTTTCATCCCTTTTAATCTGTCATTATTCCCTCTTTTTCGTCTATTTTCAACTTTATTTTTAATATTTTTGTAACATTTAAAAAGAGGATCTGACCCCTTCTATCAGCCTATACTAAGGAAGCTTTTACGATTTGAAAATATTTTTGAGTTTTTTCAGAAATATAGTTGACAATTTTAAAAAATGAGTTATATTCTAATCACAGTAATCATTACTGTTATTAATTTAAAGTTGATGAAGTTACTGATCCATTTCTTCATCATTAGAAAGGGGGGATTCTTGTGGCAGCATTAAAATACAGCCGACAACGTGAAGCGATCAAGCACTATCTTGCATCCACAAAGGAACATCCAACAGCCGATACCGTATATATGCATGTAAAGAAGGAATTTCCCAATATCAGTCTTGGCACTGTATATCGAAACCTGAATCTGCTTACAGACATCGGTGAGGCGATCAAGATATCAACACCTGACGGAGGAGACAGATTTGATGGAACCGTACAGCCGCACAATCATTTCTTATGTACGAAATGTGGACGGTTCCTGGATCTTGAGCTGGATATGAAAAAAGTATTGAAGAGATGAACCGTCTTGCGAATGACTGTTTTGACGGAATGATTACTTCCAGTTCTACTTTATTTTATGGAGAATGCAGTGACTGCATTAGAAAGTCTTAACTTATATTTTATTTAAAAGAAAAGGAGATTAATATTATGGCAAAGTATGTATGTAAAGTATGTGGTTATGTTCACGAAGGAGATGCTGCACCGGCTGAATGTCCAGTCTGTCATGTAGGTGCTGACAAGTTTAAAGAAGTATCCGGTGAAAAAGACATGGGCTGCTGAGCACGTTGTAGGTGTTGCAAAGGGTGTCCGAAGATATTCTGGCTGATTTAAGAGCTAACTTCCAGGGTGAGTGCTCCGAAGTAGGTATGTATCTTGCGATGGCAAGAGTAGCTTACAGAGAAGGCTATCCTGAAATCGGTCTGTACTGGGAGAAAGCAGCTTATGAAGAGGCTGAACATGCTGCCAAGTTTGCAGAACTCCTTGGTGAATTTGTGCTACAGACAGCACAAAGAAGAATCTTGAGATGAGAGTAGAAGCTGAGCATGGTGCAACAGCAGGTGAAATTCGACCTTGCAAACTTTAGATCGTTACTTTATCTTTACTTAAATCCGCTTTTCTTTTCTTGCTAAAATCTTAATGATGCAATCCATGACTTGCTTTCGTATATTTTTGCATCGCAGTGCAGGACCCGCATTTTAAAATATGTATAATTTACCTCAGCCCCGTTGACAACTTGCAGTGCAGGAACTTTACCTCAACAGGAACGTGGAAACACTCGTGCAGAGGCACTCCTGTTTACGTTCCTTAACAAGTTGGGCAAAGTGTCTTCGGAACGCTCCCTGTCAATGCACTGCTCACGCAACAGCAAAGGGCATCAGAAAATTTTCCCTCATGCCAAAACAGTTTCTCTCAACAAACACGAAATTTCAATAAGAAATAAAGAGCCGGATGGCTATCGACTAAGATAAATGATTTGTCAAATAGTAAATATCATATCTACTGTCTAATATTTTGATCGAATATCTTAGTCAATAGCCATCCGGCGTAGAGCGTTTTTCGTTTATTCTTTTTAAATTTGCATTGTTGAGTGAATACGCTGTGGAGCTAAAAACTTCTTATCGAGATGGTCAGCGGAAAGCAGGGTGTTCCTGAGCAGGTGCATTAGACCGATCGGGACCGTTCCGAAGACACTTTGCAGCGTTTGTTAGAAAGTAAATCGAGTGCCTTTGCACGAAGATTTCTCTGCCTCTGTTCCGTCTGTGGAGGATGCTCCTTCTTGTTCCTGACGATCCGCATGATCTGTCTGTGACGGTGTTGCATCTTCCTCTCCCTCCATTGGAAGTACATCTTTTTGAATTTGCCGCTGCATCATTTTTTTTGTCAGTTTTTCTGTCTCCTGCTGAACCTTTGCAATCTGCTCATTCATATTCTTTTTGTAATTTCTGAATGTAACTGTCCCCACCATTGCAATGACTGCCACGAAGCAAAGTACGATTCCAACAGAAGCTCCTTTTTCCCTTTAAAAAGGAAAACTTCTCTTTCTTATTCATTCATCATCACCTCTGACTATAGCATTGCCGAATATGTGACTTCTATTCGGAAAAGAATTCTATTTTAATTCCCTGTCGCTTCTTTTTCGTCAAATTCTTTATTTAATGTTGTTCCTTCAAAAAAAGAACTGCAGGATTTCTTCATAATTTTCTTTTCCTTTGCCATTTCATTTGCTGTCCACTGACTCATTCCCAGTCCATGTCCTTTTCCGATGGTCGTGATCTTCAAACCTTTTATACTCTCGTAAAATGAAAATGCACTGGAAGACAGGGACAATGCATCCCGAAACTGATCCCCGGTACAGACTGTATCTCCCATCCTCATCTGTCGCACATAACCGGAAGAATCCATTTCCAGTATTTCAAAGTCAGCAAAGTTATAGCCTTTTTCTGCACTCTCCGAATTTTCTTCTGCCACCGAGAAAATCTCTGCATAACTGTTGTATTTCCTGATAGTCAAAAACTGTTACCTGAATTTCATCCTCAGCCGCTTTTGTCCAACGGGCATTCTCTCTACAGATATAAGGATAATCTTCTGTTCCAAGAACTTCTGATGCGTTCCGTGTCTCACCGTTACTGGATTGATGATATGGTGTCCATGCACAAGCCTCATTATACCGAACCACTGTTCCTTCTGTATCTTCCACTGCTTTGGTATATTTTTTTCAAATATGTATCAAATTGGCCGCTCCCCCATTTCCGTTTCATTTCTGCATGAGTCAGATATTTCTCTGTTGCCGTCTTCTCCTCGTTTTCTGCCAGTTCTCTGCACAGGCTTGTACGCAGCACCACGGCCTGTGCTTTCAACGCTTCCAATTCGTAAGACTCCGGCATTTCATATGCAAGAACCCCCGATCAGATACTCTTCCCAGTCCAGATCAAGATCCAGTTCCGTTCCATCCGGGTCTGTTCTTGCAACTTTTATTGTAAAATGACCGCTCCCATTTTGTAGATTCACATCTTTTCCATTTACAAAATAGAGACAACATATGGAAGAAATATGAGGATGATCAGAAATGCAGCTATATTTTTATTTTCTTTTTGCTGAATAAAAGCTCATAAAGACAGCCCTCCATACTTTATTATATGAAGGGCTGTCTTATTTTTAGAACCTGTATGAAATTTTACCTTTACGCTTTATTTTTTCTGCACTATTTTCTGTCGGTTCTGCTTCTGTACTCTGTGCATCTTTTGCCAGGTTTTCTGTTCCCTGAACCTGCATCGGATTCACATACGGATTCTGTGCCGATGACTCTGTCGGAGTTACCGGGACCTGCTGTACCGGTGCTTCTGCTGGCATCGGAGATACAGATTCTGCCGGAGTTTCTGATGCTGCCGGTGATACAGGCATCGTCGGAGGAATCGGATTACCACCGAAATTTGGTGCCTGCGGTGGAAGATTTGGCTCCATTTCCGGGTTATACGGCTTCTTGCTCATAATAAATAAGCAGATTGCTTCGTACATTGGAATAAATATACCAAGAACACTATGGATAATCGCCATATTATGGGATGTCAGTCTATGGTAAATATGAAAGTTCACCAGTACATCCAGCACCGCTTCAATCGCCTGAAGTGCTACTACTGCAATAATCAGCAGGAAAACTATCACCAGATCAGTGTCAGACTTCCTGCACCCATTCCGGTGGAATAGCTCAATGCAGTTCCAATTCCTGCCACAACAATGAAAAGAAGATAAATGCATTGTCGATTCCAACTTCGTCTACGATCTCTACGTTCGCTCCATCCATGAGTTCCGAAGATAAATGTCGGTGATCTCTACATTTGCTCCATCCACCGGTGCGCCGTTCAGCATGAACTTCATGTTACCTGTTCCTGATGCTTCTTTGGATGCTGTGGAAATCTGTTCACTGACATCTGCTGCTGCAAAGATAAGCTCTGCGTTAGATACGCGGTAATCTTCGATGAATACGACTTTCAGCTTTCCATTGATGCTCAGGTCATTATTTACCACATCTGCTACAGAGTTGATCAGTTTGATGATCTCTTTTGCACGGACATATCCTGCGGAAGCTTTTGCACCAAAGATAAATGTCTTAGGATAGAAGGACATCTCCGGATGTTCTTTGATCTGGTTATACAGATACATTACATGTAAGATATTCATCAGCTGACGTTTATATTCATGCAGACGCTTGACCTGTACATCGAAGATAGATCTTGGATCCACTTCAATGCCATTGTGCTCTTTAATGTATTTTGCAAGACGTTCTTTGTTCTTGAACTTGATCGTCATGAATTCTTTCAGAGCCTCTTCGTCATCCAGCCATTCCTTCAATCCGCTCATCTTGGACAAGTCTGTAATCCACTCTTTTGTGCCGAGCTTCTCTGTTACCCAGTCAGCCAGCAACGGATTTCCATGCATCAGGAAACGTCTCTGTGTGATACCATTGGTCTTGTTGTTGAACTTCTCCGGCATCATCTGATAGAAATCTTTCAGTTCCTGGTTCTTCAGGATCTCTGTATGCAGCTTGCAACACCATTGACAGAATAGCCTGCAACGATCGCAAGATGTGCCATCTTCACCTGGCCGTCCATCAGGATTGCCATCTTCTTAACCTTTTCTTCATTACCAGGATACTCTCACGAACCTGCTCGACAAAGCGACGGTCGATCTCCTGGATGATCTGATAGATACGCGGAAGCAGTCTTGAGAAGATCTCGATCGGCCATTTTTCAAGTGCTTCTGCCATGATCGTGTGGTTGGTATATGCACAGCATTTTGTTGTGATATCCCATGCTTCATTCCATCCAAGTCCTCCTCATCAAGAAGAATACGCATCAGCTCTGCTACTGCTACTGTCGGATGCGTATCATTCATCTGGAATGTTACTTTCTCCGGCAGTTTGCTGATATCACCATGTTTCTTTTTAAACTTTGTAATTGCAGCCTGGATACTTGCTGATACGAAGAAATACTGCTGTTTCAGTCTCAGTTCTTTTCCTGCGTAATGGTTATCATTTGGATAAAGAACTTCTACGATATTCTTTGCAAGGTTCTCCTGCTCTACGGCTTTGTGATAATCACCACGGTCAAAATGAATCTAACTGGAAATCTACGATTGGCTTCTGCATCCCAGATACGAAGGGTATTCACAATACCGTTGCCGTATCCAACGATCGGATAATCATAAAGGGATCGCCATTACAGATTCATAGTTCTCCTGAAAAACGAATGTGTCTTTCCTGTCTCATCGTATTCCACACGGATATTTCCGCCAAAACGTACTTCTTTCGCATATTCCGGTCTGCGCAGCTCGAACGGGTTACCGTCTTTTAACCAGTTATCCGGTGCTTCTACCTGATAGCCGTCTTTGATCTTCTGCTTGAACATACCATAACGGTAACGGATACCGCATCCATAAGATGCATATCCAAGTGTTGCAAGAGAATCCAGGAAACATGCTGCCAGACGTCCGAGTCCACCGTTACCAAGTGCCGGATCCGGCTCCTGGTCCTCGATCACGTTCAGGTCGATTCCCATCTCTTCCAGAGCTTCTTTTACTTCTTTATATGCCGTCATATTGATCAGGTTGTTTCCAAGAGCTCTTCCCAGCAGGAATTCCATGGACATGTAATATACGGTCTTCGGATCGTCTTTCTCATACTGTTTCTGTGTTGCAAGCCAGTCATCGATGATGGCTTCTCTTTACAACATAAGAAACTGCCTGGAAAACTGCTGCTGGAGTTGCCTCTTCTACTTCCTTACGGAACAATGTCTTCACATTTGTTCCGCACATCTTTTAAATACGTCTTTTTCAAATCTTGGATTATATTGTTTTCATTTTCTACTTCCCTTCTAACAACTGGGCTTTGATTATCTCTTTTCCACACCGATCGTTACACTGCTTCTCCATTGATCTTCCACTCTTTCGTGTAGCCTGCAGGTACTGCTTTTGTAACTTCCAGTGCAAGTGTTTCATCTGCGATCGTAGATGCATTTCTGCAAATACTTTCTCTGCTTTTTCTGTTCCTTCATAAGATACTGCGATCTTATCCATAACTTCGAAATCCGGCTTCCTTACGCATGGTCTGTACTTTACTGATGATCTCACGTACAAAACCTTCTTCCAGAAGTTCTTCGGAAAGGTTTGTATCCATAACAACTGTGATTCCGTTGTCATTCTCAGATACATATCCTTCCATCTGTGCAGTATTCGATCAACAGATCTTCGCGGAACAGGAGTCACTTCCTGTCCATTTATATCAAATTTCAGGGCCTGTAGCATTTAACTCATCCATTGCTGCATTTCCATCAGGTTATCTGAGTGCTGCTTTGATACCTCCTAACAGTTTACCATGTTTTTGTCCAACTGTCTTTAATTGTGGTTTAAATGTATATGAAGTAAAGTCACGAACATCTTGTGTAAATGTTACATTTTTACATTCAATTCATCTTTTTACGATGTCTTTGATAAAATTCCGGAAACTTCAAAATCAGCTTTCACATACATCTGTCCGATTGGCTGACGGTTCTTGATATTTGCAGTATTTCTGCATGCACGTCCCATAACAACCATCTTCAGAACATTGTCCATATTAGCTTCCAGTTCTTTGTCGATATGTGCTTCATTTACAACCGGGAAGTCACACAGATGGATACTTTCCGGAGCGCTCTCGTCCACACTTCTTACGATGTTCTGATAGATCTCTTCTGTCATAAACGGGATCATCGGTGCTGCCGTCTTGCAGATCTCAACCAGTGCTGTGTACAGAGTCATGTAAGCATTGATCTTATCCTGTTCCATTCCCTTAGCCCAGAAACGTTCACGGCTACGTCTTACATACCAGTTACTCATATCGTCTACAAAGCTCTGAAGTGCCTTTGCAGCCTCCGGAATCTTGTAAGTTGGACAGATCATAGTCTACTGCCTTGATTGCTGAATTCAAGCTTGGAAAGAAGCCATCTATCCATAACGGACAGTTTGTCATATTCAAGTGTATATTTTGTTGCATCAAAATCATCAATATTTGCGTAAAGCACGAAGAATGCATAGGTGTTCCAGAGCGTACCCATGAACTTTCTCTGTCCTTCCATAACAGCCTTTCCATGGAAGCGGTTGGGCAGCCACGGTGCGCTGTTGATGTAGAAATACCAGCGGATTGCATCTGCTCCGTAGGTCTGCAGTGCATCGAAAGGATCTACTGCATTTCCTTTGGACTTACTCATTTTCTGTCCGTCTTTATCCTGAATGTGGCCGAGAACGATAACGTTCTTATAAGGTGCTTTGTTGAAGATCAGTGTTGAGATCGCAAGCAGGGAGTAGAACCATCCACGTGTCTGGTCTACAGCCTCGGAAATAAACTGTGCCGGGAACTGTTTTTCAAATACTTCTTTATTTTCAAACGGGTAATGATGCTGTGCAAAGGGCATAGATCCACTGTCAAACCAGCAGTCGATAACTTCCGGTACTCTGTGCATCTTCTTTACCACAATCCGGGCACTTGATCGTTACTGCGTCAATGTATGGGCGGTGAAGCTCGATGTCATCCGGGCAGTTGTCGGACATAGATTTCAGTTCTTCAATGCTTCCGACAGAATGCTGGCATCCACATTCGCATTCCCAGATATTCAGTGGAGTTCCCCAGTAACGGTTACGGCTGATACCCCAGTCCTGGACATTTTCAAGCCAGTCACCAAAACGTCCTTTACCGATGCTTTCCGGAATCCAGTTGATTGTATTATTATTTGGCAATCAGGTCATCCGAACTGCTGTCATCTTGATGAACCATGATTCACGTGCGTAGTAAATAAGCGGTGTATCACATCTCCAGCAGTGTGGATAGCTGTGCTCGAACTTCGGTGCATCGAAAGAGAAGTCCTCGTCCGTCCAGGTCTTTTAATACTTCCGGATCTGCCTTCTTAACGAATAATCCGGCAAACGGTGTTGTCTCTGCCCATGTTACCTTTTTCATCTACAACTGAACAAATGGCAAGATCATATTTACGTCCTACTTTTGGCATCGTCTTCACCAAATGCAGGCGCGATATGAACAACTCCGGTACCATCTGTCAATGTTACATAAGTATCACATGTTACATAAAATGCTTTTTTTTCTGCTTTGCGGCGCAGTCTAAGCACACTGATAAAGTGGCTCATATTCTTTGTATTCCAGATCTTTCCTTTGTATGTCTCAAGAACTTCGTAAGCCTTTTTTTCCTTTTCCTTCTTCTGCAAGTCTTCCAAGAACGGTATCAAGAAGTGCAACATGCCATATAATAAGTATATCCGTCTGCTGCCTTTTTACCTTTGCATAATCTTCTTCCGGGTTCACACAGAGTGCAATGTTAGATGGAAGTGTCCATGGTGTTGTTGTCCATGCAAGGAAGTATGCTTCTTCACCTACGGCTTTGAAACGTACGATCGCAGAACGCTCTTTGACGTCTTTGTATCCCTGAGCCACTTCCTGTGCAGACAGCGGAGTTCCGCAGCGCGGACAGTATGGCACAATCTTAAATCCTTTATACAGGAGTTCTTGTCCCAGATTCTTTGAGTGCCCACCATACAGATTCGATAAAGTTATTATCGTATGTGATGTATGGGTTTTCCATGTCAGCCCAGAAACCTACTGTATCTGAAAAATCTTCCCACATACCTTTGTATTTCCAAACGCTTTCTTTACATTTCTTGATAAATGGTTCCATACCGTATTCTTCGATCTGTTCTTTTCCATCAAGACCTAACATCTTCTCTACTTCGAGCTCTACCGGAAGTCCGTGTGTGTCCCATCCGGCCTTTCTTGGAACTTCGTATCCCTTTCATGGTACGGTATCGGGATCATATCCTTGATAACAGTCAGAACGTGTCCGATATGCGGTTTTCCATTTAACGCAGTCGGAGGTCCATCGTAAAACATATATCTCTGGTTGCCTTCACGGTCACCTTCCCCGGCTCCATACTTTTCAAAAATGTCATTGTCTTCCCAGAATTTCTCTGTCTTTTTTCTCCGCCTGTCTACAAAGAAATTATTAAATCCATAATCAAAGATGGCTCGGTATCCGTATACGCATCTGACCCGAAATCATATAGCACCACTGCAACCAACTGCAGCTCTCCGTTATCTGCCATCGTCACCAGGGTCGTTCTTGCCTGATCTGTATAACCGGTCTTTCCACCTTTGCAATACTCATAATAATTTGCATTCTGTGGCCGGAGCATCTTATGCTTCTGATTGACCGTTCTCACCTCATTTACCAGATTGGTCGGTGGAATCTGATGTGTCAGTGACTGTGCGATCGTCCGAAATGCTTCTTTCTGATATACTGCTGCCCCAATCAGAGCCATATCATGAGCTGTCGTATAATGTTGCTCATCATGAAGTCCATTTGCATTCGTCCAGTGTGAGCCGGTACATCCCAGTGCATCTGACTCTTCATTCATCGCCTCTATAAAGGTATTGTAGTCTCCGCCCATCTGCTTTCCAACGCTCTCTGCAACTGCATACGACACTTCATTGGCAGATGCAAGCAACACGGCATATAAAGAATCTTCCAGCGTCAATTCCTCTCCTGCACGCATCCCAATATGAGCATCTCCGTACTGCAGGAAAGAAATACTGTCCTGTGAAAATTCTACTTTATCTGTCAGTTTCGCATGATCCAGTGCAACAAGTGTAGTCAGAAGCTTTTGTAATACTTGCCGGATAATGCTGCTTATCGATCTGCTTTCCATATAGGATCGCTCCACTGTTCATATCCATCACAATCGCTGAATCAGCATAAACTGCCGGTCCCTGCGGCCAGTTCGTCAGTCCATTTGAATCCGTCGGCTCTGCATAGCAAGTCTGCCGCTGGGTTTCACGATCCGCCGCTGTATCCCCTCCTCAGCAAATATCTTTACTGCCGGGGTCAGAACAAACGCTGCTGCCAGTATTGCGGACAGACAGAGCGTGCCATATCTTTTTATATTTATCATAAAAAGAGTTCCTCCGATAATCTTCTTTATTATAAATCTCGGCTCTTACTTTTTCAACTCTTTCTGACTACGATGTTTTTATCTACGATGTTTTTTTATCATTCAGAGAATTTCTGACACCTGAATCCGTGCCTGAAACTGCTCTTTTCCTGCTGCTCTTCAGCCCCCTCTCAGGCACACTCAATATGCAATCCTGCAAATAAATCTCCCGGAGACATATATTCAGCGGATCAGATTCTTCCTCCGTCAGCGTCTGCCGGCAAATCAACTGATACCCGGATTCAGTTCCAACTTCCGGATCAGCTTAGCAGTATTCAGTGCATCATCCAGTCCGTCATGCATCCTTCCGTCCTGCGTAAGATCACAGAGCATCAAAGCCTCCTGAAGACTGACTGCTTTTTCAAAACTGTATTTCTTTCCAAAAACTTCCTGATAATCGATCCATCTTTCCGGGGCCATAAAGCTTTGGATTTTTCATCCTGCAGTTTCTTAGATCTGACCTCATGTGACAACTGTGAAAAAATCACTGTTGCTCCATGCAAACACCTGATACTCTCTATCTCCAATCCACTCTGTCAATTCTAAAAGACGCTCTCTTAATTTCGGTGCATTCTTGATCTGCCGATTCTTGATTCCAGTCATATTTGCGATAAAGTTATCAATCACTCCATGTTCAGGATGAACATATAAGCAGATCTCATCCGTCTTCTGTATCGTTCATCAAGGAGAACCGCTCCAATCTGAATAATTTCACTGGCGTATTTATAATTCTTATTTCTATAATCCTTTGGTACTTTACACATCTCTAAGTCTATTACTAAATAATTCATACAAATCCTCCTCTTGTTCTTTTTTAATTTTCTCATTCCTTAATATTTTCCAAACTGCTTTTTAAATGGTTTCTAAAGTCCATTTTATCTGATAAGCTGTGGCACAAACTCCCCATCACTTTTTTTTGCATAAATCCAGTATAATTAATTTTTTTCTATCATATTTTTACTGACTGTTTTTTCAGATTCTCATTCATATTTCCATGTGATCTGATATTCTGTTCCTGTCGTTTCTCAAGCTGCATGATATAATTCTCAATCATCTTTTTGCCCGCTCCTGTGCATTTACAAGAAGTGCTGTATTCTCTTCTGCTGTTTTTATCATTTCATTTCTTGCATTTTCTACCGCACCGGTTGCATCTTCCGCAGTAATTTCATTTTTATTAATCCCGTCTTCACTGAAAATATAGGAGTCAGAATTATACGAATCATCATCTACATTTACCTGTTGTACTTCAGCTTCAGGAATTGTGACCGTTACATCGGTTCCATTTACTTTCATCTGCACTTTCGACATATCAATGCCAAGTTTCACCGTTCCGGTATATTCAATCCAAATTGCCGGTCCTTTTCCCCAAAATGCCGATTCCCGTACCTGCCGGCTTTTCGGATTTTGCCACATTATGATAATAACATTCTACTGTTGCAAGTTTACAGATGGAACGGACCTGCATAATATCCGGCTCTGTACTTTTGCTGCCTCTTTGTCTTCTGATTTTCCGCATCCACTTAACAGACTGATCAGCAGGATTCCGATCAGGGAAAGGGTTATGATCTTCTTTTTCATTTGTATCCACCTCACTTAATTATAACTGTATATTCATCATCCACCTGATCAACCCATGGTTCAATCAGACCGGAAATTGCAGAAATCGCATTTTCTTTTGCAAGCTCCGTAATCCGGGTTTCTTCATTTGCTTTCTTTTTCAGATCTTCTTTGCTGACTTTGTACGCATCAGCAGAAATTGTTGCAGTATTATATTCATCTTTCTCGAAAATATATTTCAATGACCCTTCATTGACACTACAGTCCAATTTTTGGCTCTGGAACAGTAATCCTTATTTCCTTTTTATCCGGATTCACTTTCACTTTCAGTTTATCAAAATCAATTCCCGCACTCACAGTTCCCTCATATGCCACATGATAAAGAAGCGTCTTTCCGTCTTCATCATAACCGGCTGCTACCGCATTATACGTATACTCAAGTGTAGACAGTTCACTGATATCTAAAATTTTTTTTTCAATCGATGACTGACTGATCGTTGTTACCTCTCCTTCTTTTGAATCAAAAAATCCTTTTTTTAATAACAAATACGATCAGAACGATCACTATAATTCCTATAACTCCTTTTATCAATCCTGGAATGGAAGTGAGTACTTTCAAAGGATTGATCTTGGGGGAACAGCACCTTTCTTTTTTCTACTTTTGTTCTTCATTCTTTTTTCTCCTCATAAGTTCTTTTTCAGATTTTTTTTTTTGAATACTTACATTTTTCATGTTTCTTGCTGTTTCGGATTTATTCAAGTATAATAAATATTAAATTATAAATACATACGGAAAGCAGAATTATTTCAATGTATTTCTCATATTTTGTGACATAAAAGGGTGAATTTATCATCTGAAAGCACATGAAAATGTGCATGAAAATGCTATCGTAAAATGCTATGAATTTTGCTATTGAGAATCGCTTGATTTTATGATAGAATAAAAGTTGTTTCCGAGGTACGGATATATGATTTTGAACGCAAAACGAGCCTTATTATTTGTTGGTTCACTCAGAGGGAAAAATAAATGCGAAGTTTCTTTTTCATCTTGTAGCGGATATGTAAAAAGGTAATAAAATTTAACGAAAGTCGTGAATATACTTTTAAGTTGGATGGCGATGTCTCAAAGGAAGTATCCATGTTATCATAGAAAATAAAAATAAAGAGACCATATTAGATTTGACACCAGAGATAAAAAACCGGTATGTTGACTGTCGATGAAAAATGTAGATATTATCTAATTGTAGATATGGAAAGGCTTATTGCTGATATGATGATTTGGGCAAATGTTACAGAGGATGAACTCAAAGAGAAAAAGAAATTCAGACAACCTTTGAGAGACTCTTTCATGGGATTATCTTTGCTATGCAAGAGAAAATCCTATTATATGGGAAATCCCAACGCACATTTTGTATGGTGAAAAAGATAATCTTACCGCTTATGGAACGATATTTGAATTTGTACAGAGGACTAATTCAACACTTTCTATTATGAAAAATGGAGAACATTGGTTTCATTACTCTCATATTCGATGACCGAAGGAAAATGCAGAG
>VOFG01000395.1_pt1 | contig 30047 bp, 43 predicted proteins | sample 5384171 | NCBI WGS metagenome assembly VOFG01 (sample SAMN12384726, study PRJNA508395) | human gut metagenome | isolation source: healthy gut F | host: Homo sapiens
TATGATCCTGAATACAACGAGCAAGTAAATCTTGTGTCTACTGTTGAAACAGAAGCTGAATAATAAATTATAATATAGATAAATTTTTACGGCGTATGCAAATACGCCGTTTTTTTTTTTTAGCTATACTATGTTATAATATAAGAATACTATACACAACAAAGAAGGTTGGCCATGAACAAACAAGAGCAAATTATTAAAACATATAAATCCATCAGCGATTGGCATCGCTTCCGCTTACGTCTATTTGCCGAAGGTATTATGACAGGCGTTTTTGCAGGACTAGTTATCAGCTTTTTTCGTTTTGCCCTAACTGAAGCGGAGCTTTGGCGTGGCAAGTTATACCAATATCTTACCAATAGTGAATTATTATGGAATGCAGCTTGGTTCATTTTTTTACTCTTCATCAGCTTTATCTTGTACCGTTTGACTATTTATGAACCAATAGCCGGCGGTAGTGGTATTCCTCAGGTTAAAGGTGCATTATTGGGCTTAGTAAAAATGCCTTGGTTGAGAGTACTTTGGGTAAAACTTACAGGCGGTATTCTTGGTATCGGTGCCGGTCTGTCCTTAGGACGCGAAGGTCCGTCTATTCAGTTAGGTGCTGTTGCCGCCCAAGGTATCAGCCGTCTTTTCGGCAGAACACGCATGGAAGAACGCTATTTACTGACTAGTGGTGCAAGTGCAGGCTTAGCCGCCGCTTTTAACGCACCGCTAGCAGGTGTTATTTTTTCCTTAGAAGAATTACACCGTAATTTTTCTATTATGGTATTATTACCCTCTATGGCTGCCGCTATGACAGCAACAGTTATCTCCCGAGCTCTTTTTGGTCGTGCTTCAATTTTTGATATCCCTGATTTACAGCTTTTACCCATTAACCATTACGGAATTTTAATTATTGTCGCTATTGCCGCCGGCTTAGCAGGTGTAGTCTTTAATCAAGGCCTATTAAACGTTCATCGTTTTTATGATCTGCCTATTTTTAAAACTCTATGGCATAAAATTGCTTTTGCTTTATTGACAGCAGGTATTTTAGGCTATTATTTGCCAGAAGTTTTAGGTGGCGGTAATAATCTAATTAACCATTTAGCTCAAAGCCCTGTATCACTGCAATTATTACTGCTATTTTTAGCAGGTAAATTATTATTCACCTTTATCAGTTACGGCTGTGGTGTTCCCGGTGGTTTTTTTCCTGCCTATGCTGGTTATCGGTGCTTTAAGTGGTAGTATTTGTGCTAATATTTTAATCAGCTTAGGCTTATTAGAAGCTATTTATGCACCTAATATCGTCGTTATTGCTATGGCCGCATTATTCGCGTCTTCTGTACGTGCACCCATCACAGGTACAGTATTGATTATGGAAATGACAGCCTCTTATCAGCAGCTGCTGACCTTGGCTATTGCCTCCATGTTGGCATTTGTTATTGCCGAAATTTTCCATAGCAAGCCGATTTATGAAGAGTTGCTAAACCGTTCTCTCAATGCTAAACCTCCTCAACCGCAAATCTACCAACAACGTAACATTGCCGAAATCGCCGTTTGTAACGGCAGTAAAATTGCAGGTAAAATGATAAAGGATATTACTTGGCCGGAAAATACCTTGTTAGTAGATATTAAGCGGGGAGAAAAACAAATTGTTCCTAATGGTGAAATACACATATTACCTGGCGATTTTCTTTATATACTGACTGAAAACGAACATATTGAAGAACTACAAAATATGGCTAGCTAAAAAGCTAGTTATGTACTCCGTTGTTTTGCTATATGCTGACAACGGAGTTTTTTATTTATGTTTTTATCGGCGAGCGTAGCGAGCCGACGAGGTTAAAATTATAACATCCACATACAGATAATAAAAAAATCCCCCGCTACAAGCGTAGCAGGGGAGATAAATCTTTATTAAATTATTTGTTGAAGTAACGAGCTAACAGACCAGCGAAAGCTTTGCCATGGCGAGCTTCGTCACGAGCCATTTCATGAACGGTGTCATGGATAGCATCCAGGTTCAGAGCTTTTGCACGTTTAGCCAGGTCGGTTTTACCAGCGGTAGCACCGTTTTCAGCTTCAACACGCATTTCCAGATTTTTTCTTGGTGGAGGAAGTTACAACTTCGCCCAGCATTTCTGCAAATTTAGCAGCATGTTCAGCTTCTTCCAGAGCAGCTTTTTCCCAGTACAGGCCGATTTCCGGATAACCTTCACGGAAAGCAACGCGGGACATCGCGAGATACATACCGACTTCGGAGCATTCGCCGTTGAAGTTAGCACGGAGGTCAGCTTTGATATCTTCAGGAACGTCAGAAGCGATACCTACAACGTGTTCAGCAGCCCAAGTCATTTCGCCTGCTTGTTCAGTGAATTTGGAAGCCGGAGCGCCACATTGAGGGCATCTTTCAGGAGCAACTTCGCCTTCATATACATAACCACAAACTTGACATACGAATTTTTTCATTTGATATTCCTCCAATTTTTGTATTGATTCTAATTAATATTTTATGTTTAGCACTTTAGCAGTGCACCCTTGACGAGTATTATAATAACACACTCTTACAAAGTCGTCAATAATAATTATCTATTACTTACAAAAATTATATGTAGATTTTACAATTAGAATTTAAAAGTCACACCAGCATTAACGCCTTTAGCTTTAAAGTCAACATCGCCATCTTTCAGTACGTCATCAACTTTTTGATCATAATAGGAAATGTTCAGATCTACATTGCTTGCAACAGCTCTGCTAAGACCAATTTCATAACCGGAGTTGTTAGTGCCAAAACCAACATTACCCCAAACAGTAGCAAAGCCTACATCATAGCTTGCTGCTAAACCAGCTTGTACAGAACCTTGGCTATCACCCAAAGCACCGGAAGTATTGGAGTGGAGGTAGCCGGCATAAGCGGACAAACCAGGAGCAAATTTATACATCAAATTCAATTGATGAGTATCAGTATCAAAATGGTTAGCATCATAGCTGTTCCATTTATAGTTTACAGCCATATTATTACCTAAACCTAAAGTTGCACCTGCATAGATGGAATTGGAATCATCGCATTCATGTCCGCCATATTCAGTATCAGAAGGCATATTTACACCTACATCCAAAGCCACTCTACCAGCAGAGTAATCTTGCAGGGGAGCTGCAAACGCAGCTGCAGAAATAGCGGTTGCTAACACAACACTAGAAGTTAAAATAGCTAATTTTTTTCATAAAATCACACTCCTCTTTTATTTGATTTCATTTTATCATATTAAAAAAAATATTCAAAAAAAAGCCTGTGTCAACTTTGACATTTCTGTTAAAAAGCTTGTCATTTTCGTGTAAAAAGAGGATAATTAAAATGTATAACTATGATGAAAAAAAGGCGGAGTATATGAGCGAGAATACAAAAAGTTCCAATAGTAAGTTTTTAAAGGGTACTTTAATCCTTACTGCCTCCAGTATCGTAGTCAAAATCATCGGCTCCTTAAACTGGATTATTTTATCCCGCGTCTTAGGCGGTGAAGGTATCGGCCTATATCAGATGGGCTTTCCTATTTATCTGATGGCAATTACCGTTTCTTCTGCAGGTGTTCCTGTGGCAATTTCTATTATTACCTCTGAAAAATTAGCAAAAAAGACTATCGTGGTGCTAAGCGAGTCTTTACAGTATCCTTAAGGTTACTTTTATTAACAGGATTGGTTTTTCGTCGGCACTCTTCTTCGGTGCTGATTTTTTAATCAACCAACATATTATCCGTGATGCCCGCGCATACTATTCTATTATTGCTCTGGCACCGGCAGTCTTCTTTGTCACATTTCTAGCAAGTTTCCGTGGCTATCTGCAAGGCTGGCAAATCATGACACCTACAGCAACCTCCGAAGTTGTTGAACAGCTGACACGCGTTATTACTATGCTTGTCTTTGCTGACTTGTTCATGCCCTATGGCCTGGCTTATGCAGCAGGCGGTGCTAGCATGGGTGCAGGTGTAGGTGCGATTTGTGCTTTATTAGTATTAATGTGGTTCTATCGTCGTTTGAAAAAACGTCTGCAAAAAGAAATGGAAGAACAAGATACTAATGTTCCGCAGGAAAGTGCCGGTCACATTATTAAAAGATTACTGCGTCTGGCTCTGCCGGTTTCCTTAACCAGCTTAATGCTACCTATCGGTGCCAATCTGGATCTTTTAATCGTACCTCAGCGTTTAGAAGTAGCAGGCTTCAATGTGCGTCATGCAACTGAGCTCTTCGGTTATCTTACCGGTATGGCAGTTCCTTTGGTAAACTTGGCAACTATTTTTACAGCTGCCATGACTATCAGCCTTGTACCGTCCATCTCGGAATCTAAAGCATTACATAATTTAATAGCTATAAGAGAAAAAATCCGCATCGCTTTCCGTGTAGCAATGATTATTACTTTTCCTTGCTTTATGGGACTGTATTTTTTGGGTGAAAAGGTAGCTAGCCTGATTTATAACGCTCCAAAAGCTGCAGTGGCTATTGAAACCATGAGTATAGGCATTCTCTTCTTAGGTATGCATCAAATCAGTACCGGTATTCTACAGGGATTAGGTAAAACAGCAATTCCTGTAATAAATATGATTCTGGCCTGCATTATTAAAGTATTGCTAAGCTGGCATTTTACTGCTATTCCTGAGTTAGGCATTAAAGGTGCATCCTTAGCTACCGTAGCCGATTTTGCTGTAGCCGCTATTATCAATATGGCGTTTATTTACAAATATACAGGTTATACCTTTAGTTTAACTACCATCATCTGCCCGATGATTGCTTCCGGTATTATGGGTTGCGTCATTTATTTTGTTTTAGCTCTCACTGAAGGTTTGGGTATGTGGTGTGTTCTGTTCGCGATGGCCGCAGCTATCCCGACTTACGCTATAGCCCTTACAGCTGTAGGCGGCTTAACTCGCAAAGACTTGGAAAACGTGCCTTTCGTTGGGCGCAGAGTACTTGCTATCGGCGAACGTTTTGGAATGTTTAAGGAAGGAAAATAAAAATGCAAGACAAATTTTGCGAAATGCACTTACCTAATGGTAAGATAGTTAAGCTTTCGTATAAAAAAATTTCTAGCCCTAGCAGGTGGTGTAGCCTGCGCATTTGCCGTAGCCGTCGGCAGTGCTGGATATTTTATTATCAACTGGCTGACTATCGTCAGGAAGCACCTGAATATGCTCAATATAAAGTACATAAAGCAGAACAGCAAACTAAATTGCAACAGCTTTTGAATGATAATGAAAAAATGCTCCGTGATATGGCTGAAATATCTAACTTAGAAAAAAATTACGCCGTGCTATTATTCGTGATGTAGATAGCAGTAAATTAGGCACAAGCACCACTAATGCTGCTTTAGATGCAGAATCAACTAACAGCAATTACACAGGCAAGGGTAGCGGAAAACCTATGGACGCTACAGCAACCATGAATGTACTTCAATCACAAAACGTCAACATCATGCATATGCTGGATACTACAAAAAATCTGTCAGCCAATTATTAGGTGAGGTTGAAGGACGTAGCGGCACTTTAGCATCCTTTCCTGACCGCTGGCCTACAGAAGGCGGTGTCATCAGCAGTGAATACGGTGGACGTACAGACCCTGTTTCCGGTGGTTATGAATACCATTGCGGTCTTGATATTGCTATAGATTTCGGTGCGCCAATATATGCTACAGCTGCTGGTACTATTGAACAAGCCGGGTGGAATGGAGGATACGGCCGTTTTGTGCGTATCAATCATGGTAATGGCTATGAAACAGCTTATGGTCATATGAGTGGCTTAGCTGTAAGTGCCGGTCAGCATGTTGCTAAAGGTGATATTATCGGTTTTGCCGGTAGTAGCGGCTACAGCACCGGTCCTCATGTACATTACGAAGTTATGGCCGATGGTCAATATGTAGATCCTCATTATGTATTAAAATAAAATTTTCTAAATCAAAATCCCTCTACATATCAATGTGGAGGGATTTTTACGTCAAAATTATAAATTAATTATAAAAATATTCCAGCTCCAACTTCGGTATACCAGTCATTTTTAGACTCAAATTTAGTCCAACCTTCTAACTTAGACTTTGAAGACTGTATACAAATCCATAAATCAGACTTTGTATCAATTTGGTTAGTCCCCCATGTAAATGTTTTTAATTTCATCATTAATCCAAATCACATAATGTCCTTCCAGCATAGTACAAATAATAAAATGTTTGGTTATTAGCATTTACTTGATTTTCATAAGGATATGTATGCAATTCTAAAGCTTTTATTTGACAATATTCATTTGGACAACAGCTTCAAGTATATTAGAATTTACATCTGGAGATGCATAAATATTGATATATTTTTAGGCATTACAGATTTTTTAAAGGATTAAAAAGGACACTCTCCATCTACAATATTATGAAAAACAATTTTTGCAGGAGGTAATTGCGCAAAAGATACACCATTCAAGCAAATAATACTCATCATTAACAAGAAAATCACTTTTTCATTATACTTTTTTTTCATTATAAAACTCCGTACAACATTCCTATAAATAATATTTAAAGGCCTTCCCTGAAACAATAGGGAAGGCCTTAATCGGTACTATATTATGCTTTATAACCTCTTGCCTTAGTAACCTCAGCAAAAGCAACTTCAGCAGCAGTAATAGTCTTCTGAATATCTTCAGGACTATGTGCTAAAGATAAGAAGTTTGTTTCAAATTGAGAAGGAGGCAGGTAAATACCTTGCTCCAGCATAGAATGGAAGTAAATCTTGAAAGCTTCCAAGTCGCTGGCAGCAGCACTATCATAATCAGTTACTGGTTTATCATTGAAGAATACGGTAAACATACTCCCCAAACGATGTATCTTGTACCGGAACGCCAGCTTTAGCAGCTGCACGTTCTAAGCCACCGGTTAAAATAGCAGTCATGCTTTCCAGTTTTTCGCAAACCTTATTTTCTTCCATATAAGTCAAAGCAGCAATACCAGCAGCCATAGCTAAAGGATTACCACTTAAAGTACCTGCTTGATACATCGGACCTGCAGGAGAAACTTCTTGCATGATTTCACGTTTACCGCCGTAAGCAGCTACAGGCAGACCACCGCCAATAACCTTACCTAAGCAGGTAATATCTGGATCAATTTCATACAGAGATTGACTACCGCCTTGTGCACTACGGAAGCCGCTCATTACTTCATCGCAAATAAGCAATGCACCATATTTTTTAATCAACTCACGTACTGCGGGCAGGAAACCTTCGTGTGGCAGAACCAAACCCATATTACCTGGAGTAGGTTCGAGGATGACAGCAGCAATTTCTTCACCACGTTCAGCAAAAACCTTTTCCAAAGCCGGTAAATCGTTAAAGGGTACGGTAATAGTAGTAGCAGCAACGGCTTTAGGTACACCTGGGCTATCCGGTACACCAAAAGTAGTAGCACCACTGCCGGCCTTTACAAGAAGGCTGTCATGATGACCATGATAGCAACCGATGAACTTAACAATACAATCACGACCTGTATAGGCACGAGCCAAACGCAGAGCACTCATAGTAGCTTCAGTACCGCTGTTAACCATACGTACCATATCCATAGAAGGAACTAAACGACAAACCAGCTTTGCCAGCTCAGTTTCACCAACAGTCGGAGCACCATAGGAAGTACCTTTTTCCGCAGCATCCTTAATAGCCTCGGTTACGCAATCAGGTACATGACCCATCAGTAACGGACCATATGATAATACGTAATCAATATATTCATTACCATCAATATCATAAATTTTGCTGCCTTTACCACTTGCAATAAACGGCGGTACGCCACCAACACTGCGGAAAGAGCGTACAGGGCTGTTTACGCCGCCAGGAATATATTGACGGGCTTCTTCAAAAGCAGCTGTAGATTTTGTATGTTCCATTAATCTTCTCCTTATTTGCCTTGCAGCCATTTAGCTACGTCCAAAGCATGATATGTAATAATCATCTTTGCACCTGCACGTTTAAAACCTAACATGGTTTCCATAACAATGCGTTTTTCATCAATCCAGCCTTTTGTGCCGCAGCCTTAACCATTGCATATTCACCACTGACATTATAAACGCACAGTGGACGATTGAAGGTTTCATGAACACGTTGTACGATATCCAAGAACGCCAAAGCAGGTTTTACCATAACGATATCCGCACCTTCTTCGATATCCAAAGCAACTTCGCGCAATGCTTCATCGCTATTCGCAGGGTCCATTTGATAGCCCTTGCGGTCGCCTGCAGACGGAGTAGAATCAGCAGCTGCACGGAACGGGCCATAGTAGGCAGAAGCAAATTTAGCAGAATAAGCCATAATAGGAATATTTTTAAATCCAGCAGCATCCAGTGCTTCACGGATTGCTTTGACATAACCATCCATCATATTGGAAGGAGCAATCATATCAGCACCAGCTTGAGCATGGGATACAGCAACCTTAGCCAAGAGCGGCAAGGTTTCATCGTTATTAACAGTACAACCATTTTCTAAAACACCGCAATGACCATGTTCAGTATATTCACACAGGCAAACATCAGTAACAATAACCAATTCAGGATATTTTTCTTTAATCAGCTTGCAAGCCTGTTGTACAGGCTCATTCATATCCCAACCGCTGCTACCGATAGCATCTTTATAGGAAGGAACACCAAACAAGATTACCGCAGGAATACCTAATTCAGTAATTTCATCTAATACTTCAGGCAGACGGTCTAAAGACCAATGATAGTTACCAGGAAGAGATTCAATTTCGTGTTTTACACCAGTACCGGGAACAACAAACAAAGGATAAATCAAATCTTTAACAGATACTTCTGTTTCGCGGATCATAGCACGCAGATTTTCAGTAGCACGGGTACGACGAGGACGATATACAGGAAAACCGGTAATGCTCATAGCAATCACTCCTTATAATATTCTTGAATAGCGGTCATAAGGCCGTCGATTGTATATTGAGCGGCAGAAATTGCCGGAGTCAGACCATGTTGCTTTAAGGTTTCAGCAGTTACAGGTCCGATAGCAGCTAAAGCTACTTTATTCAGCAAATCTTTTTTGTCGCCTAAAACTTTCAGCAGATTAGTTACGGTAGAAGAGCTAGTAAATGTTACAATGCTAGCAGCACCGCTTCCCAGAGCTTCTAAAAGCTCTTCTTTATTATCACAATCAGCAACAGTTTGGTATGCAGTAACAACATTAACATCTGCACCGATTTTACGCAGAGATTCAGGCAATACTTCACGAGCCACTTTAGCACGTGCAATTAAAATCTTATCACCAGCAGTAATTTTATCAACTAAAGCTTCTGCCAATTCTTCCGCTTTATAAGCAGAAGGAATCAAATCAGCAGTCAAGCCATGATCTGCCAAAGCCTTCGCAGTTGCACTACCGATAGCAGCTAATTTTACACCGAAGAGGGCACGAGCATCCTTGCCTGTATGTAACAATCTTTCAAAGAAATATTCTACACCATTAGCACTGGTGAAAACAAGCCATTTATAAGCGTTGATATCAGCAATAGCTGCATCTAGCGGAGCATAATCATCAGCAGGAACAATTTTAATAGCAGGTACTTCGATAACCTTTGCACCTTGAGCTTCCAGCTTTTTAGTCAAATCGCTAGCTTGTGCACGAGCACGGGTAACAACAACGGTTTTTCCGAAGAGAGGCTTATTATCGAACCATTGTAATTGCTTACGCAAGTTAACAACATCACCGACAATGAAAATTGCAGGCGGCTTCAAGTTATTAGCTTTGACATCCGCTGCAGCTTTACCTAAGGTGGTTACTAATGTACGTTGTTCAGGATGAGTACCCCAACGGATAACAGCAGCAGGACAATCTGCACTACGACCATTTTCAATTAAACGGGAACTGATTTTTTCAATATTTTCTACACCCATCAGGAAAACTAAGGTATCAACAGCAGTTGCTAAGCCTTGCCAGTTAATGGTAGAAGCACCCTTAGTCGGATCTTCATGACCGGTAATAACAGCAAAGGAGGTAGCTACATGACGATGGGTAACAGGAATACCTGCATATTCAGCAACAGCAATAGCAGAGGTTACACCGGGAACGAATTCAAAAGGCAGACCGGCCTCTAACAATTCAATAGCTTCTTCGCCACCACGACCGAAAACGAAAGGATCGCCTCCCTTTAAACGAGCAACAGTTTTACCTTCAGCAGCCAGTTTTACCAACAATTTATTAATATCAGGTTGACGCATAGTATGGTTGGCACTTGCTTTACCTACATATACCATTTCTGCATCTTTACGAGCAAAAAGCCAAAATGCGGGGATCTGCTAAACGGTCATAAACAACAGCATCTGCAGTTTCCAGACATTCCTTAGCTTTTAAGCCTAAAAGTCCGGGATCGCCAGGGCCTGCACCGATTAAATATACTTTACCTTGTTTAGTCATTATGTCACTCTCCTTAAAGAATTGCAGCCAAAATTTCCTGGCCGCCAGCAGCAAGCATTTTGTTGCCTAATTTTTTGTCCAAGTATAACAGCATCTTCAGCAGTACCATCAATATGGTCTCGCAAAATTTTACTACCATCTAAAGATGCGATAATTGCTTCAACATGAATTTTATCACCATCAACATCTGCGTGCACACCGATAGGAACTTGGCATCCACCTTCCAGAAGGCCCAAGAAAGCACGTTCCGCAGCAGTAGCACTACGGGTATTTTTATCATTTAAAAGTCTAACATCTGACGAACTTCAGCATCATCAGTGCGACATTCAATAGCTAATGCACCTTGGCCTACAGCTGGCAGGCAGACTTTCGCAGGAATCACAGCTTTAATACGGTCCTGGTACCCTAAACGTTCCAAACCGGCAGCTGCTAAGATAATTGCATCATACATACCTTCATCCAGTTTACGTAAACGAGTATCAACATTACCACGTAAATCCATAATCTGCAAATCCGGACGGGCAGCTAACAGCTGTGCCTTGCGACGCAAGCTGGAGGTACCTACAACTGCCCCTAGTGGCAGCTCAGCAAAATCATTATATTTATTGCTGACAAAAGCATCTCCTACATTAGCACGAGTAGTAATCGCCGTCAGACATAAACCTTCAGGCAGTACAGTCGGCATATCCTTGAGGCTATGTACTGCTAAATCAACAGTACCATTTAACAAATCTTCCTCAATCTCTTTGGTAAACAAACCTTTTCCGCCGATTTGTGCCAAGGGAACATCTAAAATACGATCGCCCTTAGTAACAATCTTTTTCAGGACAACATTACATTCCGGATATTGCTTTTTCAGGCAAGCTGCAATATGATTACTCTGCCATAAAGCCAGCAGGCTCTGTCTAGTACCAATTATCAATTCCGTTTTCATCGCCGAACTCCTCTCCGCTATCGTTTAAAACGAATAGTTCACACATCATTTTTCTGTATTGCTCTTCTTCATGGGTACCGGCTACAGCATTCATTGCCTTCATCGGCTCACGTAAAAATTTATGCTCTAAACGCTGGGTCATTAAGTCTATAATACGTTTTTCTTCATCAGTCAGATTAGGCATTTTGATAAAAGCTTTCTTAAGTACCTTCTGACGCAGGAAATTCATTTTATCATGTAACTTAACCATAACAGGACGCATGGTATAATAACGCAAACGTTCTTTAAGACTTTCTATTTCTTCTGCAATAATCTGTTCCGCAACCTTAGCCTCATTGCTACGGAAATTTTTATTAATATCAACTACATCTTCTAAATCATCGATATTATAAACAGTAACGCCATCCATTTCGCTTAAAGCAGGATCTACGTCACGCGGCACAGCAATATCAATCAAAATTAACGGTCTACCATGACGTTCAGGCAATAAAGGGACCTAAATTTTCCGCAGTCAGCACATAATGTGGTGCACCTGTGGAGGTAATAATGATATCAGCAGCTGCAGCCTGCTTAAACATTGCCTGATAGGGAATAGCCGTACCATTAAATTTTTGTGCTAAATCTTCAGCATGATCATAATTGCGATTGCTGACAAAAATTGTTTTAGCACCCTTATCAATCAAATGACGAGCAGTAAGCTCACTCATATGACCGGCACCAACTACTAAAATATTGGCAGTAGTCAAATCACCTAAAATATCAATGGCTAAATCTACAGCAGCACTGGAAACAGAAACACTGCTATAAGCAATTTTCGTTTCAGTACGTACACGTTTGCCGACAGCAATAGCTTTATTCATCAAGGTATTTAAAATAGTTTCAGTCGTACCATGATTGCGGGCGATCTGTTAAGCATTTTTAATCTTACTAAGAATCTGTCCTTCGCCAATAGTCAGAGAATCAAGGCTGGATGCTACACGAAACAAATGCTGTACGCAACATCGCACCGGTAAGATTATAAAAATATTCGTTATTATATTGTTCACCTGCAAGATGTTCCAGCAAACGCTTAATAAAGGGAACTGCTTCCTTAGGATTTTCTATAACCATATAAAGCTCAGTACGGTTGCAAGTAGAAAGCAGCATGGCTTCTGGAATATTATCATAATTACGTAGCCGACGCAAAATACTTGCTACTCGATCGTTTGTAAAAATTAAAACGTTCGCGGACCTCAACAGGGGCTGTTTTTGTGATTGAGTCCTAAAACTGCTAATTGCATCTATTATTTTCTCCTTTGCCAGAGCAGCGTCACCTGCTAATACTAAATTCAACAATTCCTCATGTAAATACGTCCGCCAAAACAGCGTCCGTTCTTCAGGTGTAGAAGGAATGCTTTTGACTATTTCTCGTTGTTGTAGTAAAAATCGTTAAAATCTGCTAATGCCGGAGTAAAAGTACCCTGTAAATGTTTCTTTAATAAGCGGGTAAAGCAGGCATACCTCCGGTTACTAAAGCCACTGTAATATTACCTTCACTAAAAGTGGATGGAACAATAAAATTACTCAGTTCAGGTTCAGTAATATTATTGCAAAGACAAGGCGCAGCGGATGATATTTCACGATTTATTTCTGTATTGTCAGTAGCTGCGACAACTAAAAACGCATCTCTGATATATGAAATATTATAAACATCACGGACAAGTTTACATTGATACTTTTCTGCTGCGGCCAATGTCTGCGAACAGAAATCCGGAGCAACAACTAAAACCGTGGCATCCGCTTCAGCAAGGGTGGTTAGCTTACGTGCAGCTACTGTCCCTCCTCCTATAATAACACATTTTTTATCTTTAAGACAAAGAAATGCAGGATAACGATAATTACTACTATTAAGCATTTTGTTAGCACCTACAAATTAGTGATAATTTTTTTTATTAAATATTCTTCTTAACTTATATATAATAGCATATTTAGAACGTTTTATAAAGGCATAAGAGTGATAAAAAAGTAATAATTTATAAAAAGTTTACTTGTAAAATAGGGCAAAAATTATGATAAAATTCCTTTTAATATATTATATTTTTTAATAAAGTTATTGTTAGATACTAAATTATTAAGGTATTGTATTCATAGATAATTTCAAGCCAAAAAAATAATTATACTAATCTTCTTAACAATTTAATTTATTTATCAGTATATAAAACTAAAAAGTAATAAGCAGCTTACCCTGAAAAATTCAAAGTAAAGCTGCTTATTTGCACGTTATTTATTTGTAATATAGTTCTAATTACAGACCCAACATCACATTGATGATTTCCTTATCAGTATCAACCATACCTTGGCTGGCAATTTTGCCAACAGCAGCAATAGTTTCATCAGCATTTTCTTGTACGATACCATCACCACCAGCAAAATTATGCTCTGCCTTAGCCATATCAAATGCCAGCAGGCCGCCCTCAACAGCCATAGCAATCTTAGCTGCACATGAGGATTTAGCGCCATCGCAGATAATACCAGAGTTAATCGCCAAAGCATTTTCGACTACATGAGCAATTTGCTCATCGCTCATACCATACAGATAGGCAATTCCTGCTCCGCTACCGCTACCTGCACTTACTGCACCACAATAAGCAGATAATTTGCCGATACCCTGTTTCAGATAGACAGTAACCAAATCGCTGAGCAATACTGCTCGATACATCTTTTCTTCACTAACTTTCAAAGCTTGAGCGTAAACAACAACAGGTACAGAGGCAGTAATACCTTGATTGCCACTACCGGAAACAATGACCACAGGAAGTTCACAGCCATTCATCCGCGCATCAGAGCCTGCTGCTGCACTAGCACGGGCACGAGTACGTAAGCTTACTGCATCACCCTGCAGTAAAATTCTACCAATGCTAGCACCATAATCATTTTCCAAACCTTCTTTAGAGATAGCCATATTATAATTAATTTGACGTTGAATATAAGGAAGAACATTGTCTAAAGGCATATTCTTGGAAGCATCTAATACTTCTTCTAAGCTCCAAATGCTTTTAGCTTCTTCCTCTACACGAACAATCGGTTTTTCTAAAATCGTAGCACCGTTCTTTTAATAGAAGTAATATTAGTATGATCTATACGGATAGTAACCTCCGCATTGTCAGCACCTGTAGCAGCCAGAATACGAATGTAAAAAATATCCGGCTCTTCAGAAACATGAATTTTAATTAAACCATTACTTGCAAGCTTTTTGATTTCTTCTTTTTCTACAGCATTAATATGTGCTAAAACCTCTAACTGACGTTCGGAATGTGCTGCTACCAGACCTGCCGCACAAGCAACCTCAATACCCTTCATTTTATCAGTATTAGGTACGACAACGCTTTTTACATTCTTAATAATATTGCGGCTTACCCAGATATCAACCCTTCTCCGGAAATGCACCTAATTGCTCACGACAGACTGCTGCACAATAAGCAATAGCAATCGGTTCAGTACAGCCCATGGCCGGGATTAGTTCCGCAGCCAGCGCCTCCTCATAAATTGCATACTTGTTTTCCATAATGATGCCTCCATTATTTTTAATGTCCATAAAAAGTACCGCCTGTACTTCCATTATATACATAAATTGTAATACAAAAAAAACCGCCACACAAGTAAATATTGTGTGACGGTAGATTTTTTTTTCTGAATATTTATAGAAATCTCACTTTATTTGGAGGACGGCATTTTTACAGTTGCTTCTTCAGCTAATTTTTGCCGAAATCATCACTAAAATCAAAAGTAGCAAAATAATCAGCAGGTGTTTCTGCTCGACGAATCAATTTTGCAGAGCCATCTTCCTGTAGTAAAATTTCGGCACTACGCAGTTTACCATTGTAGTTATAACCCATGGAGAAACCATGTGCACCTGCATCATGAATAAAGAGTAAATCCCCTTTATCAATTTTCGGCAACATTCTGTCGATAGCAAATTTATCGCTGTTTTCGCACAGACCACCAGTAATATCATATTTATGATCACAAGGCTCATTTTCCTTGCCCATAACAGTGATATGATGATAAGCACCGTAAATTGCCGGACGCATCAGATTTGCAGCACAAGCATCGCAACCGATATATTCTTTATAGGTATGTTTTTCATGGATAGCTTGAGTAATCAGTGCACCATGCGGAGCCAGCATAAAACGACCCAACTCAGTAAAGATTTTAACATCGCCCATACCTGCAGGAACTAAAATTTCCTCAAATGCTTGACGTACACCTTCACCGATAACCATTAAATCATTTTCTTCTTGCTCCGGTCTGTAAGCAACGCCAACACCACCGGATAAGTTAATGAATTCAATATGAGCACCGGTTTTTTCTTTCAACTCTACAGCAACTTTGAAAAGAATACGTGCCAGTTCAGGATAATATTCGTTAGTTACAGTATTAGAGGCTAAGAAAGCATGCATACCGAAATGCTTAACACCTTTTTTCAGTAAAATTTTATATGCTTCGATAATCTGGTCATGAGTCATACCATATTTAGCATCGCCAGGGTTATCCATGATATTGTTAGCAATAGCAAAATGACCACCTGGATTATAACGGCAACTGATGGTTTCAGGAATATCAGCAACTTGTTCCAGAAAATCAACATGAGTGATATCATCAAGATTGATGGTAACATTCAGTTTACGTGCCAGTTGAAAATCTTCAGCCGGAGTAGCATTGGAAGAGAACATGATTTCATCTTCCTTAAAACCAACCGCATCACTCATTAACAGCTCAGTATAAGAGGAACAGTCAGCACCGCAGCCTTCTTCACGAAGAATTTTCAGTAAGTACGGATTCGGAGTAGCTTTAACAGCAAAATATTCTTTAAAACCTTTATTCCAAGCAAAAGCTTTGTATAAGGTACGTGCTTTTACGACGAATTCCTGCTTCATCATATAAATGAAACGGTGTCGGGAATTGAGCTACGATTTCTTCTAAATGTTCTTTATTTATAAACGGTTTCTTTTCAGCCATATCTATATCACCTTTCCATAATTTTGATTAGTGCAATCTCATTTTTAATGCTTCTTTAAATAAATCTACAAGATTTCGTTTACAGGAATACAAGCAAGTAGAATTTTCTATCTTCCAAATCGCCTGTCAGCACTGTATGTGAATCTGCAATCAAACGAATCTGTTCATTTTGCTTTACTGTTCCATAGCATATAGCTCCATCTAAAGCAAAAGATTTATCGCTGATAATAACAACCTTTAATCCTTTTTTTTTAAAGCTGCTTCCAGCTCTGGCTTTAACACTTCCAATACTCTAGCATTAGCAGAAGCATAGATACGTGCTTTAGCCTGCCTTACAGTATTTTTTAATTTGTTAATTATTTCACGCTCACCTTTGATGGTGATATAACCCTCGGCATCACTTTGCAGCACCGGCAGCTGCGATAGCAGTTCTTTTTTATCTCTACCAGTCTGTCTAGTTTATTAGTACAAAACTCTTCCGGAGCAACCGGAGTATAGCGTGTAACCTTGCCTTCTTTCAAGATATAAGCAGCACCCTTATCCACTAAGCCTGCCAAAGCAGTGTAAGTGTTTGAACGTGAAATACCGGTCTGCTTAGCAGCTTCATAACCTGTCAGCTGACCTGATTTCAATAGTAAGACATAAAGCGTTGCTTCTTGTTTTGTTAGATTAAAGTTTGTAAGACATTCAATCAGATTCATAATCCCTCATTTAGCCCTTCTTATTGTTCCTGTTTAAGAACACTATACTCTTTTTTTGACATAGTTGTCAATAATCAACTAAAACTTATTTTCCTAAATAACGAAAATCCCATAAATGTACCATTTTTTACAAGAGTACACTTATGGGATAAAAATATTTCAGGAAAAACTTATTTAATTTTTTGGAATACACGCTTAGTATTAGCAGCTGTAATAGCAGCCAATTCCGCAAAATCAATTTGTAAAACTTCCGCCGCATTTTTCGCTGTATATTCTACATAAGCAGGATTATTACGCTTACCGCGGAACGGTACCGGAGTTAAATAAGGACAGTCTGTTTCAAAAAGCATCAGCTCTTTAGGAATGTATTGCATAACCTCACGGACTTTTTGAGAATTCTTATAGGTGGATGTACCGCCAAAGCCAAAATAATATCCACGCTTAGCTAATTCCTTCGCCATTTCCAAGCTACCGCTGAAGCAATGGAATACAGCCTGCACACCATGAACTTCTTTTTGGAACAATTCCATGGTATCACCATGAGCTTCACGTTCATGAATAATAATCGGCAGATCGAACTGTTTAGCTAAATCAATCTGTTCTAAAAAATACGTTTCTGTACTTCCTTCGGCTCATTTTCCTTCCAATAATAATCTAGACCTATTTCACCGATAGCAACAACCTTCGGAAGCTTAGCCCAATCAGCTAGTTGATAGAGATAATCCTTCGGAATACCAGCTAAATTTTCCGGATGATAACCTACAGCAGCATAAATAAAATCATATTTTTCAGCCAGTTCTACAGCTTTAGCAGAGCTTACAGCATCACAACCAGGATTAACAATACCATCAAGAGATTCCTGTAGTTCAGCAATCAAGGCTTCACGGTCTGTATCAAAAGCTTCATCATCTAAATGGGCATGAGAATCCCATAAACCAGTTCTACTCATAATTTACCTCACATAAATAAAGACATTTAAATATAATTGCAGAAAAAATAACGCACTAAAAATTACAAAACGGAAAATTGCCGCTTTACGAGAATAATACTCTTCCCCAGGAACAAAAAATTGCTTAGGATTTTTAGGATTATAAAAAATCTTACGTGGTAATTTTAAAGTAAATCCTCTATCAATAGTTTCTTCAGTTTTAGTACGACTACCTTTAGATTCATTTAAAGCTTCACTATATTCCGTTCCATCTACATTATAGGTAAAAATAGGGCATAATTGGCTACCACGGGACCAAGTTTTTTTTATAACCTGTAATCACAGCACGTGTTTCTTCGCTACATAGTTTGGGTAGCTTCGGAAAATAATTTTTTGTCACAGCTTGATAAATGCAAAAAATATAAAGTAACATGGATAATTTAATTAGCCAAGCCATCCCCTTAAACATATATAAGTCATAACCTGGATAACGTTGTGCTAACCAAGCATGAGGCAGTACATAAGGAATAAGACTACTGATAAATACTAGTAAAATACTTAAACCAATAAACATATAGGGACGCCAATATAAACGGAAAATAATTTTTCGGACATAGTAGTCCTCCTTTAAAACGCATAAGGAAAATAACTGCGGCGTACTTGCACTAAGCACGCCGCAGAAATACAACAGTTTAAAAATTATTTAACACGACTGCCGCTTGCCATATTAGGAGCATCAGCCAAAACTAAATTACCATTACCATCGGATGCAGCTAAAAGCATGCCAAAGGATTCGATACCGAACAGCTTGGCAGGAGCCAGGTTAGCAACAACTACAACATTACGGCCGATTAATTGATCTGCTTCATAATATTGAGCAATACCACTAACAATAGTACGTACTTCGTTACCAACTTCAACTTGCGGTTTCATCAGTTTCTTAGATTTTTTACTTTTTCCGCTTCTAAAAACCTTACCTACACGCAAGTCGATTTTACCGAAGTCATCAATGGAGATTTCCGGTTTAATCGGTTCCATAGCAGGTTTTGCTTCTTCTGCTTTCGGTGCTTCAGGAGCTTTATGTTCATAGCGTTTTCCGCCTATAATAGTAGCACCATCTTCGGTAACTTCGATACGCGGATACAGCGGTTCACCTTTGCAAACCTTAGTACCGTTAGGCATCTTGCCCCAAACAGCATCTTCCAGCAAGAATTGTTCAGGTGCAGTCAGACCTAATTGAGCATAAATCTTCGGACTGGTCATCGGAATGTACGGGCTGATGAGAATAGCAGTAATACGCAAAGTTTCTGCTAAATTATACATAACAGTTTTTAAACGATCTGCTTTCGTTTCATCTTTAGCCAAAATCCAAGGAGCAGTTTCATCAATATATTTATTAGCACGGCTAATCATTGCCCAAACGCCTTTAATAGCATTATTGATTTCCATAGCATCCATAGCTTTTACATAATTAGCTACAGTTTCATTAACCAAAGCTTTCAATTCATCATCGATAGGTTCACTCGCACCAATATCTTCTACAATACCACCATGATATTTTTCAATCATGCTGACAGTACGATGCAGCAAATTACCCAAGTCATTAGCTAAATCAGCATTTACACGACTAATCAATGCATCGCGGGAGAAATTACCATCGCTGCCTAAATTGATTTCGCGTAGCAGGAAATAGCGGATAGCATCAGCACCGAATTCGTCAATCAAGCCCAACGGATCGATAACATTGCCTTTAGATTTGGACATTTTATCGCCATCAACAACTAACCAGCCATGACCGTACACTTCTTTAGGCATTTCCAATCCCATAGCGTGCAGCATAATCGGCCAGATAATGCTATGGAAACGTACGATTTCTTTACCAACTAAATGCAAGTTTGCCGGCCAAAATTTATGGAAGAATTCATCATCAACACCATATTTAATACCGGTCAAATAGTTAAGCAGAGCATCAAACCATACATAAACAACATGTTTTTTATCGAACGGAACTTGAATACCCCAATCGAAGGTAGTACGAGTAATGCACAAATCTTCCAAACCTTGTTTTACGAAGTTAATCATTTCGTTACGACGGCTTGCCGGTTGAATGAAATCAGGGTTTTCTTCAATAAATTGCAGCCACCATTCTTGGTATTTAGACATTTTGAAGAAATAACTTTCTTCTTCCATTTCTTCTACAGGACGATGGCAATCAGGGCAGCAGCCATTTTCATCTAATTGGCGCTCCAGCCAATAGGATTCACACGGAACGCAGTATAAGCCTTTATAATTTTTCTTATAAATATCGCCTTGGTCATAAATTTTTTGCAGAGTATCTTGTACTACTTTTTCATGACGTTTTTGACTAGTACGGATAAAGTCATTATTGGAAATATGCAGACGTTCCCATAATAATTTGAAGTTAGCAATAATAGCATCAACATATTGAATAGGAGTTACGCCTTTTTCTTTAGCTTTACGTTGAATTTTCAGACCATGTTCATCACTACCGGTCAGAAAAAAATACATCTTCACCCTTTAAACGATGGAAACGTGCAATGCTGTCGGCAATAGTGGTGCAATAAGCATGGCCTATATGCAGATTATCACTAGGATAATAAATTGGAGTAGTAATATAAAAAGTTGGTTTTGTCATTTGCTAATCCCTTCTCCTTCAGATATTAATTGATTATATAGCTCCCGCTTGGGAATTTTCCTTTTTTTAGCCACCTGTGCTAAGGCAATTTTCTTATCAGTACCGCTGGAAATAAGCTGTTTAACTTCTTCTAACGGTTCTAATTCTTCTTCAGCAGATGGCTGCTGTTCATTACCAGGTGCGATTACCAGACAAAATTCACCACGAGGAGAATTTTCAGCCAACCACGCTAAACAACTACTAACAGTACCACGATAAAATTCTTCATGCAGCTTAGTTAGCTCTCTAGCTGCTGCTATCTGTCTATCACCCCAGCATTCTAAAATATCTTTTTAAAACTTCTTCAATGCGGTGCGGTGCTTCATATAAAATCATCGTCGCCGGCACATAACGCCACAGCTCCAGCTGTTCTTTACGATTGCGTCTGCTTTTAGGCAGAAATCCACCGAAAAAGAACGGATAAGCAGTCAAACCTGAAGCAATCAAAGCACATAAAGCAGCATTAGCACCTGGCACAGGCACTACGCGTATACCAGCAGCAATAGCATCCTTAGCTAAAGCTTCACCAGGGTCGGCAATACCAGGGAAACCGGCATCACTGACTAAAGCAATATTTTTGCCGTCCAATAACTGCTGTAATAAATAAGCACCTTGTTTTTCCTTACTATGTTCATCATAACGAATTAAGTGACCTTTAATACCGAAATGATTTAATAGCTGTAAAGTATGACGTGTATCTTCAGCCGCGATTAAATCTGCCTCTTGCAGCATTCTTATCGCACGCGGTGTCATATCCTCCAAATTGCCAATAGGCGTCGCACACAAATAAAAGAGTTCCATATGTATTTACTTCTATTGTCACAGCCTCGCCTCCAATAATATTGGCATTTCTTAGACCACAATGTCCTATAAATATTGATTTTGTGCAGTCTTATCCATAATAATATTATTTTAACACAATGCTTTACATAAATAAAGCAGAACAGTGTAAGTTTAACGTTTTGCTACAAACACTTCAGTAACAACTACCAAAGTAAAACTTTACTTATTTTTAGCTACGGTAACCTTGACATTTCTGCTAGATTATTTGATACTAAAAAAGCATTTCATATAGTTTTATTTTTAGAAAGTAGGAACATTTATGTTAAAAGGAATCACGTTGAAAGAATTATTACCTTTAATCGGGTTAACATTTTCCGCCTTTATTTTTAATACTTCTGAATTTATGCCCATTGGTTTATTAACAGATATTGCCGCTGATTTTCAGATGAGTGAAGCACAAACCGGCTCCATTATTACCATTTATGCGTGGATTGTTATGCTTTTATCTTTGCCTTTGATGATATGGGCCTCTAAATTTGAATTCCGCAAGCTATTATTAGGTACTGTAGCCGTATTCTGCGTCAGCCACGTTTTCTCTGCTATTGCGACTAATTATTGGTCTTTACTTTTTTCCCGTATCGGTGTCGCCTTTGCCCACTCTATTTTCTGGTCTATTGCCTCACCCTTAGCAGTAAAAGTAGTAGCAGAAAAATTTCACTCTTTAGCTTTAAGTATGCTAGCTACGGGCACATCTATAGCTATCATTTTCGGGTTACCTTTTGGCCGTATTATCGGTCTCCACTTCGGTTGGCGTATGGCCTTTATGTTTATCGCTGTTATTTCCCTGCTGATTTTGCTTTATTTAGCTTACGTCTTCCCTAAAGTTCCTGCTAATAAGCCTTTTACTTATAGTCAATTACCGGAATTATTACATAATCCCCTTTTACAAGGTATTTATTTCATGGTTTTCCTTATTCCTACCGCATACTATACTACTTACAGCTATATTGAACCATTTTTAAAGCAAATTGCGAATATGCCTGATAGTATGGTTACTATTACTTTAATCATTTTCGGAGCTTTCGGTTTAGTCGGCAGTCTGCTTTTCTCCTTGTGCTACAACCGTGCTCCCTATTTATTCTTACGTATTGTCAGCTTGAGTATTGCCGTAGCCTTACTGCTGCTTTATCCCTTATCCGGCAGCTACAATACCTTAATTGCTCTTTGTGCCTTCTGGGGCATTACCATTACCGCTTTCTGTGTATCATTTCAAGCAGAGCTTTTAACTTGTGTTACAGGTAGTGCTACTGCCGTTGCCATGTCTATTTTCTCCGGCATCTTTAATTTAGGCATCGGCACAGGCAGCTTCTTAGGCGGTATGGTCTGCACCTATAGTTCTTTAGCTTATATCGGTTACGCAGGCGGCACCGTCGGTATGATTGCCTTTATTTATTGTTCCTTCGTGCTCGTAAAAAAATTTGCGTATGCAAGGAAAGTAAAATATTCCAAAATTAAACACAGTAAAAAGCCCCTAATCGTTAGAATTTAAGTCTAGCTTTTGGGGGCTGTTTATTCAAATATGGTTATTATTAGTAAATTGCTGTAACTGTAATAAGATTATCAATTGGTTCATTGTAAAATGAAATTGCACACCTTGAAAACAGAATAAAAATAGTCCATTGTGACCTCTTCGTGTTAAAATTAAGCTGCGAAACAAAACTTACAAGGAGGCAATCACAATGGACTATACTCAAAATACCACAAAACACACAAACGGTAAACATTTTTCTTATGGTGACCGCAGAGAATTACAGGGTATGTTATCTAATAAATCTGTACGTTATTCTCTTCGTCAGTTGGCTAGACATTTTAATTGTGCTCCCAATACTATCTGTAATGAGTTGAAGCGTGGTACTCATCATAATACTGGAATATATGTAGCTAGATATGCACAAAATGCATATGAACAGTATTAAAGAAATTCAGAATATTTATTGCCAAGAAAACAGGAAAGACAAGTACACTTCTGATGAGATTCTATTTACAGCTGACTGACGTAATTTTTGCCTAGAAAAATACTTGGTTACAAAACACCAGATGATTTATTCTAGAATTAACTTGATAAGATTTATGCATCTTGATTTTTTAAAAGTGTGCAACTTCTTATTGCAATTTAGGTTTAGAAAATATAATCAGAAAAAGCCGATCTGCTCTAATTTTCAATGTTAGAAACAGATAGGCTTTTATTATAAAGAATGGAAAATCTTTAGCAGTTAAATTAACCGATTTCGCCTTCCAGTTCAGTACCGCGAACTTTCAACGGACGATTATGTTCGTCAACCATAACTACTTTGGGTACGAAGTTTTTAGCTTCTTCTTCTTCCATCATGCTGTAAGCAATGATGATAACAGTATCACCAACAACAACTTTACGTGCAGCAGCACCATTTAAGCAGATAACACCGCTTCCACGTTCACCTGCAATAACATAAGTTTCCAAACGATTGCCGTTATTATTATCAACGATTTGTACGCGTTCACCAGGCAGAATACCGGATAATTCCAACAGCTCGCTATCAATGGTGATGCTGCCCATATATTCTAAATTAGCCTCGGTTACAGTAGCGCGATGAATTTTACCATGAAACATATTATAAAGCATTATTTTTCCTCCAATACAACATTATCAATTAAACGAGTAGTACCAAATTTTACAGCTACAGCCAGCAGATTGCTGCCATGTAATTCATTACCTGCATCTTGTAATTCAGGTAATGCATAAATTTCTACGTAATCAATCACTGCCATAGGCTCTTGGGTAATTTCTTCACGAACTTGAGCAATTAATTTTTCAGCATTACGTTCACCGTTAGCAAAAGTTTCTGCAACATGCTTTAAACTACGATTCAAAACTAAAGCAGCTTGATGCTCTTCTTCACTTAAATAAGTATTGCGAGAGCTTTTTGCCAAACCATCAGCTTCACGGATAATCGGCATAATACGCAGTTCTACATTAAAGAATAAATCTTTAACCATACGTTTTAAAACTTCAACCTGTTGCGCATCCTTTTGACCAAAGTACGCACGATCCGGTTGGGCCAGATTGAATAATTTACTAACTACAGTGGTAACACCGCGGAAGTGAATAGGACGAGTACGACCACACAGTACTTTAGTAACTTCACCTGTTACCTCTACCCAAGTAGCATCCTCGCTAGGATACATTTCTTGCGGATTCGGTGCAAAAACAACTGCAGCCCCATTTTTTCTGCCAACTCACAGTCAGCTTCCAAGGTACGCGGATAAGCATCTAAATCTTCATTCGGTGCAAATTGAGTCGGATTCAGGAAAACACTGACTACAACAAAATCATTTTCAACAGCAGCTGCTTTAATTAAGGAAGCATGACCTTCATGTAAAGCTCCCATAGTAGGAACTAAACCGATAGTTAAATTTTCTTTTTTTGCCGCAGCGACAGCTTGACGCAATTCGGCAACTGTATGTACTAATTGCATATCTTCACCTTCAAATTTATTTATATTGATTAATATAATTTTTCTAAAACACTATCGTCGATTTTAAAAGTATGTTCTTCAGCAGGGAAACGTCTTGCTTTAACATCAGCAATATAAGCTTTAACGGCATTAACGGTTTCATCATGGAGATTAGCATATTTTTTACGAATTTCGAGTAAAGCCGGTGGAAACGCCTAACAAATCATTGCATACAAGTACTTGGCCATCACATTCGTTACCGGCACCAATACCGATAGTAGCCATAGTATGCAGTTCTTTAGTAATTTTAGCAGCTAAAGCAGCAGGTACGCATTCAAGAACGCAAGCAAATGCACCAGCTTCTTCCAAAGCTTTAGCATCATCAACTAATTTTTGAGCAGCTGCTACTTCTTTACCTTGCACTTTATAGCCACCTAATTGGTTAACGGATTGCGGAGTTAAACCAATATGAGCACACACAGGAATACCTGCTTCAACAAGACGTTTTCCTAAAGGAGCAACCTCGCTGCCACCCTCCAGTTTTACAGCAGTGCAACCGGTTTCTTTTAAGAAACGACCAGCGTTGTAAATTGCATCTTTAATATCTGCTTGATAGCTCATGAAAGGCATATCACCGATAACCAGAGCAGTATTATTACCACGCATAACAGCTTTAGTATGGTGAATCATATCATCCATGGTTACAGGGATGGTAGAATTATAACCTAAAACTACATTGCCTAAAGAATCGCCAACTAAAATCATATCGATTTCTGCTTCGTTAACATTGCGAGCCATCGCTACATCATATGCAGTAATCATAGTAATAGGTTCACCTTTTTGTTTCATTTCTCTAATAGTATTTACAGTAACAGGTTTCATGGTTTTATTTATCCTCCTTAGTATTACCGCAATGTTTTTGCAGTATTTCAGTCAATTGTTGAATAGCAGCATCATCAATATTGTGCTGAGTTTGTACGAGCTTTACAGCTTCTAAGCCCAATAAACTATATAAAGGATGATATTTCCCGGGCAATATACTTAAATGCTTTTGCACCGTACTAGCATCGCCACGAGCAATCGGTCCCGTCAACGCTTTCCCTAAAGTATCTGTCTGCAAAAGATTAGTTGCGGTGCCACAAAACAAAGGTTTTAAAGCATCCCAGGCACTTTTGTCATCCCCTAACCAACGTGCCATGAGTTGTTGTGCTACAGACTCTAAAGCAACTACATAATTAGAACAGATACAAGCAGCTGCATGATAAATCGTACGCTCAGCAGGTGGTACAAAAAAAAGCTTTACCACCAAAGAAATTTACAAGCGTTTCAGCTGTCTCTTTTGCTAAAGCATCACCATCTACAGCCATATAAACACCAGTCAGCTTAGTTTTACCGCCACTAAAACTTTGTAGCGGATGCATACTGCCTATATGTGCTCCTTGTTCTTGAAGTGGATTTAAAACTTCTATTCCTAAAGAACCACTGCAATGCAAAAAAAATTTTCCTTCTAAAAAAAGACGCTCTTAGCTAAAGAAGCAGCAACCGGTGCGAGCAGTCTATCCGGTAAAGTTAATAAAATAACTTCTGCATCTTTAATAAGACTCTGATTATCATATACAGGCAACTGAAATTGCTCTGCTAAAGCAATACTATGTTCCTTTGTAGAAGCTGTAATACCAATTAAAGAATCATGCTGATGTAAATAATCTGCTAAACAGCAACCTAAACGCCCGCCACCGATAATGCCGATTTTCATAAAATCTCCTTTCTGACTTAGGGAGACGCTTTCCATGCTAACAAAAAAGCGTGCACTTCACCGTAAAGAAGAGCACGCTAAAAAATAAATGCACATTCCAGACAGAATGCGCATGCTATTACAATAAGCTTGTGTTGCGTCTTCGTCCCGGTCTAATAGATCCAAGCGATTATGACTTTATGTCTTGAATAAATCAAAGTTATATCAGCTTCAGTGCACAAAAAAATACTACTGTGCTTAACTTAATTTATCGCCATTATAATAACATAGAATTTTAACTTGTGCAAGTTAATAATGTCATTTATTTAACAGAAATTTAATTTATTTTATGGTTAACTACTAATATTTTTAGGTTGACTTATCTTGGTTATTGTTCTATACTAAACTACGTTAACGTAATTATAAGAGGTGGTTTACAATGATTAACAGTTCTGCAGCCCACAGTCGTTTTACAACAAGAGAATTGGTATTTATGGCATTCTTCTCTGCTTTAACAGCCATAGGTGCTTTTATTAAAATTCCGGTTCCTTATTGTCCCTTTACGCTGCAGCTTTTATTTACAACTATGGCAGGCTTACTGCTTGGTGCACGATTGGGCAGTGCTGCTGTATGGGTTTATATCGCTCTAGGTCTATTAGGTTTACCTGTATTTACCAATGGCGGCGGTCCAGGTTATGTTTTCCAGCCGACATTCGGTTATCTTATCGGTTTTGCCTTAGGTTCCAGAATTACAGGTATGCTTTCTCAGGTGCTGTAAGCTTCAAAAAATTGTTAATCGCTAATTTCGGCGGTCTAGTTGCCGTATATTCCTGCGGCATGGTTTACTTCTATTTAATCGGTAATTATGTTATCAACCAACCGATTGCTCTGTGGCCGCTGTTTTTATATTGTTTCATCCTGGCAGTCCCCGGTGACATTGTTCTTTGTATCATCGCCGCACTACTCGGTAAAAAACTTATTCCTATCGTAAGAAATTCTGGAAGGTGAAAATTATGAGTAAAGGTATTTTTATTACTGCCATTGGTACTGATGTAGGTAAAACATATGTTACCGGTTTAATTGTCAAAAAACTGCGTGATGCTAAATTAAATGCAGGCTATTATAAAGCTGCACTTAGTGGTGCTGAAGAACAGCCTGACGGCACTTGGCTGCCTGGTGATGCTGCTTTTTAGGAAAAATTGCAGGCATCCCCGAAAAACCTGATGATATGGTTTCTTATATTTACAAAACTGCCGTTTCTCCTCATCTGGCTGCGCAGCGCGAAGGCAACCCTGTAGAAATGGAAAAAGTTCAAGCTGATTTCAAAGCTGCACAAGCTAAATACGATTATCTGACCATGGAAGGCAGCGGTGGTATCATCTGCCCGATCCGTTGGGATGAAAAAAGAACACATCTTGTTAGAAGATGTTATTAAAACCTTAGGCTTAGGTACTTTGGTTATTTCAATGCAGCATTAGGCTCCATTAACGCTTGCGTACTTACTGTTTACTATCTGCAACAACATGGTATTCCTGTTCGCGGTATTATCCTCAATAATTATGATGACACCGATTTCATGCAAAAGGATAATAAACTGATGATGGAGGCATTAACCAAGGTTCCTGTTATCGCCTGTGTTAAACCTGATGCTCAAGAATTAGATATTGATGTTAACCTTTTAAAATCTTTATATAAATAACTTTCTGTTTCACATAAAGGAGTGTGCTCAAATGAATCGTATGGAAGAATTAGGACAAAGAGATTTAGCTCATATCTGGCATCCTTGCTCTCAGATGAAAGACTATGAAACACTGCGTCCGATTGTTGTTGATCATGCAGCCGGCTCTTATCTCTATGCTGCCGACGGTAAAAATACTTGGACATCATCAGCAGCTGGTGGTGCAACCTGTTAGGTCACTGCAATCCGAAAATCAATGCTGCTATCAAAAACAATTAGATGAGTTGGAGCACGTTATTTTCGTTAACTTCACCCATGAGCCGGCTATTAAATTAGCCGAAGAATTAGTAAAGGTTCTACCGAAAGGCTTAAATAAATTTAACTTTGCTGATAACGGTTCTTCTTCTGTAGAAATCGCTTTGAAAATTGCCTTCCAATATCAATTACAAACCGGTCATCCGGAAAAGAAACGTTTTATGTGCCTGTCTGAAGGTTATCATGGTGAAACCATCGGTGCTCTGTCCGTCGGCAGTATGGATTTGTTTGCACAAATGTACAAACCGATGATGATGAATAATCTCCATGTACAAGCTCCTGATTGCTATCGCTGCCCCTTCCATAAAGATCGTGAGCATTGCCAATGTGAATGTTTCAAATTTGCTGAAGAAGAATTTGCTAAACATGCTAAAGAAACTGCAGCAATTATTGTAGAGCCTATTGTTCAAGGCTGTGCCGGCATGCGCATTTATCCTGCTCTTTATCTTAAAAAACTGCGTAAGCTCTGCGACGAATACGGTGTTCTGCTGATTGCCGATGAAATTGCTACCGGCTTTGGTCGTACCGGAAAAATGTTTGCTTGCAATCATGCTGAAATCACTCCTGATATCATGTGCATTTCTAAAGCTCTGACCGGCGGTTATCTGCCCATGGCTATTGTCTGCACTACCGATAAAATCTATGACGCTTTCTATGATGATTACAATAAAGGCAAAGCCTTCATGCATAGCCATACCTATGCCGGCAACCCCATCGGCTGCTCTGCTGCTTTAGCTGTTTTGAACATCATGAAAGAAGAAAATATTTTAGAAAATGCAGCAGTAAAAGCAAAAACACTTCAATGCTGCTTTAAACGAAGCTTTTGCTAATCACAAAAACATTGGTGAAATCAGACATATCGGCCTTATTAACGCCATGGAACTTGTTACCGATAAAGAAAATAAAATCGGCTTTGACAGCAATCTGCGTATAGGTTATGAAATCTATAAAAAGCTTTAACCCATGGTCTGCTTCTGCGTCCTCTTGGTAACGTGATTTACTTCAATCCGCCTCTGAATATTGCTGACGAAGACTTAGACAAAGCTGTTGCTTTAGCTAAACAATCCATGGAGGAAATTTTAGGTTAATCATGAAAAATTTGCCATTAAAAGATTTGACTACCATCTCTTTATTAGCTGTGCTAATTTTAATCTCCGGCTCTTTTTAAGATTCCTTCTCCCGTAGCCGGCGGTGAATTTCAGTTATCAGCACCAATAGCAGTTTTAATTTGTGCCTGCTTTGGGTTTAAACGTTATATCATTGCAGGTATCATTGCCCGAGATGCTGCTGCGGAAGATTGACGAACGCGGCATGACGGACGCACAGTGCTACAAGAAGGCAAATATTGACCGGAAACTCTTCTCGAAGATCCGCAGT
>VOFG01002505.1_pt1 | contig 30030 bp, 61 predicted proteins | sample 5384171 | NCBI WGS metagenome assembly VOFG01 (sample SAMN12384726, study PRJNA508395) | human gut metagenome | isolation source: healthy gut F | host: Homo sapiens
GCATCCGTGAGAACTGGAACAGCGATCGGCTCCGACGCGGTGCTGCCGTGCGGAGAATCTGAGCTGACAGCATCTCCTGCAGCGGGCCGCTGAACACAGTCTGCATCAAAGGATCTTCGATTCCGTTTCTTCTGCAGCTCCGGCAGACCTGCAAAGAGCAAGGCATGGGAAAAGCTACACGCTTAGCATTGTGAATGAAATCGCCGGGAGCGGCGGTATGACCTGCATGTATGAATCGGACAGCGACCCATATATAGGCGCGTCGAGCAGATCGACATGAGCGACATTGAGTTTCTGTCGCAGCTTTGCGGCATGATGCCGGCATTTCTCTCAAGGCAACAAACCGGATCCTTGTACTGTTCGATCAGCGCAAGTATGAGCAGAAGCCAGAAGTCCGCACCATCAGACGCTATGACCACAGCTATAAGACGTACCAGCTCAGCACCAGCGCAGCCGATGCGCAGTATGCGTCGTGCCGTGTCCTACGTCAACCCCGAAACCGGACAGTGTGAGGGCATCGCCAAGGTCGAGGGATACACCGAAGACCCGAACAATCAGCAGCTTGAAATCACCGCCAAGGTTGGAACAGTGGACGAAGGAAGCGGAGTTGCAGAAAGAATCTCCGTCTTCGCAACAAATCCTGCCGCCAGGCACAATTCCTGCTGCCGGAGATACCGACCTCGTTGCGGGCGTCAATGTCGCGCTCAAAGGCTGGGGCGGCTACGACGGAAAATACATCATCAAGCAGGCTGTCCACAAGCTGGACCAGCGGCGGCTATAGTTAACGGTGATCTCGCTGCGCATGGTATTGAGGATATGGATGGACGTAGAAAAAGTGTTAAAAGCGGCTCGTTCGCGTCGGAACTGTGACGGACATCGACAATGCCAAGCGAAAAGCGCGAGTGAAGTTTCAGGACTACAATATGACGTCCGGATGGCTCCTCATAATGCTGGACACGCACCCGCACATTCCAGCTTATGACCCTGCGCAGCAGAAGCAGGTCAGCACCATCCTTCAGCCGATCGCTGTGGATGTTGCCGGTCAACGACAACGGTCCTCACCGCCTCCATCTGCCTGTGTTCAACGGGGATGGCTTCAAAGCGGAGGTATCGATGATTATAGGAGCACTTGAGACGTTGTCTTTCAGTTTTCGTCGCGCAATGCTGAAAAAACGATCAGCAATTTGTGAGGAACTGGTCCTGCGCGGTACGCCACGCATGATCTCCATGCCGGCAACAGCATTTCGAATACACCGGCACAGACCTGCGAAGATCACCTCAGACATTCATTTCTTGCTTCTCGCGTTGACCCAATGTCCGAGATTTGGCGGCTGTTGATCTTGGAACGGCAGGGCGACGCTGCCGCTTACGATGGGCAATCATGGATACGGCCGCTATCGTTGGACGATCTGGAGCCATAAGACCGTTGCGAGCATTATGACGGGCATGAACATCAATCAGTGTGATTGGGGTGCTGAGCATTTCCTTGCAGGAATATCTACGATGAGGCGCGCAACACCATGGGGCTGGCTAAAATCACCATGTCGAGATCGCCGATCAGCCTGAAACGAAACCGACCCTGTAAAATCCATTCTGCAGAACGTGGGTCCACCATCCTGCGGGACGACCGTGCTCCCTCGCCCTGATGTATCGCGCTGGTATTGACGCTACCTTGATCGACCCGCCTGATTCCTGCAGCAAAGGTGCTGCTTTTCTCTCTCAAATCCGCGAGGCCATTGAGGAACAGAGCCGCGCGTCCGTGTCAAGACGTCGATTTTGATACGCAGGAAGAAATGCAGGGCGTTCTAAGCCCCTATCGTGGAGGTGGAAATCGTCGATGAGTCGTAATACCGAATTTCAGTTTGTTTCGACCGACGCTGCGGAAATCACAAATTTTCTGATTACCGTTTATGAGAACCTGACCGAGTAAGCGTCCGCCCTGCCAGTCCGGAAAAGCTGTTCGCGCAATGGGTAGCCAGCGTCATCATTCAGGAGCGGGTCTACAACAACTACACCGCAAATCAGAATATTCCGAGCCGCGCCGAAGGCAAGAACCTTGACGCGCTGGCAGAACTGTACTATCTGCAGCAGCGCCCACAGGCAAAACCTGCTTACTGCACGGAACGGTTTACGATCTCCGAGGCGCAGACGTTCGCCATCCTCGTCCCCAAGGGGACGCGCGTCACAGACGCCAGCAACACCCTGATCTGGGGAAACTGTCGCCGACGCCTACATCAACGCTGGCGATACCTACGTCGACACCGCCATCCGGTGCCAGACGGACGGCACGGTCGGCAACGGCTACGCCGTCGGCCAGCTCAACGTGATCGTTGATGTGTTCGACTACTACACGTCCTGCACCAATATCACGACTTCCGACGACGGTTCGGGAGATCGCCAGCGACGAAGAATTCTACGAGCTGATGCGCGAATCCATGTTTGCGTTTTCGACGGCCGGCGCGGTTGGCTCCTACATCTACCACGCGAAATCCGTATCTACGGAGATTGCTGACGTACAGGCCGTTCGCCCGGCTGTCGTAAAGAAAGTGACGCTTGATCTCTATACGAAAGGCGGCGTCAAGTACGCTTTTTGGGGCGGCGACACCATCGACCTGTCCTCTCTGGCGGTCTACGCCAAGGGCAGCAGCTTTTTTACACGGCTGCGAGCGCCGACACAGATTATACCGTCACCTACGAAAACGGTCTGCTGCAAGTTGCAATCGCCGCAGACGGCGCGCTGGCAAGCGCGAGGCAGATCGACGTGTCGCTCACCTTTGACGGTGCCGGGCACGTCGATATTTATGTCTGATGAACGACGGAACGGTGCCCCGACGGAGATCAAGAACGCCGTCCTTGCCGCCTGTAACGAAAGCAAGGTGCGGCCGCTGACCGATATGTCAGCGTCAAAAGACCCCGGCCTCGTTTCGTACAATATCGACTTCACCTACTATGTCCCCACCGACACGACGCTCTCCGGTGCGGCGATTCAGGAAGCCGTAGACGCAGCCGTCGAATACATCGCTTGGCAGTCCGGCAAGCTCGGCCGCGATATTAACCCGGATAAGCTGCGCGACCTCCTGTTCCACACGGGCGTCAAGCGGATCGTGCTGCGCTCCCCGGCCTACAAAGGTGCTGGAGGGCGGCAAAAACAACGCCGCGCCGCAGATTGCAAAGCTGGGAACGAAAACAATCGTGAACGGAGGCTACGAGGATGAATGAGCAGTACGGCCTCACGGTTGAGAACCTGCTGAACGTCCTCCCCGATGTGCTGCGGCAGGATGAAAAAATGCTCGCGCTCGCAACCGGCGTCGCGGAGATCCTGACGGCGCGGCCGGCCGAGATTGAGCAGAATATGCTCTATCAGCACATCGACACTCTGCCAGAAGATCTTCTCGACCAGCTTGCGCACGACTTCGGCGTAAGCTGGTGGGACAACTGACTGGGATATTGAGCAGAAGCGCGCCACGTTCCGCGAGTCCTGGCACGTTCGCCGTCACCTCGGCACGAAGTACGCCGTCGAGCTGGCGTTGTCCACTTCGTTCGGCTCCGGTAAGGTGCAGGAATGGTTTGAATATGGCGGCGAGCCGAATCACTATCGCATCTTTGACGTTGACATCAGACAGGTCAACGACAATATCCGCACGTTCCTGCAGATCCTCGAAGTTGTCAGCCGTAAGAGCGCGGTGCTGGACAGTATTCGTGCAATTTCCGTCCGTGAGCTGATTCTGTACTTCGGCGCGGTTATGAGCGTCACAAAGAAATTCAAGCTCACCACGGGCGAGGCCAATACGGACATTGACATCATGGGCGACGAAGCCGGGAACGCCCTGTGCGACTGGGACGGCGGTCTGATTATGATGGATAAAGGAGGCAACGGTATGACACACTGGTTGACCCCGGATGGGTACAACGTCATGCTTCGCGGGCTCATGGGCGACGCGATCAAATTCACACGCATCAAATACGGCAACGGTACGCCGGGTGACGGCGCGAACGATCTGAAGAACCCGTTGCTCTCTCTGAAAATTGCTTCTGCGACGCGCAGCGAGAAGTACGTCACACTGTCTGTGTCGTTCAAGAATGTCGAGCTGGAGATCACCGGCTTCTGGGCAACCGAAATTGGCATTTACGTCGAGGACCCCGACGACTCCACGAAGGAACTCTGCTATTGCATCTGGGAGGAAACAGAGGTCGAGAAAGCCGACTATATCAACCCCAACGTCGAGCGCCTGCTTGCATCGCAGTACGACTTTGTGGTGTTCGTCAGTGAGGCCGAAAACGTGTCTGCGGCGCTCGGCGAAACGTTGGTCTACGCAACCGTTTCGGAGCTGAACAATCACAAGAACGACCATAACAATCCGCACAAGGTCACCAAAGGAGCAGATCGGCCTCGGCAATGTGGAGAACAAAGCCCTGATCGATCAGACGCCGACCTTTGTCGCGGCAAACGAGCTGTCCGACATTGCCTCCGGTGAGAAGATGGGTTCTATCCTCGGAAAGATTGCAAAGGCGCTGTCGCTGCTGAAATCGCACCTTTCCAACTTCAACAATCCGCATAAGGTAAAAGCCGCCGATATTGGCGCCGCTGCGTCGAAGCACTCGCACACAACGCAAATGACATCAACGATGGCACGGTCATTGTGCAGCGCGGTGGTACTGGCCGCAACGAGTGGACGAAGAACTGCATCGTTTTCGCGGACGGTGAGAAATCGCTTGGGCAGGTCTCGGCACCATCGGAGGTTTCGCTTCTGGCGCAGGGGCCTGATTCCGGCCCTGTCTTTATGAAGTTGTCCAGCTTGGCCATGTTTGTCACGGGCAGCACACCGCCGACACAGACGAATCTCTTCTGGATCGACCCGACGCCCGTCACTGGCGGCGAAATACCACAACGGTACGGGTGGACGCATGTTCCGGTTGCTTATTCTTGATTTTAGGAGGATACGCGCATGAAAATTCAGATCGAAGCCGAACTGTCCAATTACATCGAATCCCTGCATTATGACCGTAATTCCATTCAGGAGCTGCTGCTCATGGCGGCAAAGCAGGGCTTGAAGGACACCGACGCATACAACGCATGGATGAAGGACTACCTCGGCAAGAGCAAGGAATACGAGATCGCAAAAGCGACGCTGGAACGCGAGTTTATCATTCCTACCGTCGGCAATGCAGCGGTTGACTGGGTGCTTGATTTCTCGACCGCCACGGTGACGGTGACGCCGCGGGAGCAGACCGATGACTAGGCCACAGGAAACCTTCACCGATATGCTGGCGCGGCTTTTCCCCATGCCGGGTATCCAGCTTGGCATCAACTCGCCGCACTCCAAGTGCATTACATTTCAGGTGACGGAAGACTGCAACCTGCGCTGCAGCTACTGCTATCAGGGCTGCAAGACGCACCGGAAGATGTCGCTTGAAACCGCCAAGGCCGCCGTCGATATGCTGCTCGCCGCAGACGAGCGGACAAATCAGTACATCACGTCCACGGAGGTTGCCGGGGTCGTTCTTGACTTTATCGGCGGTGAGCCGCTGCTGGAAGTCGAGCTGATCGACCAGATCCTCGACTACTTCGTGGCGCAGACCTTCCGCCTGCATCATCCATGGGCGACGCGCTGGAAAGCGTCGATGTCCCAAACGGAACGCTGTACTTCCGCCCGGAGGTACAGCGGTTTTTTGGATAAGTGGGCAAAGCACCTGTCGCTCTCCATCAGCATTGACGGAGATAAGCAGCTCCACGATTCCTGCCGCGTCTTCCCGGACGGCTCTGGCAGCTATGATCTTGCTATCGCGGCCGCGAAGGATTACATGGCCAAGGGAAACGTCCTTGGCTCGAAGATGACGATTGCTCCCGGCAACGTCGATTATCTGTACCACGCAGTAATCGGTCTGCTGGACGCGGGGTATCGGGCGATCAATCTGAACTGCGTTTACGAAAAGGGCTGGACGCTCGACCATGCGGCTACACTGCACACACAGCTCAAACGGCTTAACCGATTTTGTCCCTGCTCTCGGACGAGCAGCCGTATCTATCGATCTTCAGCGAAAGCATCGGCCATCCGCTTCCGGAGGACGATAATCAAATCAGAACTGGTGCGGCGGTACGGGGCTTATGCTGGCGGTTGACTGCGATGGCCTGTTCTTCCCGTGCCTGCGCTACATGGGAACCTCCCTCGGCCATGAGCAGCGGCCCTATACCATCGGCGATCTGGAACACGGCATCAACGTTCTTCCGGAACATCGGGCGCGGGTGGCGAAATGGCCCGCAGTCACGCGGCGCAGCCAGTCCACTGACGAATGCTTTGCGTGCCCGATCGCGTCCGGCTGCTCTTGGTGCAGCGCGTACAACTACCAATGCACAGGGACTCGGATAAGCGCGTGACGTACATCTGCCCGATGCACAAGGCCCGCGTCCTGGCGAACGCCTACTACTGGAACAATCTGTACCGAAAACGCGGCGACACCGCACGTTACCGACTGGATATTCCGGACGCATGGGCGCTTGAAATCATCCCCTATGCAGAGAGCTGTCAATGCTCAAATCAATCTCCAAGGAGGGCTGAGTATGGCATATATCGAGGCCGAACGCTTCGCCGAATTGAAAGCGCGTGTCAGGCCGAGTGCCTGCGGCGCTGCCATACCGGATCTGTTGCGGAATACGGCGGCGAAAAATACGAATACACGAACAGCCCCACCGAAGATCACACCGTCGACGTGGAGCATTATGAGAAGCTGGCGCTTCCGCTGTCGAAGATCCACAGCGAGAAAGTGCCGAGCCTCGACGGCCGCAGAATCGTGTTTGACGAGGACATCACCGAGTTTGAAGCGGCGTTGACGCTCTTTGAAACACGCCCCATGACGGACAAGACGCGGGGCGACTGCGAAACGTCCTGCACGGGCGCTTGCTACACCGGCTGCTCTGGCGATTGCACTGGCGGCTGCGAAACGACGTGTTCCGGCGAATGTCAGGATCTTGTACCGGCTGCGGGAGCGGCTGCGCGAACACCTGCGAAGGTTCCTGCTCTGGCGGCTGTTACGGCTGTGGCGGCAACTGCACAGGCGGCTGTTCCGGTTCCTGCGACGGTAGCTGCTCTGGCTGCTCCGGTTCCTGCTCTGGCGGCTGTTCCAGCAGTTGTTCCGGTGGCTGCAAATCGTCCTGCACAGTGACCTGCGGCAACACTGGCTGCGTCGGCTCGTGCCTCGGCCTCTGCTCTGCCGGCTGCGACTTCGTGCCAGACGTCCTGCGGCTATTGCGGCACAAACTGCACAGCCGTATCCGAAGTAAAGGAGGTAGCCCTTTGGAAATTGCAAGTAAATACGAAATTGCTGCGGCGAACCTTGCAATCGCTTTACAGACGGACACGGTTTCCGTCGAGCAGCGAAGTGAGCTGCGAGCGGCAATCGGCAGCAGCATCGACAAACTCGTCGACGCGCTCAACATGATTATCGTCTGCTACAACAAGCGAATGTACGCTGGCGAGATCGCGCCCGAAAAAGCCGCAAAGTGCGTCAAGGCAGAATACGCCGCCATCGGCCTTTCAACGTGGTCGCATACGATTATTTCTCCGCGGCGGTCGGCGCGTTCTTGTCGCAAAACCCTGATGGCGCTGTCGACCGATGAAAAGCTCGCGTGGGTGAAAACAATCTTTGAGCAAAACGAACGCTGCGGCTGTCAGCGCGTCAAAGACGCTCTGTTCATCTACTGCTTGCGGCTGCTGTCTCACATGGGCATCGTCACGGCGGATCTCTCTTTCACGAACCTTGTCATGCGTGAGATCAACGCCATCACGGAAGACCGAAAGAACGCCGCGATCATGCCGCAGGCGCTCGTCACAGAATTGTGAGGGTGATCGTATGGCGGTAGAAAACGTAAAATCCAAGCCGATTGCCGCCTCTGCGGCGATTGCCGACTTTATCCTCGCATCGATCGGCGGCAAAGGTACGCCGTGTTCCGATCAGCACCCTTGCTGAAACGCTCACCGACGCCGAAGTTGAGCTTATCAGCGCCGCTGCGTCCGCGCTGGTGTCGGCTGCGGGCAGAGCCTGCTATATCGGCGAAAAATGAAAACTGGTACGTGTGGGGATGGCGCACAGGGCGCATTTGTCGATTCAGGCTATCCATCGCGCGGCACACAGGGCAATCCTGGCGTAATCTTTACGCCACACGTGACCGACGCCGGTATTCTGAGCTGGACGAACGACGGCGGTCTTCCGAATCCGGAGCCGTGAGCCTGCTCGGACCCGCGGGCGGTGTAACTTCGTTCAATAACCGCTCCGGTGCAGTTGTCCCGAAAAACGGCGACTATACCGCAGAGATGGTCGGAGCGGAAGAGAAAAGACGCCGTCAAGAATCACAACGAGTCCGAGGCCGCACACAAAGCCCTGTTCGATGCGAAACTGAATACGGACGGCGACGGCGGCACTCTGAAACCCACCTTCACGCAGTCCGCGACGCGAACGCAGCTCGAATCCGGTCTGGAAATGAAAGTCCTTCTCGGTCGCATTATGAAGTGGCTTGCGGATCTCGGAACAGCCGCGTTCAAAGATTCCAACAACTTTGAATCGAAAGGCGCTGGTTCGTCCGCAGTTACCGCGCACAACACCGCTGCGCAGGCCCACGCTGACCTGTTTGCAAAAAAAAGCCGGCAAGGGCATCGCGTTCACGCTCACACTTTCTGTCACAGGATGGTCGAACCTTGCACAGACGCTGGAAGACGCGCGCTTCCTTGACGCCGAGTATGCCTATATCGTGACGCCGACGGCCGACAGCCTCACGGCGTGGGGCGACGCAGGAATCCGCGTCGGTGACGTTACGGAGAACGGCAAAATGCCGTTTACCTGCACAGATACGCCGGCAAGCGCAATCACAGTAAATATTTACAGAGCGGAGGTCGCACAATGAGCAAAGTATTTCAGATGCTCGGCGGAAGCGGCGGCGGTATCAAGCTCGCGTCCATTGAGATCACAACGCCGCCCACAAAAGACCGCCTACAAGGCTGGTGAGCAGTTTTCGACGGCTGGCATGGTTGTCAAGGCGACATATTCCAACGGCGCCACGCTGATTGCAACAGGCGTTTCGGTCGAGCCGAGCGGCGGTCTGGAAGCAGGCCGCACCAGCGTCACGATCCGCTACACCGAGGGCGGCGTTTCCTGCACCGCGACGCAGGCCGTCACCGTCACCAAGACGAACGTGACCGTGCCGAGCCAGAGCGGCAGCCTGACGTATTCGGGCAGCTCTCAAAGCCCGGCGTGGTACAACTACGATACGGCAAAGATGACGCTCGGCGGCACGACCAGCGGCACGAACGCCGGCACATACAGCGCAAAATTTACGCTGAAAGATACGGCGCTCTACCAGTGGGCAGACGGCACGACGGCGCCGAAAACTGTCTCGTGGAAGATCGGCAAAGCGGATGGCTCGCTGACGCTCAGCAAGACTACGATTACGCTGGAGGATGGAAAGCTGACGGATTCTTTCACCGTGACGCGGCTCGGCACAGGTACGATCTCTGTTTCGTCCAACCATCCGGAGATTGCCACAGCCTCGCTTTCCGGAAACGTCGTGACTGTGACGAGCGTGGACGAAAACTCCGGTACGGTTACGATTACAGTTTCCGTCGCCAGCGACACAAACTATAACGCTCCCGCGAACAAGACCTGCACGGTATCGTGCGTGTTCGTGACGATCTTCGGTGTCTGCTGGACGTACAGCAATTCCTCGACGGCGCTCTCCCGTTTGACGCCGAGCAACGACCCGAACGCTACGTCATTGCCGCCGTGTATTCGGAGCCGAGCGCGGCCATCGGCACAGGCGCTGGCAGCTCGCCGTTTGATGATTTCATGCCGTGGCAGGGCATGGAAGAATACAACATCATCAACGGCGCTGTGTCGTACAAAAGGGACAGTCGGATTCTCCCGCACGTCTACGATACGATGGTCTTTATCCTGAGTTTTACTACAAGATCGTCTATAACAGCAGCCAGAGCAAGATCTATTACTACGTTGCAAACGCGCCGTTCACCGGCTTTGCCAAGCACCCCGGTTCCGGTCGCTATGTTGGACGATACAATACGATCTCCGGCTATGCTTCCAAATCTGGTGCAAATCCACTGACAAACATCACACGCGCCACAGCCCTCACAAACTCCCGGAAAAAAAGGGCAGCAAGTGGCAGCAGTACGATTATGCGTCGTGGTGCGCGGTCTGGCTGCTCTATCTCGTCGAGTATGCAAACTGGGATAGCCAGAGCAAAATCGGCAACGGTATTGTCGGCAATTCCTCGCTGCAGAAGACGGGTACGACGGACAGCATGACCTACCACACCGGCACGGTCGCTTCCGCCAGGACAGGCTATGGCGGCGTACAGTATCGCGGCATTGAAAACCCGTGGGGCAATGTCTATGACTGGATTGACGGCATCAGCTTCAACAACCGCGCGGCTTATATCTGCACCGATCCGTCGAAGTACGCAGACGATACGTCCACCAACTACGGCGGCTGGGCTCAGCCTGCCGAGCGGCGGCAATATCAAAACGCTCGGAAACTGCACGGCCCTCCCATGGGCATTTATTCCGACGGGAACCGGTGGCAGCGGCATCGACCTACGTGCCAGACTACGTGGGCTCGGTTTCTGGCTGGTGTGGTGTTCTCTGCGTCGGCGGCTGCTACGGGAATGATGCTGCGTACTGCGGCCTGTTCTTTTCGATGGCGACTGCAATTCGTCCCTCGCGAGCTCGCTCATCGGCGCGCGCCTCTTTACGTCCCCTAATGGGGGACCGGGGTACACCCCCGTGGGCTTCCGTTTTCAGAGCGGCGTTTTACGCTCTGGCGCGGCAGCGCCATTCTATATATCCGCGCGAAGCGCGGCGCGTATATTTTTCAAAATAACGCATTTCGTTATTTTCTCCCGTTTTCAGGCCTTCTCAGCGCATAGACAGTATAATTCTCGACGGGATTGTCTGCGCAGCTTAGTGCGGTGCTTTGGGCTTCATGTGGACTCGAATTCTGGCTGGTGTGTTCTCTGCGTCGGCGGCTACTACAGGAATGATGCTGCGAACTGCGGCCTGTTCTTTTCAATGGCAACTACAATTCGTCCAACGCGAACTCCGAACATCGGCGCGCGCCTACTTGTTTGTATGCTCCATTTTTGCGCAGGCTCTCCCTCACCGCTTGGTGGAAATGTTGCCGCTACAGGACGGGCTCTAGTACGACCGCAAGGTATCTGGAAAGACCCCGATGGCAAACAAGGAGCGAGGCAAATGCCAAAAGAAAAGGATTCCTGTATGAATGGATGTGTGACAAAGAACACATCCGCGAAGCCATGTGTTTGGCGCGAAAGACAAAACACGATCGGCGCGACGTAAGGACAGGTGCTGGCCGACGTGGACGGCTTCACGGACCGCGTCTATGATCTTCTGCAGACGCAGACTTTCGCCCCAGCCCAGCCGAAGAAGCGCAAGATCTTCGACAACAGCAGCCGAAAGTGGAGAGAGATCGAATACGTTCCGTTCTTCCCCGACGGCATTGTCCACACGTTGATGGTCTTGGCGGCGGCGCCGGTCTTCCTGCGCGGGATGAATTACTGGTGCTGCGCATCAGTACCGGGACGCGGCGGAAAGCACGCGCTTCGGCGCTGCAAGCGTGTCATTCACCACGACAAAAAGGAAGCCGGTACGTCTGCAAAATGGACGTTCACCACTTCTACCATTCTGTCGACCGCCGCAAGCTGATCTGGATGCTGGCGCACAAGATCAAGGACAAGAAGTATCTAAAGCTGACGTGGGAGATCCTGCAAACCTGCGAACAGGGGCTGGCCATTGGCTTTTCATCTGCCAGTGGCTCGCAAATTTCTATCTTGAGCCGCTCGACCGTTACATTACGACGCTCGACGGTGTGAAGTACAGCGTGCGATACATGGATGATATTGTCCTCTTTGGCCCGAACAAAAGAAGCTGCACCGTGCGCGGAAAAGCGATTGCCGAGTATCTGCAAAAGCGGCTGCGGCTGCAGATGAAGGGCAACTGGCAGGTCTTCCCGTTGAAAGTGCGGCCGCTGGATTACGTCGGGTATCGCTTTTACCGCGATTATACTACCATGCGCCGAAAAAACTTCCTGCGCTTTACGCGCCAATGCCGCAAGGTGCGCAAGAAGATCGAGCGTCACCAGCGGATCGCGTATCGGACGGCATCGGGGCTTTTGAGCCGGATCGGCCAGCTCAAGCACTGTGATTCTGTTATGGCGCGGAAAAAGTATGTTGACCCTATCGAGGGTACGAATCTTGAAGGAGGTTGTGCGAAATGAAAAGAAGGCGACAATGCGCCGGCAAATGCGTTCTCGCTGGAGGAGCAGCCTGACAAGCCCGGCTACTGCCTTGTGCGGTTCTATGAGAACGTAGTCCGTTCTCGGAAACGCAGGGCGAGTTGACAGTCTCAGGTTTTGAGTACGACGAATACCATCTGGAGCTTCCGTTCTATGACGGGATCTATGATGATATTCTCGGCAGCTTCGACGGCTATTTCGCGCAGGCGAAGCTGGCCGAAGCCGCGAGGAGACCATTCCGAAGCTGAAACAACAGGTAAGCGACCTGCAAAGCGTCAATGAAGGACTGTCGCACAGATCACGCAGGGCGCAGCTTGCGCTCTGTGACGTCTATGAGCTTGTGATCGGAGGTTGATGGATATGGCGAAAGTGTATGCCGAGCTGATTCGAAAGGGGCTGAAAAACGCTGATGATGTGCCGGAACGACTGCGCGAGAAGTCCGGGCGTATCCTTGAAGAAGATGAGGTCGAGGGCGTATGAAGCGCCTTCGACTTTTTCTTTTGACCATTCTGTGTGTGGAAAGGAGGTCGCTGATATGGCAATCGTGTATGCGACGTTGATCGTCAAGGGCAAAAAAGACGCTTCGACCAGGTGCCGGCTCTCATCAAGCCGCAGGTCGAGGAAATCCTGAAGGATCTCGAAGTAGAGATCTGACACGCAGCAGGAGGGGGCGGCACGGCCTGCCTCTCCTGCATTTTGCAAGTAGAGGTGAAAGTGATTATGACAATCAACGCTGGTGAGTTTCTGATCGCGTTTGTCGCGGCTATGGGGATTCCGTCCGCCATCATGGGCTTTATCGTCTGGAAACTGGAACGGAAAATTGCGGCGCGTGATAAGCGCGCCGAAGAGCAGGAGGAAGCGCAGAAAGACTTCTTTCTGCTCATGGTGCAGAGTACAGGCGCAGCAATCGCGCTCGGCGAAGCAACCGCCAAGGCGGTACAGCGCATTCCAGACGCGAACTGCAACGGCGATATGCACGATGCTCTGAACTACGCAGCCAACATCAAGCATAAGCAGAAGGATTTTTTGACAAAGCAGGGCATTCACGCCCTGTATGACTAAGGAGGAACACGATTCATGGAATACAACATTACCACCATCATTCAGGCGGTATTTGCGCTGATCGCAGCAGTCATTACCGTCATTGTCATTCCGTACATCAAGAAAGCAAGACCACAGCCCAGCAGCAGGCGAAATCAACGCATGGGTGAAGATTGCCGTATCTGCCGCAGAGCAGATTTACAACGGCTCCGGTCGCGGTCCTGAGAAGAAAGCGTATGTCTTGGAATGGCTCAAGCAGCGCGGCATTACGGTTGACGAAGCCAAACTGGACGCTATGATCGAGTCCGCCGTTTATGAATTGAAAAGCGGCGTTTTGGCTGTCGGTGAGCTTTTTCGACCTCCGGGGCGACGAAACATGAGCATACGCATCGGGCAGGCGTCGCTCGGTGAAACCGGTGCGCATGGGCAGAAAGCCGGCAATCAGACCGGGCGGGGCTCAATTTCTCGCGCTGGTATAACGGAAGCTGGCTCGGCGTTCTCCGGTTCAAGGACCGCAGGAAAGCCGAGCCAGCCGCGCAGGCGTGCGAAGCTGGTGTCGGCAACAAGAACATCGGGTACGATCAGGACGGGCGCAACACGGCATACGCCGCTGCGGAAGCGGTAGACTTCATTCTGAGCAAGATCGCAAAGCCCGTAGAAACGGACTGCAGCGCATTTATGATGCTCTGCGCAATTTCCGCTGGCGTCGACGCCCTGAAAGAAACCTACCGCAAGCAGGGCAATTCCTGCACGACCTACTGCATGATGCGCTGCTTCCCTGCTACGGGAGAATTTGAATTGCTGACTGACCGGAAGTACCCTGACATCTGACGCCTACCTGCGCCGGGGCGATATTCTGGTATCGTCCGGGCATACGGTCATGGTGTTGGAAAACGGAGAAAAGGAGGACGACGATATGGACAAAGCAACCTTCACAGAGCTTTTCCGCGAAATGCGGAAAGATCTTCAGGACAATGACTGCAGCGATTGGGCGAAGCTGCTCGCCAGTGGGCAGTCAACAACGGCATCGTGCAGGGGGCGCACCGCTGCCCGACGGCTCCGCAAACTTCATGTGGCAGGACATGATGACGCGCGAGCAGCTCGTCACGGTGCTCTACCGCTACGCGCAGAAGCTCGGCATGATCTGATGGCTCAGAAAAGCGCAGGAGAAAGAAGCTGGACACGAGCAAACTCGTCTGCTTCCCCTGCTGGTCGGGTCTGGCTTTGCTTATCACGCAGGAATGTATTTACCTGATGCGCCTGTGCATCAAGTCCAACTATATGGCTTCTGCCGCTTGGTTGACAGCCGCGCTCAGTCTGGCGCAGGTTATCATCATCACGGGCGGCAAAGTGCTATTTTGAGCTGGTCAAGTCCGACCACAAGCGTGGCGGCATCACGTTTGAAGCCGCCAAGGCAAACGGCTTTCAGGAGCAGGACGCATCGGACAACGTGGACAGCGCCTTTATCTGAACACATGAACAAACCCCTCGCATGGCAGAAGTGTCATGTGAGGGGTTTTTTTGCGCGGCTCTGGCGGCTCGCTACGCCGTTTTTATATCTGCCCATTGATTCTCTCATCGCTTTGCGCTGCCTAAACTTGCAAGTCCAGCAGCGACGCGACAGAGGCGCTTATCTTGAAATGCTCATTCGCGCGGCACGCTATTCTTCGATTCGCTCCCCACCCGGCGTCTTCCAGATCGTCGAAGCCGTTCCAGACATCTTCCATGACAAGCTGCTTTTTCTTGTCGACGATCAGACACGCAGCTTCGTCGCCGAACTTTCTGCTTTCGAGTAGAAACAGGTGCGCGGTAAGTGTCTGTGGCTCGCCGTTCACGTCCGGGGTAATCTGAAAATCACCCTCGTCAATGATGTACCACGTTCCCTCGTGGCCATCAATCTTAATATTGTCGCTAATCCAACTCAGCATGTGCCATCGTTCCGGTTCTCTCACGATTGCCCACGTGCTGAGCGAATCCTGCTTATGCGCGAAATCTTCGATGGCCTCAACCGTTCCGCAAGTATCGCAGATGTAGCAGCCGACACGGCGGCTGAGGGCATTGCGCGTGACACTCTCTGCGTCCATCGTCATCTTCCCACAGCGTGGACACGCGAAGTGTCCGCCCTGCTGCTTCTTGGCAAATTCGGCAATGAGAATCCGCGCCAGCGTTTCCTCGTTTGGTTCGATACTTTCGACTTCCATGCCTCGCGGCCGTCGGCTTTGGCTTTTTCTCGTGCCTGCTGCTGATCCACTGCGAACACAGCAGCGGTGATCCGCTGGCCGTTGTCACGATTGCGATAAGTGACTGTCCAGGACTTATTCTCCATGCTGTCCCTCACTTTCTGTTGTGCAGGTCTTCGATCTCATCGAGAGTTGCCAGCTTGACATCGAGCGCATCAATAACTTCCTGGCAGTGTCTTGCGATGTCGAGCGCCTGCCCTCAAGGGCCTTTTCCTGCATCTCGCGATGTTTCGCTTTATCGGCCTGAATGCCCTTACGCGCCCAGCCGAGAATTTCAAGATAGGTCATAGCATTTCCTTTCTCCCCCGTCACGCCGGTAGGACAGCCTTGGATTTACAGCTTGCAAAGGTTCTTGAACCGCTGGCGATGTTCTCAATAATCTGGGCGGTGCTGTAATACTGGGTCGGTTGTCCTGCTTGGCAGCGTCCATGAGCATTGCGAGAAATTCTTCCGCGTCCATGCGGTCGATGATGATTTTGTCTTCCATGATGGCTCCTTTCACTCGATAACGCTTTGATGCTGCTGATGGCTTCTTCCCAGACTGTCCACGGCGCTGGAAAGATTGTCGCAGGCTTCGTCGGCCTTTTCATAGCGTTCGCTTTCCTGCATATTCTCCGGGATGTTGTCTCGGTATTCTTCTTCCTCGGCCTGAAGGTCTTCGAGGCCGCCTTTCAGCTCCTCTAACTGGTCAATGATAGCCTGCAAATTCTTGCGGCGGATTTTATTCATCGTCGTTATCCTCCCCGTAGTTTTCTTCAAAGCGGCCTTCGGTGATGCCGCCGTAGGTGTAGCCGTTGTCGAAGCTCAGATAGATTGGCGTATCTTCATCGTACTGTGCGAGGAAGTTTATCAGCTCGCCAGCGGTCATCGTTCGATTGATCTGGTCGATACCGTAGCCTTCGCGGAAAGTGGAATAAATCAGCTTTTCCATGATGCCCCTCCTCACACTTCGGAAACGTAAAACGTGGTGTCGCAAATCTGACCGAGGCTGTACATGATTCCAGCGACCTCGATAATGTCGTAGGTTTCGGATCGCTGTACTGCATGATTGTCCGCGCCATGCTATACAGCAGCTTAGTAGTGATGTTCCGCTGGGTGCCTTTGGCATCGTACGGCATATTCAAAAACTTGTCGTATGCCTTGCAATCGCCCCGCGTGAACCAACCGTGCCTGATGCACAGCGCCCGGAGATTGTCCATATCCATCCAGCGTTTTTCCTGAATCGTCATTGCTTTTTCCTCCTTGATATTTTTTGCCTTACTCGGTTATAATCAAGGTGGCCGGGGTAAAACTCCCGGCTCACCTTTTGGGGTGTTTGAGTAGCGGGTCTGTGGAAGGGGCCGCTACTCTTTTTATTTACTCATCCATGATGCGCTTGACGCTTTCGCGGAGTTCTTCGAGCGTTTCGCACTTCTCGATGAGTTCGAGGATCGCTTTCAGCAGCGCCTCGGTGACGTTCACGTCGTTCATTCACCTCGCTCCTTTCAAAAGCTGTTCGGCTTTGCCTTACATGCTTATATTACACTAATTCGTGTCATTTGTCAATAGATAATTTGCATTTTATCGTGAAATTTGCAAAAAAGTTTTTGACAATCGACACAGAATCGTGTATAGTGATGACAGGAGGCGATAGTATGGATATTTCAGTTGCAGAGAAGCTGCGCCTAATTATGAAACGGCAAAAATATGACGATGGGCGAATTAGCCGAAGCGTCCGGGCAGACGCGCCAGAACCTGTCGAATAAGATGACTCGCGGCAACTTCACGGAAAAGGATATTGAGTCGCTGGCAAGCGCCCTGGGGTGCAGCGTGAAGATCAGCTTCATTTTGCCAGACGGAACAGAAATTTAGGGAGGAACGCCATAGAGGTCTATACGATTCCCGCAAAAAGGAGAAAGCCCGGACGCATGGTAAGCGTCCGGGCTTTGGGGAGCAAGTCAGCGTTTGGTATGTAATTCAAAGCCGGTCCGTGTCCGTACCCGCGGCTCACTATTCGGTATGCGGATAATCAGATCTTCGAGATCACAGCCCAGTGCTTCGCATATCAAATCCAGATGCTCAAGGTTGACACGCTCGGCGAATTCGTGGTAGTAGTCGTTGATGGTAGACGGACGTATGCCAGTTGCGCGAGCGAGATCAGCCTGCGTCCAGCGCCTTCGCCGAGGCGCGTGGACAGTAAAATCTAATCATAGCCATGCTCCTTTACGAGAAAATATAACAAGTATTTTCTCATTTTGCAGGAAGATGGTAGATTATAACGAACTTCGTTATATAAAAGAGGCAGACGCTTTACACGTCTGCCTCTTTTTGCTGCTTGGTAATGGACAGAGAAATACGAACCCGAATGTGGTGATGCGGATTTCTCCGTCGCCGTATCGCGTTCGTATAACTCTCTTGTGGTGGACCTGAAGAGACTCGAACTCTCGACCTCTCGGATGCGAACCGAACGCTCTCCCGAATGGTTCAGATATATGCACCCAAAATTCTTAAAAACAACTGCAAATATAAGAATATCGAGAAAATCTAGTGATATGTCCTTTTCATACAAAGACACTTTTCGGCTGCCCCGCAGCAAGGAAAAGTGTCTTTTGTATTACGGTCATAATTTTGAGGATGCAACGCAAATGCCGGGCAAATGAGCTATATTCCCGGACGCAATGCAAGCAACATTGATTCTAGGTCGCTGCTAATATGTAGGTTCATTATATCTTAAAATAAGTCTCACATGATCATCTCCAACACTTTTTCTGCCTTTATGACATATCCCAAATTCATCATAGTCTGCATCTCGGCCATAGAAACGGCTGCCGTGGGAATATCTTTAACAACAATATTCCTGTCCACTGTTATTGTTGGTCCTGCATATAGTATCCCTAAAAATGCATATTGTGGCTTAATAGCCAGCGTAACTGAAGAATCTTCATTTGTTTCCTTTTCTAACCCGTTCTTCCGCAAAAATACTGGTGATCCGCTCGATCCTGGGAAACATGCCATGTCAATCATAAATTGAATTTTCCATTGTAATTCAGTTTTAGGTCAGTAGCAGTTATTCCGCTTCTTACAACGGGCCTATTATTAGTCGTATCCGAAATTGCATTTGGATACCCTATCATAATAACGTCTTCAATGGGCGTCAGAGACTCTAAGCCAGAATCAGTCACTATCATATTTGTACTTATACATTTGAAGTAAGCCATTATGCCCCTCAGCCTCAAGTGCTTTTAGTCCCTCTTGAATATCAACAACACAAACATCTATTGCTGGGTCAGAATGGTATTGGCAAAAACGTTTGAACGCCATCAAAATGGAGCGTTACATGTTCCGTATTATTGGGTGTCCCATCTGGATTTAGCTCGGTCAGTGTAATATCTGCCATTTTAGCATGTTCCATTACATGCCTATTCGTAACCATTTTAATAACATTTGCTTTGTCTGCATACGGTCTAGTCATAAAAACCTGTACCCGACCAGCTTTTCAAATCATTCTTACTAGATATTTTCACCGTTGCATAGACTAACTGGTCAGCAATCTCATCTTTAAGCATCTTTTTCCTTTCCGTAAACACTATGATCTTATACTGTCTTTTCGCGGCACGGTGTTGTCTCCAAGGTTTTAACTACTTTAATTATATAATTTCCGGTCGAATTGTGCAACAAGAAACCACTAATTATATAATTTTCAATTAAATGCTCAGTGCTTGACAATACCCGTATTTTCCTGCGAGCGCTTCTGCCCGTTTTATATACAGTTGTATCGATGCCCGCCACAATCAAAGCTCCGGCATTTATGTGAAAAACGTGAATGTCCATTTTTTATTGTCCAAATTCCGCATATCGAGGTGATTTTCATGCAAACGCAAGTCAATTTCTCCTACTTTTATGGTGAAGAATCCGAACAGTTCAGCTACTTCCGGATTCCCAGATTGTTGGTGCGCAGCAAGAAGTTCAAGACGCTCTCCACCGACGCGAAGCTGCTGTATGGCCTCATGCTCGACCGCATGGGGCTATCCGCCAAACACGGCTGGTATGATGAGCTGGGGCGCGTTTTACATCTATTACACACTCGACGAGATTCAGACTGACCTCATGTGCGGACACAACAAGGCGGTTCGGCTGCTGGCCGAGCTGGACACTGGCAGGACGGGTTCGGCCTGATCGAGCGCGTGAAGCAGGGGCAAGGCCGTCCAGCAAAGATTTACGTAAAAAAAATTCACCACGACCGATGTACCGGAAACTCCCTTTCTGCGCCCATTTCAGACTTCCCGGATTCGGAAATCCAGACTTCCCAAAATCAAACTTCCAGACTTCCGCTTTTGGGAAGTCAAGACTTCCGAAACGGGAAGCAAGTTATTTAGATAATATCTATCCTGATTTGAGCTATCCTGATCCATCTATCTATCCGGCGCAAGCGCCGCCGGATGGATACGACCGATTCGATTGCAGAAAGCAGCTCTATGAAAAGCTGGACTACGAAATTCTGATTACCGAGTACGGTGAAACATCCGTCAAATCCATCATCGAGCTGCTGACTGATACGCTCTGCACGGCAAAGCCCAGCGTTCGTATCGGCGGCGAGGAAATTCCCATTGCTGCCGTTCGAGAACGGCTTGGTCAGCTTGACCGTTTCCATATCACCTATGTGCTGGACTGTATGCAGAGAACCAGCACACCCATTGTAACATCCGCGCATATCTGCTTGCTGCTGCTCTGTATCAGGCGCCAGTCACGATAGATTCTTACTATCGCGCTGCCGTCTGCGCAGACCGTGGCCGGTAAATCTGCGCGTTGTTTTGCGTCCCAACTTGGGGCGCATTTTTTGTACCCATTTTTCGATAAAGGAGGAACACAATGCCCGAAGAAAAACGAAACTTGGCAACCAGACAGCGCCGGAGAAGAAATCCGACGCCGCAAAGCTGCCAAATGCACCGCCCAAAACAGAGAAACCGCCGGATAAAAACGACAGCATAAAGCCCGCTTCTGCGGCTGAACCCCAAAAACCGGAGGATAAGTCCAGCACCACCGCCGCCCGCAGAAGTCAAAAAACAATGCGTCCGGCAAGGACAGCCGCAAGGACACTGTTCCGACAGGTGATGTGAAAAAAGCCCGAAGCGTCGGTCAAGTCACCGCCCGCACCCGCCGAAGCGAAAAAGCCGGACGCACCAACGGATATTCCGGCAAGGTCAGCGGCGGCAAGGAAGCTGCCCTGCCGGAGCAACGCAGAAAAAGCCCGGCGCGGCAGCCAAGCCGCTGGAGAAACCTGCTGCAAAGGGCATTCCTGAAGATAGCTCCAAAAAGCCAGACGGAAAAACCGACGCGGCCATCCACCAGCAGCGACCGAAGCGAAAAAAGCTGGATGCACCAGCGAATATCCCCGGCAAGGTCAGTAGCAAGGGCACCGCTTCTGTGAGCGGCGCAGAAAAGCCCGGCGCGGCAGCCAAGCCGCTGGAGAAACCTGCTGCAAAGGGCATTCCTGAAGATGGCTCAAAAAGCCAGAAGGAAAAAACGGTGCGACTATCCCGCCAGCAGCGACCGAAGCGAGAAAGCTGGACGCACCAACGGATATTTCCGGCAAGGTCAGCGGCAATGATACCGCTCCTGTGAGCGGTGCAGAAAAGTCCGGCGCAGCAGTCAAGCCGCCCGCAAAGGCTGCCGACGAAAAAGCTGCCGCTGAATAAGCCAGTGCCGCCGCCTGCGCAGAAAACAGAACCGTCCGCAAAAATTATGCTGGGCGGAAAGCCGCATGACCCCATCACGCCGCCGAAAGCCGCAGACCCGCCGAAAGGTCTTGGTGAGCAGAAGGGTGTGCGCGTAACGCAGATTTTCGAGGACCGTCTGGATTACCCGGATGAAAAAGCACTGAACAGTCTGCCTATTCCGAAGGAGGGCGAAGGCTTTTCAATGCGCCTGCATCCGGCCTATTTCTATCAGTTCCTCGATCATCCGTTCTCGGTCAACCGCGAAGTCAAAAGACTACATCGAACTGTATGAATCCATCCGTGACAACGGCATCAATGAGCCGGTCAAAGCAAGGGCGCGTGAAACAGGCGGCTTGGAACTGATCTCCGGCCACCGCCGACACGACATTGCAAGCCGCCTGAATTATCCTGTGCCGGTCATTATCGCGCAGGTGGACGACGATACTGCGCGTGTTGAAGTCGTTGACGGCAATCTGCACCGCATGGACATTCCAACGTCCGAGCTTGCCCGCGCCGCGAAAATGAAGATGGAAGCCCTTGCGCGAAAAAGCCGGACGGCGCAGCAAAATGGAGCAGCTTACAAGCCCGGAACCGAAGAAGCGCACCGACCAGATCGTTGCGGAGGATATGGGTATCAGCCGCAATCAGGTCAACCGGCTTGTCAAAATCAATGACCTTGTTCCAGAACTAAAACAGCAGGTGGACGATAAAAAGCTGCCGTTCAACACGGCGGTCGAGCTTGCTTATCTGAAACCGGACGAGCAAACAAAGGTCGTTGATGTTATGAAGAAAGAGCAGATCGTTCCCTCCATGGCGCAGGCCACCGCACTAAAGGAGGCCAGCCGCCATGCGGACACGATGCAGAAAAACCTGCCCTCTGGCCCCCGCACATAAGGTCGATGAAAACAAGATCACGTCCATTATCAAGCCGAAGAAAACCCCTGGAATTGAAGGTCACATTTACCGGCGCGGAACTGAAAGACTTCTTTCCTGGCGAAATGCCGAGTGTCGCAGAAGTCAAGCGCGTAGTTTTCGATGCACTGAAAATCCGGGAGGAAGCCTATAAGCGTCAAGCAAAACGGCAGGCCGCAAAGGACGCGATCAAATCGCCCGAACACTGATATGCACCACAGAGCATTACTGCACCGTCTGGTGGTGCCGCCCTGACAATCTAAAATTATGGAGGTTCACATGAACTATCATCCCAAACACAAATTCAACTCACGCACCGCCGTCTGGATCGGCGCTGGCGTTCTCGTCGCCGTCGCCATCGGCGCGATCATTTTCATCACCATTACGCTCCGCACCCCATGACAAAGGAAGAAGCCCGCGCCAAAGCCGGAATCGTTTATGATTCTTCCGCCACTGAGGGCGGTTGGGATAACCTTTCGCCGGAGGAGATTGAAGCGCGTTTGAATGAAAAAGTAGCCGAGGGCATGATTAACATTTCGGCCAACACTGCGCCAATCTTTGAGGACGGTTCTTCGGAGGGAAACTTGATGCTCGTAAACGAGAGCATCAATAATTATCCGCAAAAAGGTTCAAATTGTCCGCAACGATACGGGCGAACAGATTTATGAATCTGGCGCTATCGCCGTTGGCAGCAAAATTGAACGCGCGAAGCTGGAAGCTGGATACGAGTGCCGCGTATTTTTCACAACGGACCCCGAAACCGGCGATATTATCCCGGCTGGGTACATCATCACAATCACCATCGAATGTGAAAAACACCCGTTTCCCGTTCTCGCAATTTTTTCGCAATTTCTGCTTCTGCTGCCAACACCGGACCTTCTGGCGAAACACGCTGTCCAGCACCGCGGACGGCTCCATCGGCGGCGACCCGGCCACAAAATGCGTCACTGGCGTTCTGCCCTTCTGTTGGCCGGATGGAACGGTTACCGTATGTCCGGCGTGGGCGACACCTCTGCAAACAGCATCGGCATTGCCTATGACGCCATTGTTACGCCGGTTTGAAGCCGGTAACGAACACCGCCATCGCAAGCGTCCTGTTCATCATCGCTTGGGATGCAGTCTAATCTACTCGCTATTGCAAGGGGAACGCCAAAGCGTTCCCCTTAAATTCTAACAGGAGGACTTCAAAATGAAACACAAACGAATCCTCGCAATGCTTCTTGCCGTGGCGTCCTGCCTGTCGCTGGCGGTTTCGGCATCGGCGGCAAGCACAGCCAGAAAAGCTACAGATTTCAAGGACTTTGACCGCAACGCATGGTACGCGGATGCTGTCAGTGCCGCCATGGACAACGGACTTTTGTACGGCAAATCCAGCACAATCATCGATCCGAACGGCGACATGACCCGCGCGGAAATGGCCGCGATCATCAACCGCTCATTCGGGTGCTATAAGGCGGCAGACATCAGCCAGTACAAGGACGTTTGCAAAATCCAAGTGGTATTTACAAAGACGTGGCAATGGCCGTGCAGATGGGTACTTATAACGGCCGCTGCAGCTCAACCATGGCTCCGGACGCGCCGATCTCACGGCAGGAAGCCATGACCGTTGTGGCCCGTGCGCTGGAGCTGGACTACGATTCGTATTCCAAAACAGATCTGTCCGCGTTCTCCGACCGTAGTGAGATTTCTAACTGGGCGCTGCCCTATGTGCGCGCGATGGTCGGTGCAGACTACATTCACGGCCGCGGCAAAGTCCTTGCACCGCTGGACAACATCACGCGCGCGGAATTTGCGCAGATCTTCTACAACATTATTGGCACTTACATTGTGTCCAAAGGTACTTACGACAAGGATATTAAAGGCAGCGTTCTCATTCGTTCCGACGAAGTGGAACTCAAGGATATGACCGTGGACGGTGACCTCATCATCGGCTGCGGCGCGGCAGATGGCAAAATCACGCTGGATAACGTGACCGTCAAGGGCAGATTGCTTGTCTGGGGCGGTGGTACAAAAGCCGTGTACTGCAACGCTGGGACGAATATGCCCGCTGTTGTCGTAGCCCGCGTAGACGATGCCGTGAAAGTCATTTATGACAGAGATTCCACCCTTGCGGTCATTGACACGATCAAGGTTCGTATCACTGAACGTGCGAAGCAGCACAAGGAAACGGAAGTCATTTTTTACGACGTTTCCGGACTGCGAGAAGCACAGAAGCAGCTCAATGCGATTGTCGCGGACAATCAGATTGCTCTTACTGCTCCTGCTCATCTATATGCTCTGGTCGGAGAATCCAGCGTGAAAGCCGAGTTTGTCAACAATAGCAAGAACGATACCTATAAGGTAGAAATTCGCCGCAACAAAGACAATGCGCTCATTGCCGACGCTTTTGAGCTGGCCGCTGGCAAGAGCATTTCTACGCTTACACTTCTCGAAGCGCCGGAGTTTGGCAACGCGGATTGCACGGTCACAATTACGGCTTATCGTGACGGCAAGCAGATTGGCTCCGTGCAGACAGAGTTGACGCTCCATACCGCATACCTCTGGCCGAAGGAGGTGCAGTGATATGGTGAAAACCTATCAGAAAGCTGCGGCGCTGCTTCTGGCGCTGGTGCTCATTTTCGCGCTTCCCGTGCCTGCATCGGCGGCGGAAACAACCGAGGCCCGTGTGCCGGTGACGCTCACCGTGGTCAACACGGTTTCCCCGATTTCGTGTACGGTTCCCGCTGCGCTGCCGGTTTCTCTCGTTGACGGCTATGTGGTCTGTGCCAACAATGCCGCGATTACCAACACTGGAAAAACGGCGCGATTCGTGTGACCAAGGTAGATGTTCAGGCGGGCACATTTGAAATCGGCAATTTTGACGATTTTCGGCAAGGCAAGAACAGCATCGCACTCAGTATCAACGGCTGCTCAACCAAAGGGCGCGGGCGCGCTGACGCTTGCGGACGGCGCGTTCCCAGCGATTCCGGCTGAGAAAAATCTCGCCATCCGCTATAAAGCGAAAGTTTCTGCGTCCAAGGCTGTTACGAACGTCAATGCGGCAACAATTGTGTTCACCATTGCCGCTGTGAGTGAAAAGGAGGCTGCATGATGAAGAATTTCAAGAAGTTCACCGCATTGCTGCTTGCCCTCTGTATGGTGTTTTCGCTGAGCATTTCGGCGTTTGCAGTCGAAGATCACGAACACACGGTCTATGAAAACGCCCCTGACGAAGAAATCGCCGTGCAGTCCGTTTCTGGTGAAGCCGCGACCAGCGGCACGATTCCGGGCAGCAGCATCAAATGGTCGCTGGACTCCAAGGGTTGGCTGACCATCTCCGGCAGCGGCGAAGCGCCGGTGTTTACAAGCGCAGACGATCAGCCGTGGGCGGCTGTGCGGGAGCAGATCACCGAGGTCTGGTTCGAGGATGTGGAAACCTTGAGCATTTCGGATTTGGCATACTGGTTCGAGGGCTGCACAAATTTGACCACCGCAGAGCTGCCCCTTGCGCCGGTCATTGGCAAGCACGCTTTTTATAACTGCCCGAAGCTCTCCACGCTGACCATGTACTACGGCGAAACCGTTCTCAAAAGCATTGGTGAGGACGCTTTCTGGCGGGAAGCCGATTCCGGCGACACGCTCTATATCGCCTACATCATTGGCTACCCGGAAGCAACGGTGCCGTTCCACACTTACGATTGGGCCGCGTCCAATCGCAGCAGCCGGTATTTTTATGATCTGTACGGCGTGTATCAGAACGCAGACGCCGCCACCACTGCACCCAACGGCATCAAGAAAGCGCCGGGTATCTCTGTTCAGTCCACCGGCTCCATCATTGGCAACTGCCCTTCATGCGGAAAGTATTCGTTCCAAGGCACATACGTTGAAGTCGCACATTCGTCTCGCGGTCATGCAAACTATAATGAGTGTTATCTCTGCCATTACGTTCAATAATTTAGGAACATACACTACAAGAGCCACGGATCCGGTGCTTATGGGTCGGGTACCTGCCCGGACTGCGGCAGCCATACGTGGGTGCTGCAAAGTCAGCAGGCGGCTACCTGTACCAGCAATGGTTACAGAAGCTACTCGTGTGCCTGCGGTCAGACCAAGAACGAAACGATCTACGCAACCGGTCACAGCTATTCTTATGGAAGCTGGGAGCAGTATTCATCCTCTCAGCACCGGCGCGAAGCCTATTGCCGGAACTGCGGCGATTCGGATTACGAATACGCCAGCCACAGCATGAGCTACGGCTCGTGGAGCAATTCTTCTTCCAGTCAACATAGCCGAACGGCCTCTTGCCGTACCTGTGGATACAGCACTACGGATTACGGTAATCATAGCTATTCTACCGGTTCGTGGAGCAAGTACAGCGATACCCAGCACCGCAGAAGCAAGACTTGCTCCGGCTGCGGCGCGTCAACCTATGACTATGCCGACCACAGCTATTCTTATGGTTCATGGACGAAAGCCGATAATGTGCAGCACAAACGCACGAAAACCTGCTCGGCTTGCAAAACATCCAGTGAAGAATACGCCGACCATGTGGATGCCAACGGTGACGGCAAGTGCGACGATTGCGGCGCGACCGTCAGCCTGACCGTCACTTGGGACGCAGGTAGCAACGGCGGCATCATCGACGGCAAGGCCAGCTTTTCCGAAACCGTGAAGCCGAACAGCAAGCCGACGATCCCCGCATCGCTCCCTGTCAAAAAGGGACACAGCTTTAAGGGCTGGTACACGGCCAAAACAGGCGGCAAGCTCTACAATACCGTCACTTCGATCACGGCCAGCACAACATTTTACGCGCAGTTTGAAGCAAACAAATACGTCGTGATATGGGATCTTGGTACTGGCAAAACGGAAACCACAAATCAGACCTACGGCGAAAAGCTGGCGCTGCCGACTGAGCCGACACGCAAAAATGCAGAGTTCCTTGGTTGGTTCACGGAAGCGAACGGCGGTACGCAGGTAACGGCAAATGACGTTTTCACGGAAACCGCAGATAAAACGTATTACGCCCACTGGGAGATCACCGAAGTGTTTTCCGTGACCGTGCCGGTTACACTGCCGCTCGTCGTTGATGAAAGCGGCGAGGTTCATGTTGGCGCAGCGGAGATCATCAATGCGTCTACCGGTGATGTCATTGTGTCTTCGGTCAGCATCAGCACGAAGAATGGCTGGCAGCTCGTACCCTACACGACCGATATGGCGCATGAAAAGGTAGATGCGAAGCTCCTCGGCTTCAAGATCAATGATGCGAGACCAACAAAACTGGTGATACAGAAACAAATTGCGGAGATATGTCAGACCTGGAATGGGGCAAAACTGGTGAAACAGAGCAAATGATTCTTGTGAGCCCTCCCCGTGGGAAATTGCGGAGATTGTAGGCGGCCCTGCCATGTCAAAATTTCACACATACAGTTTCGGCAACGTCATGCCTCATTCTCATGCAAAACCCGGCTGCATCCTGTGTGGCCGGGTTTCACACATGGAAGAAGAATTTGGACGCAATGTAAAGGCACATGAAAGCGGCCTGAAATTTCTCGCCCGTGCCCGTATCGGCGGTTCGTCGAACAGGACAAGTTGGACAAGAACGGTAAGCCCGTGCTTGATGCAACCGGAAAACCAGTCCGGGAACGGACGCTGGTGCAGCTTATGAGATTCCGTATTGTCACCGTCTTTGACATTTCACAGACCGAGGGCAAAGAGCTTCCCAGCATTGGTGTATCGGAATTGAGCGGAAATATTGACCGGTTTGAGGAACTGGCGAAACGCGATCACAAGCGTTTCGCCGGTTCCCATTTTTATATGCCGCGCCGCCCAGCGCGGCCAAGGGCTGCTTTAATCATGTCACGGAGGAAATTCTCGTCCGCCCTGGCATGAGCCAGAAGCAGACGGTCAAAACCATGCTGCACGAAATCAGCCATGCAACACTCCACCGGCGCAAGAAAACGAGCCGCCGTCCAAAGACCAGCACACCCGCGAAGTCGAAGCTGAGAGCGTAGCTTACGTTGTTTGCCAGCATTTCGGTATTGACACGTCGGATTATTCTTTTGGCTATGTCGCCGGTTGGAGTAAGGGGCAAGGACCTGGATGAGCTGAAATCGTCGCTGGATACTATCCGTTCCTGCGCCGCCGATCTGATTGACGCTATTGAATCCAAATGTCCATCCTTACAGCCTAAAAAAGAGCCAACACAATCATTTCCAGAACGTTAGGAGGAAACAGCTTGAATACGATCAACGCAAGCATTACCCCCAATGCGGGTTTGCCGGATTTTCGGCGTCCCCTGCATTGTTTACGCCCTACCGCGTCAGCAGCGTCGACTGTCCACCGGGGGACTGTATCAGTACGATTTACAGGCGCTTCTGAACAGCCCCAGCGAGGTATTTTGTCGCTTGCAGATCACGCCGAGGATTTTTTCTACGGCACGATCCTGACCGCGCAGGAAATTGACCTGCCCGCAGAAGCCGCATCGTGCCGGACGGCGCGTTCACGATGGAAACAAGATACTGCCGCCCGGCGGAGTTTGGAGCAGGAATATGGCGCAGCGTAACAATTATCAGCCGGACATCCCTTTCCTATCTGGCAGAGGTTGTGAAGAAAAACACCCGCGCATACGCCGCTGACTTTGATTACGATGCAAAGCGGCTTTGGGACAGCGCACAGGAAACGGATATGGAGCATCGTTCTTTTCTCTGGATGAGCCGTCCGTGTGGAACATGGTGCGTGTTGGAACGCGAGGCGTTTCTGGACGATACCAACGCCAACTGCATCTGGACGCATTACGCGGACTGCCCGGAGGGGATTCTGGCATACCGCGTTGTGATTGAGGGTATCCGCGACGGCAAGCTGGCAGGTAAGATCATTCCGCTGGATTATGCAAAGCAGGTTCGGCGCGTCATAAAATCTGCGCTGCCTATTGTGAAAATTCAGTACAGAGATAAGGATGATTCTTTCTGTGAGAACAGCTATCACGCCTTTATGAACAGCTCCATGCCATACGATGAAGCCATTCACGACATTCGTTATGTGCCGGAAAGTGAAGCAGAATTGCAGCACATTTTAATGCTGGAGCATCGGATGGAACAGAAAACGAAACGCTTTGCCGGACGAAATCTACTGCACCGCAGCGGATAACGGGCAGCGTTGCCTTTGGCAGCGCTGCTTTAGCAAGTACGGCATTTATTGCCACAACGCCACTTGTTAGGTGTACCCTAAAACCCCCGCGCCGGATTGCGTCCCAACTTGGGACGCAATAACTATCGATTATAAGGAAGGGAGCACGTTATGCGGACACGCCGCAATTCTGTTGGTCTGTGGCTCAGCGATGCATGGAACTGACACATCTGAGACAGCAATGCCAGATCACTGGTCTGAATACCAATACCTATCTCCGCAAACTTATCATATGAACATCTCTGCCCGCGCCCACCTGACGCATACACCGCACTCCTGCGTGAGTTGTCTGCCATCGGCAACAATATCAACCAGATCGCACACTGGACAAATGGAAAGGCTATGCGACACAGGCGGGAAATCCACGAAGCGGTCAGCCTGGTAAAAAGCAGGCATACCGTAGGATTCTGGACACGCTCTGATGGCCTATGACAAAATCATTACCATCCGTGCACGGCTGGATGACTGTCTGCGCTATATTCAGGACGGCGACAAAACCGCGCTCTCCCGTGCGCTGGACTACATTGAAGATTCCAACAAAACTGCGTTGGATGATGAAGTGATTTTGCAGAGCGCGATCAACTGCACAGTAGAAAATTGCTATCTGGATATGCAGCGCACGAAAGAGCAGTTTTGGAAAACCGGGCGGCGTTGTCGGCTATCAT
>VOFG01000269.1_pt1 | contig 30001 bp, 45 predicted proteins | sample 5384171 | NCBI WGS metagenome assembly VOFG01 (sample SAMN12384726, study PRJNA508395) | human gut metagenome | isolation source: healthy gut F | host: Homo sapiens
TAATTTTCATAAAGAGAAGGCTACTTTCCTTCCAGTTCCCGAAAACGCAGAAGTGTGAAATTTCCGTCTCCGGACCTCTTTGATGAAACAGTATTTTCTTATCTTCAAAGGAAAGAATAAAGCTGTCTGCCGTTGGTGGAACCGGCTTATATTCATTGTGATAAACATGTGGTGCGATATCCTGTATCATAAAAAAACTCCTCCTGGAAATGGTTTTTTGTATTTTTTAACTTTATCTGTCGTAACAAGTCCCTCAAAAGATTAATTCAGGGGATTTGAAACGGAATGTCCGCTTTGTTCCTGCCTGAACAGTAAAAAATATAAATAAGTATAGGACGGAGACTGAAAAAATGCAAGAACAGACGAAAAAATAAATTATGTCATGGCAAAACGCCTCGCGTAACATTACCGGTGAATAACATCCGGTTCATAAAATTTGACAAAAGTATCAGGGTTATTGACAATAAACTGGCACTTATGTTATTATAATGTCAGTATAATTCCATATTGAACATATGAAGTGCTGGCTGACCTTTCATTTTGTCCCCATTGTAGCAATCTGAAGGCGAATCAGGTGCAGAAACCTCTGAGCGATCCGGTCACTGTAACAGAGGAGCGAACTTTTCATTATCCCATTGTGACCACCGCAGAGCATAGTATGAGAAGGGAAAGGGAAGCGATGAGCCTGAAGTCAGGAAACCTGCTTTTTGTATGGCGAGGTTAAACTTCCGTGTAAAGTGTAACAACCAACTGGGAAGGGAATCCGCAGTCCCCAGGGGTGGATGTTGTCTGTTATTGCGTTATATTGAAGGCAGGCATTTCAGAATTTTTTATGGAATGCGCCTGTTCGTAAACAATGAATTAAATTATGCCCTGTTTTGTTACTTCATTGTTTCCGTTACATGGTGATTAATGATGGCAGGCGATACTGACTCAAGGATGCAAATTCGTTCCCTCTGCGCATATTTGAACGGAGTTTCATCATCGTAAATGCGCCCGGGGCAGTATGGCTATAATCTTAGGAATCCTCGGCAATTCAATTACCGAGATGAAAGCAGGATTGTGCATATCTGCACATTGAAAAAATATAATAATCCTCATCCTCAACCCTTGATATTAATGCCGTAACCGGCATATAATTGATCGAAAATATGTTCGATTTTTGTTGTATGTTTCCAGTTGTTATGTTATACTATATGTATGAAAGAAAATCTAATACATTATAGAACTTGTGTGTGTAATATTAACTACCATATGGTATGGTCGGTGAAATACCGGCGGAAAATATTAAACCAAGATATTGAGGAATACCTTCAGAAACTGGTGCAGCAGATTGCAGAGGATAAGGGTTTTACTGTTCACTTATTTGAATGTGGTGAAGGCGACCATGTCCACTGCTTTGTGTCAGCTCCACCAAAACTTTCTATAACTGCGATTGTAAAGTATCTGAAAGGGATCTCCGGCAGGAAACTTTTTGAACGTTTTCCAAAAATAAGAAACCAGCTTTGGAAAGGGAGCTGTGGAACCATTCCTATTATGTGGAAACGGTCGGATCTGTATCGGAAGAAAATATTTGAAGGTACATCGAGCATCAGAGCAAGTTGTATTAATTCAAGGTGGATTATAAATTTCCATCCGTAAGAGTGTATGAAGGAGGAAGAGGAATGCTGCTGTCACACAGAGCATCTGTAAAGATCGTCAGGAATATTCCAATATCATAGGGCATATGTGCTATGCAGCATCCAAGCTCTGGAATGTCTGTAATTATGAGCGTCGGCATTACAAAGAACAGGGACTGGAACAGTATCCGGACTGGTATTATCAGAAAAAAGCCCATAAAGGAGAGCTGTGGTACAGACAGCTTCCGTCACAGACAGCACAGGAGATCTGCAAGCTGCTGGATAAAGCATGGAGATCTTTTTATGTCCTGAAAAGACCGGAGGGATCAAAGAGCCAAATCCGCCCCGTTTTAAACAGGAAATATACCGGTCACATACATGCAGATGGGGATCCGGCATGAGTAAAGGCTCAGACCAGCTGCGTCTGTCGCTGGCAAAGGATCTGAAAAGCTATATGGAAGAAACCTATGGGATCTATGAAAAATTTCTATATCTTGAAAACAAGATTTTCAGGAACATGGATTATATAAAACAGTTGCGGATCTATCCGCCGGAAAATGAAAAATGTGACCTTATCGTCATTTATGAGATTGAAGAGCCGGAACGGCTTTCTCAGAATGGACATTATTTATCGATTGATCTTGGACTTCATAATCTGATGACCTGTTATGATTCCGAAAATGGCAGAGCTTTTATCCTGGGAAGAAAGTATCTTTTCTGGAAAGATACTTTCATAAAGAAATCGCCAGAGTGCAGTCCGTATGGTATGCACAGCAGTCAGAAAGAGGAATAAAATATCCAAAATCATCGAAACATATCCAGAGACTTTACAGGAAAAAGCAGAATACAGTGAAGGATTATCTTCACAAAGTGACCAGATGGATTGCAGAATACTGCAGAAAAGAAGATATCCGCTGTGTAGTTGTGGGGGATATTCGAAATATCCGCAAAGAAAAAGATATGGGGCATATGACCAACCAGAAGCTTCACAGCCTGCCATATAACAGGCTGTATATCATGCTGGAATATAAGCTGAAACTGTATGGAATACAATTGATAAAACAGGAGGAAAGCTATACCAGCCAGTGCAGCCCGTTATCACCAGAAGTATCAAAAAGATATGCAGAAGCATCAAACCGAAAAGAAGGGGCATGTATATAACTGATGGAGTAAGAATTTAATGCAGATGCAGTAGGCGCATTTAATATCCTGCGGAAATATCTTTCCGTATCCGGAAAACAGAAGGAACTGTCCGTAACCGGACTAAAAAACCAGAAATAATAAAAGTAGCTGTATAGCCGAAAGGCAAGCAGTATTGGTGTCATGGACGCACCCTGAAAAAAGGCTAGAATTTCTGTTATTTGCCCGATCGAATTTCGTACTTCGTACCTTCCGGTATCCGTAAGGCACGGTATCCAAGAGAAAGCCTCGTTAATTTCAAAAAATCACCCCAAATTCTTTCGCCGCAACTGCAAGCGTCTCATATAGTCGACCGGAAACTGCGGATTATCACAATGTCCAAGAACCTTTTGACACAGGGATGCTTCATCGCATTCAGATATGCACTTGTATTTTCTTTTACAGAACCACTCTTATAATTTTGCGCGTGCATGCTCGCGATCGCGTAATCCAGTTTGTCAAGAAGTTCATCGTTCAGATCTACATGCCCGTTCGCATCAAAAAGAATATTCAATTCAATCCCAAACAACAATTCAATCCCGAAACGCTTTTGGGAGAATAAGAAAGACTTCTGAAATAAGAAGCAGTTCCGGCAGCAAGAGTGGCCGGTCCGTGATCTGTGATGCCGAGCAATTTCAGTCCCCTTTCGGGAAGCTGCTTTTGCCATGTCTGAAACAGTACAGGATCGTACCGTGACCACTGGCAATCGAGTGAGTGTGTATATCAGAAAGATACATTTTGTAGTCCCTCCTCCGGTTAAAATTCATTTGTAAAATCTTACTAAGTTCAGTATGGCAGTTCAAAATCCAAAAGTCAACTCAAAATCAAATTCCAAATAAAACCAACACAAAAACAAACAAAAACCACAACAAAAACCCGCACAAAAAACCGATAAATACTGTTGGATTTTGTTGACATAAAAAAGGGGGGGTAGAGTATAATGATTTATATGAATCGTGGCGTCATAGCGCCTTTTGAAGGTGCCGTCTGATACATATGAGATATGGCGTTTGAAACACCATAAGAAAGGAGAAGTGTGGAGATGTTTAATACCACAGATGTTCCAAAGTCATCCAGGATCCGAAGCTGATTGCGGCACTGTATGCACACATGCCGGTTATTGAATCTGCCAGAGCAAAGCTGATCACGGAATCGTACAAAGGCCACAGAGGGACAGCCTACGATCAGACGTGCGGAAGCTTTTGCCCACATTCTCCGTAACATTCCGATCATCATCCGTGACAATGAACTGATTGTGGAAGCAGCACGATCGCACCGCGAGGATGTCAGACTTTCCCGGAATTTTCCTACCAGTGGCTGGAGGATGAACTGGATACGGTTGAAACAAGAACCGCGGATCCGTTTTATATTTCTGAGGAAACCAAGCAGGAGTTAAGAGAGGTACATAAATACTGGAAAGGGCAAGACCTCCAGTGAACTTGCAACCTCCTACATGGCACCGGAAGCAATCCGAGCAATCGATCACAATATTTTTACACCAGGCAACTATTTTTACAACGGTGTCGGACATGTAACGGTTAAATATGAGGAAGTTCTGGCAATTGGTTACGAAGGGAATCATCGACAAAGCACAGGCAGAGCTCGACAGATGCAGGTAGGGAGACGGGATTATGTCAAGAAATCACGTTTTCTTAAGGCAGTCATCCTTGAGCTGCCAGGCAGTTATCGAATATGCAGAGCAGTTATGCAAAGCTTGTCCCTTGAGATGGCAGCAGAATGTACAGATCCCCAGCGTAAACAGGAACTTCTGCAGATTGCCGAGAACTGCAGCCGTGTTCCGGCAAATGGAGCCACAAGCTTTCTGGGAGGCATGTCAGTCCTTCTGGTTTGTACAGCTTCTGATTCAGATCGAATCCAGCGGACATTCTATTTCACCTGGAAGATTTGACCAGTATATGTATCCATATTATAAGGCAGATATTGACAAGGGTATCATCACAAGAGAAGCAGCACAGGAACTTCTCGACTGTATCTGGGTTAAATTAAATGACCTGAACAAGTGCCGTGATGCGGCTTCAGCAGAAGGATTCGCAGGATACAGCCTTTTCCAGAACCTGATCGTAGGCGGACAGGACAAGGATGGAAATGATGTTACCAATGACCTTTCTTTATGTGTATCCTTGCATCTATGCATGTACACCTGCCGATGCCTTCCCTTTCCATCCGTGTATGGAATGGCTCTCCGCACGAACTGCTGATGAAGGCAGCTGACCTTACAAGAACAGGAATCGGACTCCCGGCGTATTATAATGATGAGGTTATTATCCCGTCACTGCAGAACAGAGGACTGACTCTTGCAGGATGCCAGAGAATATAACATCATCGGATGCGTAGAGCCTCAGAAGGCAGGTAAGACAGATGGCTGGCATGATGCAGCGTTCTTTAATATGTGCCGTCCGCTTGAACTTGTTTTCGCAAATGGTATGGATAAGGGCGTGCAGGTTGGTATTCAGACTGGCGATGTTACAAGATGAATACTTTCGACGAGTTTTATGACGCATATCAAGAAGCAGATGGAATATTGCATTTCCTTCTTGTAAATGCAGACAATGCGATTGACGTGGCTCATGCAGAACGTTGCACCGCTTCCATTTTGAATCCTGTATGGTAGATGACTGCATCAGCAGAAAGGACTTGCTGTTCAGGAAGGTGGAGCTGTCTATAACTTCACAGGTCCGCAGGGATTTGGTATCGCAAATATGGCAGATTCTCTGTATGCGATCCGCAAGCTTGTTTATGAAGAGAAGAAAGATTACCATGGAAGACCTACAAAGAAGCTCTTGCATGGAACTATGGAAAAGGGACTTGATGAGCAGTCAGTCAAAGATATCTCCGAGATGATCCTCAAATGGGAATGCAGGACAGGCGGCATGAATGTCACAGAAGACACAGCCAAAGCAGTCCTTACAACAGTCATGAGACTGAAACCTACAGAGGAACAGCTTCGCAGATTCACAGAGATCCATCATATGATCGATGAAGTTCCGAAATTCGGAAATGCATTCCGGATGTGGATTATTTTGCAAGAGACGTTGCTTATACTTATACAAAACCCCTGGAGAAATATCAAAATCCAAGAGGCGGACAGTATCAGGCGGGACTTTATCCGGTATCTGCAAACGTACCTCTTGGTGGACAGACTGGTGCTACACCAGATGGCAGATATGCACATACACCGGTTGCAGATGGCGTTTCTCCATCCGCAGGCAAGGATGTCAAGGGACCGACAGCGGCAGCAACTTCTGTTTCCAGACTGGATCATTTCATCGTATCCAACGGAACACTGTTCAATCAGAAATTCCATCCGTCTGCACTGGCAGGAAGAGAAGGACTTGAGAAATTTGTTGCACTGATCCGTTCATTCTTTGATCAGAAGGGAATGCATATGCAGTTCAACGTTGTTGACCGTGAGACTCTTCTGGATGCACAGAAACATCCGGAGAAATATAAACATCTGGTTGTACGTGTTGCAGGATACAGTGCACTGTTTACAACACTTTCCCGTTCTCTTCAGGATGACATCATCAGAAGAACAGAACAGGGCTTTTAAAAAGGGAAGACTATGGATTATTTAAAGACAAAAGGTCGTATTTTCGATATCCAGAGGTATTCTATCCATGATGGAATGGGAATCCGAACAATCGTCTTTCTGAAGGGCTGCTGTGCTCCGATGCCGCTGGTGCTGTAATCCGGAATCACAGGAATACAAGATCCAGACTATGAAGGTCCTCGGTGAGGAAAAGGTGATCGGCAGAGACACAACTGTGGAGGAGATGATTCAGGTGGTTGAGCAGGACGCCCTTACTACCGCCGTTCCGGCGGCGGACTGACCTTTCCGGAGGAGAAAGCCTCTGCCAGCCGGAGTTTCAAAGAGATCTTCTGCGGGCAGCCAAAGAACATGGAATCAACACTGCTATGGAAAGCATGGCATGTGCACCGTTTGAGACGATTGAAGAGATTCTTCCGTATCTTGATCTGTATCTTATGGATATCAAACACACCAATCCGGCGAAACATAAAGAATTCACAGGTCGTTCCAATGAACTGATGCTGGAAAATGCCCGCAGGGTAGCAGTCTTTCCGGCAAGTGCAGACTGATCATCCGTGTTCCGGTATCCCGACATTTAATGCAACTGTGGAGGAGATTCAGGGAATCGCATCCTTTGCGAGATACCCTGCCGGGCGTGGAACAGCTCCATCTGCTTCCGTATCACCGTCTTGGTCAGGATAAGTACACGGCCTTGGCAGAGATATACAAAATGGACGGAATTCTTCCGCCGACAGCAGAAGAAATGAATACCCTCAAGAGGGCGGCAGAGGCAGTCAGCACACTGAAAGTGCAGATTGGCGGCTGAAAACAACAAAACCAACAAAAAGCAACATTTAAAAAGCGACAAAAGCAATAAAAACAACATGAAACAATGATAATTTCTTGACAATTAAGGGATTATAAGGAGTAAAATCTCCTTAGAAATAAAACAAAACCCAAGATTGTGCCCTGACGGTTATCCTAATCGCTGTTTTCAGCACAGCAAAAAACATTGCTTTAGGAGGAAAATAAGCATGGTAAACGAATTTGAAATCAAAAAACAGATCTGTGACATCGGAAGACGTATCTATAACCGTAACATGGTTGCAGCTAACGACGGAAACATTTCCGTAAAGCTGAATGACAACGAATTCCTCTTTGCACACCAACAGGTGTATCCAAAGGATTCATGACACCAGAGTTCATCTGTAAAGTAGATGCTCAGGGTAACGTAATCCAGGCTAATCCGAGATTCAAACCATCTTCTGAGATTAAAATGCACATGAGAGTATATCAGAAGAGACCAGACGTAGGATCTGTAGTACATGCTCATCCTATCTATGCAACATCCTTTCGCCATCGCTGGTATCCCGCTTACACAGCCGATCATGCCAGAAGCTGTTATCGCTCTTGGATGCGTTCCGATCGCTGAGTACGGTACACCTTCCACAATGGAGATTCCGGATAACCTTGAGAAATATCTGCCATACTTCGACGCAGTTCTTCTTGAGAACCACGGAGCTCTTACCTGGAGCACGGACCTGAACGCTGCATACATGAAGATGGAGTCCGTTGAGTTCTATGCACAGCTGCTGTATCAGAGCAAACTGCTCGGCGGCCCGAAGGAATTCGATAAAGAGAACATCAAGAAACTTTATGAGATCCGTCGTAAATTTGGTATGCCAGGAAAACATCCTGCAAGCCTTTGTCAGAACAAAGATGGCCTGAACTGCCATAACTGCGGTGGCGCATGTCACAATGAGGACTACAAACAGTTCCCGGGATATCAGTATGATTTCGTTGGCGGAATCTGAATGTTCAAAGAACAGCACCGGCAGCAGCTAACTCAGATGCAGAACTGGTTGCAAACATCACAAAACAGGTTATGGCTCAGCTGGGACTGAAATAATCCATTCCATAAATAAGTGTCAGACATTAAAGGAGGACAATCTCATGCCAATTAGTGAGAGCATGGTACAGGATATTGTACAGGAAGTAATGGCAAAAATGCAGATTGCAGATGCTCCGACCGGAAAAACATGGTATTTTCAAAGATATGAACGATGCAATTGAGGCTGCTAAAAGTCTGAATTGATCGTTAAGAAAATGTCCATGGATCAGAGAGAAAAAAATCATCACCTGCATCCGTAAAAAATCAAAGAAAATGCAGAAGTCCTGGCTCGTATGGGTGTTGCGGATGTACATTTGATAACAATCTTCCTTGTATCGCTGAAAAAGAATGTTTCGTAATGAAAAATGTTGGGACGTAAACGGATTATTCAGAATATGTTGAAGAACGGTGCTTACCTAATCAATGCGGCACAAGTTAAACAACTTGAGGATGTTGTCCTTGTTTGGTCAAAGCCTAAAAAAGAGGGCGAACAGGCCAAAACGTGTTATCAATAAGGATTGGGTTGGACGTGACGCAAAAAGATTCTTGCTCAAATCGGTATCAATGTCGGTGACGATATTAGATGTATCATTTGTGAAACAGAGTTTTCACAGGCATTTGTTCAGACAGAACTTATGATGCCGATACTTCCTATCGTCAGAGTAGAAACATTCGACGATGCTGTTGAAATGGCTGTTATGGCTGAACACGGCAATCGTCACAGCGCTCATCTTCATTCAAAGAATGTTGACCATATGACACAATATGCAAAAAGCAATCTGTACAACAATATTTGTTAAGAATGCTCCGTCATATGCAGGTATCGGCTTTAACGCTGAAGGTTGGACAACCTTTACTATTGCTGGTCCGACAGGTGAGGGTATCACTTCTCCGAGAAGTTTTACACGTCAAGAGAAGATGCGTAATTTCAGACGCACTTAATATCATATAAAGGAGGAAATATGAAAACCTTGAATATAAACGAAAATGATGTAGCAAAGCTTGTACAACAGGTTTTGCAAGAAATGACAAGCGGTGCTCCTGCATCAGCTCCAAAAGCACAAGCAGCTCCGAGCGGTGACATTCCAAAGACTGCAAAAGTTGCTATGATGACAGAATTAAAGCATTTTGAAATTCAGGAATACCCAATTCCTGAGTTGGGTGATGACGATATTCTTGTAAGAGTTGAAGGCTGCGGTGTTTGCGGTACAGATGCTCACGAATATAAGAATGACCCATTCTCACTTATCCCTGTTGTTCTTGGACACGAGGGAACGGGTGAAATCGTAAAGATGGGTAAAAACGTTAAGAAAGACAGCGCAGGTAAGCCTTTAAACATCGGTGATAAGGTTGTTACTTGTATGATTTTCAAAGACGATCCTGATATTACAATGTTTGACCTTAATAAGCAAAAATGTAGGTGGTGCAGACGTTTACGGACTTCTTCCTGATGATGACGTTCACCTAAACGGCTGGTACAGTGACTACATTCTTATCAGAGGCGGTTCAACAGTATTTAACGTAAGCGACCTTGATCTTGATTCAAGAATTCTTATCGAGCCATGTGCAGTTTTGGTACACGCTGTTGAGAGAGCAAAAACAACTAACATTTTGAGATTTAACTCAAGAGTTGTTGTTCAGGGTTGCGGACCTATCGGTCTTATCTGTATAGCAGTTCTACGCACAATGGGTATTGAAAATATCGTTGCAGTTGACGGTAATGAACAAAGACTTGCATTCGCTAAGAGAATGGGTGCCGGTGAAACAGTTAACTTTATGAACTACAAGGGTATCGATAACCTTGCTAATGCTGTAAAGGACGCTTTCGGCGGACATCTTGCAGACTTTGCATTCCAGAGATGCTACCATCAACCCGCACTTTCGACCTCTGCTCCAAAGAGATCAACCTGGTTGGTTCCTGGGTATACACCTGAGAGATTATGCAACAACATTTGATTTCCTCAAGAGAGCAAAAGCAATCGGACTGCCGATGTCTGATCTGATCACACACAAATTCCGCTTGAGCAGATCAACGAAGCTCTTAAAACTAACCTGGCAATGACTGGACTTAAGATTGCCATCATTAATAAATAATCCGGAAATAAAGGAGAAGCAAAATGGCAGAAGCTGTAGGAATTTTAGAGGTATTCGGGTTGGCGACAGCCTTTGTAGCAGGCGATGCCGGATGTAAGGCAGCCAATGTCCGCCTGGAGGTGTTCGATAAGAACAAACCTGCAAACGCTGACAGCCTGCCAGTACCGCTTCTTGTATGCATCAAATTCCGCGGAAGCGTCGAAGACGTAACCGCAGCTGTGGAAGCAGGAATGGCAGAAGCAAGCCGGAGAACTGGTGTAGTGCAGCACTACGTGATCCCAAATCCGACAGAGGATACGGTGAAGATGCTCAAAATCAGCGCCCTGGATAAGGAAAAGAACCACTGACAGCTGATATCCCTGGCATAAATATTAGATTAATTTTTACAGCAACAATGATTCAGGAGGAAGCAGAAATGGCACAGGAAGCATTAGGAATGGTAGAAACCAGAGGACTTACAGCTGCAATTGAAGCAGCTGATGCAATGACAAAGGCAGCTGAAGTAGCACTTGTAGGAACAGAAAAGATCGGATCCGGACTGGTAACTGTTATGGTTCGCGGCGACGTTGGCGCTGTAAAGGCAGCAGTTGAGAGTGGAAGCGCAGCAGCATCCAGACTTGGAGAGCTTGTAGCTACACACGTGATCCCAAGACCTCATACAGATGTAGAAAAATTCTTCCAAAGATCTGATCTGACGAACTATATTCAGATCAGTCAAAAAGGGGTTCGCTCATGAGTAAATCATATGGATTTATAGAAATCACTGGTGTCGTTGCAGCAATCGATGCACTGGACATCATGTGTAAAACTGCAGACGTTGAGCTGGCGTCATGGGAACGTAAGCTGGGCGGACGACTTGTAACTCTTATCATACAGGGCGATGTATCGGCAGTAAACGAAGCAGTCGAAGCTGCCGTTGCAGGCGCGATTAAGAAACCGGCAAGCTATGCAGTAATCGCACGAACCGCATGAGGAAATCGTCAAACTGGTTGAGCTGAGTGCAAGCCGGTGGAAGAAAAAGAAAGACTGCGAAGACGAGACAGAATAAAAAGACAAGTTTTTTTACAGAATCCATTATGGACAAGGAGGATATAATCATGACACAGGAAGCATTAGGAATGGTAGAAACCAGAGGACTTACAGCAGCGATCGAAGCAGCAGACCAGATGTGTAAAGCAGCCAACGTTGCACTTGTCGGAACAGAAAAAATCGGATCCGGACTGGTAACAGTTATGGTACGTGGAGATGTAGGAGCTGTTAAATCTGCCGTAGAGAGCGGAAGCGCAGCTGCATCCAGACTTGGTGAGCTTAGTAGCAACTCACGTAATCCCAAGACCGCACACAGACGTAGAAAAAATTCTTCCGGTATTGAAATAATCCATTCCTGAAAACGGAAGAAAGCAGGTGTATCCTTGGAATCAAAAATATTGAACTGATCACAAAGATGGTCATTGACGCCATCAATCAGTCAGAAGAAAAAAAGGCAATGGCTTTCATGGTGCCGATCGGAGTTTCCGCAAGACATATCCACCTGACACAGGAACATGTAGAGGCTTTATTCGGACCAGGATATCAGCTCACCAAGAAGAAAGATCTGATGGGCGGACAGTTTGCATCAAACGAAACTGTTACAATCATTGGTCTGAAGCTCCGTGCTATCGAGAATGTGCGAATCCTCGGACCTGTCCGCAGTGCAACACAGGTTGAGGTATCTGCAACAGATGCGATCAAGCTTGGAATGAAGGTTCCGGTACGTATGTCCGGTGACATTGCAGGAAGCGCACCGATCGCGATCGTGGGACCGGAAGGGAGCCATCTATCTCAAAGAGGGATGTATCGTGGCTATGCGTCACATCCACATGTCTCCGAAGCGATGCGCAGGCAGCCGGTGTCAAGAACGGTGATATCGTTTCTGTAAAGGCAGATAATGAGCGCGGAACTATCTTTAATCAGGTTGCGATCCGTGTAGACGACAGTTTACACTGGAAATGCACATTGATACAGATGAAGCGAATGCAGCAAAGATTGCCACAGGCAATACAGTTACCATCATAAAGTAAAGAAATTTCTCCTGGATCAGCCGGTGGCGTAAGTCACCGGCATTATTGGGGGATTATATAATAATGCGGAGGCACACATGATAGTAGGAAAAGTAGTTGGAAGCGTGGTTTCCACGCGGAAAAGTGACAAGTTAATAGGACAGAAATTCATGATTGTGGAGCCGGTGCATCATATGAAAACTGACTTATCCCAGATCGTTGCGATCGATATCATCGGCGCAGGAATCGGGGAATATGTATTGGTGGCACAGGGAAGCGCAGCGAGAATTGGCTGCGGCGTAGAAACAGCACCGGTGGATGCGGCGATCGTTGGTATCATTGATGACGGTGCAGGATTGAGTAACGCCATGGAAATCAAAGATTTACAGAAAATTATACAGGACAGTGGCGTCGTAGGTGCAGGTGGAGCCGGATTCCCGACATACGCCAAGCTTACTGACAAGGCGGACACAATTCTTATGAACTGTGCAGAGTGCGAACCTTTACTGAAATTTCACAGACAGTTACTTGAAAAACATGCATATGAGATCATGAAAACTTTCCATACGGTTATGGAGAGAGTTGGTGCTTCACAGGCCATTATCGGAATCAAGAAATCATATGTACAGACGATCAAGGCACTGAAACAGCATATTGAAGAATTTCCCGGGAATGAAGATCCATCTTCTGGATGAAGTGTATCCGATGGGCGATGAAGTTGTGCTGATCTATGAGGCAACCGGTAGAGTTTGCAGACCTGGCGGACTGCCGATTGAGCAGGGCGTCATTGTATTCAACGTAGAGACTATCTACAACGTATATCAGGCACTGGAATCCCAGAAACCTGTTACAGACAAATACGTATCTGTTGTAGCAGAAGTTAAAGATCCTGTTACAGTCAAGGTACCGCTTGGCTGTACCTTGGAGGAAGTGGTAGCACAGGCTGGTGGAACAACCACAAAAGATCCTGTTTATTTTGTAGGCGGACCGATGATGGGACGCATTGTCAACGGATCAGATCCGGTTACCAAAACAACAAACGCAGTTTTGTTCTTCCAAAGGCGATCACCAGATCGTTATGAAAAAACAGAGAACTTCAGCAATCGACTTAAAACGTGCAGCATCTATTTGCTGCCAGTGTAATACCTGTACAGATCTTTGCCCGAGACATAACCTCGGACATCCGATCGACCCGGCACGCTTTATGAGAGCAGCTTCTGCCGGAGATTTCAGAGATGTAAATCCATACATCAATTCCGCATTCTGCAGTTCCTGCGGTGTATGCGAAATGTATGCCTGCCCGCAGAGTCTTGCACCAAGATCACTTCTTGCAGACATGAAGGGCGGACTTCGTAAAGCAGGTATCAGACCTCCTCAGGGAGTTCAGCCGGTACCGGTTAAACCTTCAAGAGAATATCGTAAGGTTCCGGAAGAACGTCTGATGGCTCGCCTTGGACTGACCAAATACGATAAGGATGCACCGATGGATGAGAACGTAGTTCCGGTATCCAAGGTTAAGATCCTTCTGAGCCAGCACATCGGAGCACCGGCACAGGCAATTGTGAAGACAGGCGACAGTAACCAAGGGACAGATGATCGCGCAGCATGCTGACGGATTAAGCGTAAGCATTCATGCAAGTATCTCAGGAAAGTAACTGAAGTAACAGATCGCCATATCATAATCGCAGCAAAGTAGAAAGGACGTGCACAAAATGAGTAAAGCAATCGGAATGATTGAATTCAAAACTACAGCTACCGGCGTTACTGCAGCAGATGCAATGGTTAAGACATCTGATGTAGAAATCGTTGAGGCACAGACCGTATGTCCGGGAAAATATATTGCAATTATCACAGGCGATTTAAGTGCAGTTAAAAGCTGCTGTTGACACAGCTGTAACAACATACGAGGACAAGTGCATTGACAGCTTTGTACTGGGCAACCCGCACGAATCCCTTTTCCCGGCAATGTATGGAACAACACAGGTAGAAGGAATCAGTGCTCTGGGAATTCTGGAGACATATGATGCAGCTTCCATTATTGAAGCTGCTGACCAGGCAGCAAAGACTGCAATCGTTGACCTTATTGAGTTTCGTATCGCAAAAAGGTATGTGCGGAAAATCTACATGCTTCTTACCGGAGAAGTTTCAGCAGTAGAAGCTTCCATCGAGAAAGCAAAAGAATTCGTGGCAGAAAAAGGTATGTATCTGGATTCATCTGTTATCGCACATCCGGATAAACGAATGATGGATTCTCTTTTTTAAAATAAATGTTCTTAAAAGGGGGCAAAGTAAATGCTGGCATTAGAAAGACGGAATTTAATTCTGGAGAAACTTCAGGCAGAAAAAAAGGTCGTAGTTAGTGAACTGAGTCAATTATATGAGGTTTCGGAAGAAACGATCCGCCGAGATCTTGACAAGCTCGAAAAAGAAGGACTTGCAATCAAGAGTTATGGCGGTGCAGTCATAAATGAGGATGTAAGTATTGATTTGCCCTTTAATATCCGCAAGAACCAGAATGTAAGCGGGAAACAAAAAATGGCCGAGATTGCGGCTTCTCTGGTACAGGACGGGGGAGACCATATTTTTCTTGATGCAAGTACCACAGCTGTATTTATGGCAAAAGCACTCAAAGAAAGAGAGCGTCTCACTGTAATCACAAATTCCATGGAAATTCTTCTTGAACTATCTGACGTATCCGGTTGGAATATTATTTCAACCGGAGGCGTCATGAAAGAAGGATACCTTGCCTTTTTGGGAGCCAGAACAGAAGAAGCAATCCGTTCTTATTTTGTGGACAAGGTTATTTTTTTCCTGCAAGGCACTGGATCATGAGTGGGGAATCATGGAATCAAAGGAACCTTTGGCACAACAAAAAAGCCATGATCGCATCAGGGCGTGAGAAGATTCTGGTTGTAGACAGCACAAAATTTGATCAGACCGCTTTTTCTGTAGCAGGAAAACTGCGGGATGTAGATGTGGTTGTAACGTACATGGAAGCCATCTGACAAATGGATGGGATATTTTTGAGGATGCAGGCGTAAAATGTTTTATCTGACATGCAGCCATAGAAAAAGGAGCAACAGATATGAAGACCTTTGAAATGAAAACAGCGATTCATTTTGGAGAGAATGCACTGGGAACGTCTTGAGAACATTCCATACAAAAGAGTTCTGATCATTACAGATCCATTTGTAGTGCAGAGCAAAATGATTGATCTGATTACCAGACCACTGGAAAAAGCTGGTAAGGAATATGATATTTTCCATAATGTTGTACCGGATGCACCGGTAGATAAAATCGCAGACGGAGTTAAAAAGTTCCTGAGCTATCAGCCGGAAGCAATCATCGCAGTTGGCGGTGGTTCCGCAATTGACTCTTCCAAGGCAATTCGCGAGTTTGCCCTGAAGATCAACCATTACGGCGAGGTTGGACTGATTGCAATTCCGACCACAAGTGGAACCGGATCAGAAGTAACTTCCTTTGCAGTTGTAAACGATACGGAAGCAAGAGTAAAATATCCACTGGTTTCTGACAGCCTGACAGCGGATGAAGCTTATTCTGGATGCAGAGCTTGTTAAGAGTGTGCCTCCTACTATCACAGCAGATACAGGAATGGACGTGTTCACACATGCATGGAATCTTATGTAAGTACCGGACATAACGAATTCTCAGCAGCACTTGCAGAGAAAGCAATGGAAATCTGCGGAGTATTCCTCCTCAGAGCATATCTGGATGGAAGTGATATGCATGCACGTCAGAAGATGCATGTAGCCTCCTGTCTGGCTGGACTTTCCTTTAATGCAGCAGGACTGGGAATCACACACAGTATGGCGCATCAGCTTGGCGCAATGTTCCATATTCCTCATGGAAGAGCCAATGCCATGCTTCTTCCGCATATTGTAGAATTCAATGCGAACATTAACAAGAGAAGCAGAAGCCAGAAAGAATATCTTCCGTCTGTAGTAGAGATATGCAGCAGTTGCACACATCCTGGGACTGAGCAATTACAATCAGGTAATGAGCGTACGTTCTCTTGTAAACTGGATTCAGTTTATGCAGAAGGAAATGAACATTCCAATGACTATCCAGGAGCTTGGTACCATCACTCCGGATGCATATTTTGCAGCAGTGGATAAGATGGCTGATGCGGCACTTGCGGATGCCTGCACACCGTCCAACCCAAGAACACCGACCAAAGAGGATATCATTAAGATTTACACCAAACTTTGGTCATTCTAAATCAAAATGACACAGGAGATGCCGAGATGAGCATTTATACAGCAAATGGTGACAAGGGAACTACGAATCTTGTCCACACAAAAAATGTCTCCAAGTCAGATGACCGTATTCAACTGGTAGGAACGATAGACGAATTGAGCAGCCATCTGGGGACTTATAAAGACCATGATGAGTGAAGCAGAAGATATTCGTTTTATCGAAAACATCCAGAGAACGCTGAATGCGGTGCGTTCAGGCGTGGCGGATCCTTTAACAGAGAATTCAGGACAGAGGATGACCGAGACCGGACAGCTTGAAGAAGAAATCAGCCGTCTGGAAGGGTTGTTCCATTGTCCTAAAGAAGAAAATATTCTTCCGGGCAGCAGTCGTCTGTCAGCAGAACTGGATATTGCAAGGGCAGTTGCAAGGAGAGCAGAACGTGATCTTGCAGCTGTCAGTGTGAAATTTTGGGGCAGACAATGGTGCAAAGAAATATATGAACCGTCTGAGTGATTATCTGTATGTTATACCAGATATATGGAAACCACAGAGCAGTCGGTGCAAAAAGAAGGAAGAGATTACACCTTTTGGTGGAAAAGAGGCAGAACCAGTGGCAGCAGTACAGACTCCTATGACAGATGAAGCAGTGATTCAGGAAATCTCAAAAGAATGGGAATCCAGGGACGGATTACTCCTGATGGTGCAAACGCCTGATAGACAAGATTGAGCAGGAAGCGAAACGCCGTGGCAAGAAAGCGGTGATCGCGGTCTGCGGTCCGGATGGAAATCCGATCGCAGTCCATGTCATGGACGGAGCTATTCCTTGTAAGTTTTGATGTAGCCACCAAGAAAGCCTACACAGCAGTCGCAGTCAAGATGTCTACAAAGGAACTGGCAGTCCTGGCACAGCCGGGCGGAACCTTTTTCGGTGTGGATAAGATGGACAATGGCAAGATTGTTATCTTTGGCGGCGGTGTACCACTTAAGGTTGGAGATACGATCATCGGAGGCCTGGGGAATCAGCGGAGGAACCGGTGAAGAAGATCACAGTCTGGCAGAATATGGTCTGTCCATTCTGAATGAAGTATTATAAATAAAAAAGAATCTGTTTTCTGAGCTGCAGGAAACAGATTCTTTTTTTATGCCCGTTTATATTTGCCGGGGTCATTCCCTTTGTATTTAAAGGTACGGATAAAGTAACTGAGATCATTAAACCGTTCCGATATGCAATCTCCGTAATGGAATCATCCGTAGTCGAAAGCTGGTAACAGGCCTGCTCAATTCCTCTGATGGTTCAGATAATCCATCGGAGTCTGATGTGTCATTTCCGAGAAGAAACGGCAGAAATATTTCGGCGACATGGACACCGAAGAAGAAAGTTGCTGAAGCGTGAGCGGTGATGCATAATTATGCTCGATAAAGTCAAGTACCTGTTTCAGCTGCAGGATACGCTTGTAATCACGCCGCGTTCTGGTAACGCTTTCCAGGTAGTAATGATTGCTGAAAACCAAACCAAAAAAGTGGTAAAATTGTCCAAAAACGGTCAGTTCATATCCGGATGGCCGCATCCAGAGAGCATCGAAAAATACTGTTCACAGTGGCACAGATTTCAGCGTATTTCGGGGTAAAATGATGATAGATAAGAATTTCCTGATGAATGATTTTCTGCATATATCCGGAACAGACGGAATTGTTTTTCAGAAAAGTGTTTCCGTCAAAACAATACATTGATATACACAATCCTCAGGAATTCCGCTGTGCAGGATGCCGCTGTGTATAAAAAAATGATATCTCCGGCTGTCGCTGTGAAGCTTTTTTCGTCTAAAGTGACAGTAAGAGAGCCCTCAAGAATACGAATGATTTCATATTCTACATGCCAGTGATAGGACATTACATAGCGCGGATGGCTGGGTTCTATATGATGGAATTCAAACGGGAATTCATAAGTTCCCCTCAGGCGGTCTTCGTTACGGTCCAGATCGTGCAAAAAAATCTCCTCCTTATATGTTTTTTTCAAAAAAATCATATCCACAGTCAAAAAGTGAATATTGTACTGTTTTTTGCTATTATAACACAAGTAATTAATATTTGGCAATTGTATACTATGAAATATAGAAAACAAGGGAGATTTTTGTGGACTGTTCACATAATATCAGAAACTCCCAATAGACAATTACTTAATTTATATGGAGGTAATTTAGCATGGCAAAGAGCAGATTAGTAGGCAGCTATCCGGTTATCGGTATCAGACCAACAATTGATGGACGTAGAGGAGCCCTGGACGTAAGAGGATCTCTTGAAGAGCAGACAATGAACATGGCTAAGTCCGCTGCAAAGCTTTTTTGAAGAAAATTTAAAATACTCCAACGGTGAGCCGGTTAAAGTTGTTATTGCTGATTCTACGATCGGACGTGTAGGTGAGAGTGCAGCATGTGCTGACAAATTCCGTAAAGAAGGTGTAGACATCACTCTTACTGTTACACCGTGCTGGTGCTACGGCGCTGAGACAATGGATATGGATCCTCAGACGATCAAAGCTGTATGGGGATTCAACGGAACAGAAAGACCAGGAGCAGTTTATCTTGCATCCGTTCTTGCTACACATGCACAGAAGGGACTTCCGGCATTCGGTATCTATGGACATGAAGTTTGCGAAGCAGACGACACAGAAATCCCGGCAGACGTTGAAGAGAAATTACTCAGATTTGGTCGTGCAGCAGTTGCAGCTGCTTCCATGAGAGGCAAATCCTATCTTCAGATCGGATCTGTTACAATGGGTATCGGCGGATCTATCATCGACTCTGACTTCATGGAATCCTATCTTGGAATGCGTGTAGAATCCGTTGATGAGGTTGAAATCATCCGTCGTATGACAGAAGGTATCTATGATCACGAAGAATTTGAGAAAGCTCTGAAATGGGCAAAAGAAACCTGCAAGATCGGCTGGGACAAGAACCCGGAAGAACTTCAGTTCTCCCCAGAGAAGAAAGAAGAGCAGTTTGAATTCGTAGTTAAGATGGCAGTTATCATCAAAGAACTGATGAACGGTTGTGATAATCTTGATCCTGCATTCTCCTGAAGAAGCAATCGGACACAACGCTCTGGCAGCTGGTTTCCAGGGACAGAGACAGTGGACAGATTTCTATCCGAACGGTGACTTTGCAGAAGCTATGCTGAACACCTCCTTTGACTGGAACGGAGCACGTGAACCATACATCCTGGCTACAGAGAACGATGTTCTTAACGGACTTGGAATGCTGTTTATGAAACTCCTTACAAACAGAGCACAGATTTTCGCAGATGTTCGTACATACTGGAGCCCGGATGCAGTTAAGAAAGCTACAGGATATGACATCGAAGGCGTTGCCAAAGAAAATGGTGAATTTATCCATCTGATCAACTCCGGTGCAGCCTGCCTGGATGCTAACGGTGAAGCCAAAGACGAAAACGGCAATGCTGTTATGAAACAGTGGTGGGATATCACAGAAGAAGACCAGAAAGCAATCATGGATAACACAGAATGGTGTATGGCTGACAACGGATACTTCCGTGGAGGCGGATACTCCAGCCGTTATGAAACACGTGCTCAGATGCCTGCAACTATGATCCGTCTGAACCTTGTCAAAGGACTTGGACCGGTTCTGCAGATCGCTGAAGGATGGACAGTAGCTCTTCCGGCAGAAGTATCTGACAAACTCTGGAAACGTACAGATTACACATGGCCATGCACATGGTTCGCTCCAAGATGCGATGGCAAAGAGGGACCGTTCAAGACAGCTTATGATGTAATGAACAACTGGGGAGCTAACCACGGTGCTATCTCCTACGGACATATCGGAGCTGACCTGATCACAATGTGCTCTATGCTTCGTATCCCGGTATCCATGCACAACGTTCCGGAAAAAGATATCTATCGTCCGGCAGCATGGAATGCATTTGGTATGGACAAAGAAGGTGCAGACTTCCGTGCATGCAAGAACTACGGACCTCTGTACAAATAATAATTAACTAAGGAATCAATTAATTGTTATGATTCAGGCATCCCTGGAGAAATCTCCGGGGATGCCATTTTTAACTTTATGGGAAATTACTCCGCTTTGTTCCTTTATAATATCGGTAAAATGTCGAAAAAATATGTTTTTTGGAATAAAAAGGATTATCATTGAGGGATTACTATGGTATGATAGAAGAAGAAACTTTTTGGGATCAACATCGTACAGGAGAAGATAAAATGAAAAAGATAATAACGAGTCTTCTGACCATCATGCTGGGACTTCTGATGAGCGTAAATGTTATGGCAGATGTACAGCAGGAGAAGCAAAATCCTGATTATACGACAGATTATTACATGATCGTAGAATCTAAAGCGGGAGGGATCGATATATATTCTCTGCCGGATATGAATTCTACGAAATTAAACGACAGCCAGATTCCGAATGGAACGGCTTTACATATCGAGGGCGAGACAGAGGATAAGGAGAATAACAGAACCTGGGGCTATACAGAATACCATGGTATGTACGGTTATGTTCCGCTGGATGAGTGCAGACCGGCACAGTCCCAGAAAGGAAGCAATCGATTCAGAACTGTACATTGCAGGCAGAGACAATGTAGATTATAATGCAGACTACAATGTCAGGGCTTATGCAGAGGATGGCACCCAGAAGCTTTATCAGGGACCGGGAAGCAAGTACGGCGAAGTTCCGGGAGTACGCGAGATCCAGAATGGAGAGACTCTTCATATTACGGAGGAGGCAGATCTGGTTGACGGCAGCCATTGGGGCGTTACAACGATTGATGGCACAGAGGGCTGGGTGGATCTGGAGAAGACCGAAGAATGGGCGAAGGAACACGGTACTTATGAGAACCCACAGACCTCAGAGGCAGTGGACATGACACCAATGCCAATGCAGGAAGGCGATGCGGTATCAGCAGGGAAGTCAGCCTCACCGACTGTCACAGAAGCACCGGAAGCTTCAGCCACACCAACCGCAACAACAGTGACTCCAATGGAAGCACCGAAGGCAACAGAGACCCCTGCACCGACAGAGACTCCGGCGGCAACAGAAACACCGGTACCGACAGAGACTCCTGCACCGACAGAAATCCCGGTGGCAACGGAAACCCTGAAGCAACGGAAACTCCGAAACCGGCAGCAGACGAACAGGACAATAAAGAGAATGTTCAGACCGCAGGACAGAGTGTAGCAGCAAAGAAGGATGCAGGAAGCTTTAAGCCTCTTATCTGGATTCTGGCAATTGCAATACTTGCAGCAGTCGGAGTTATCATTTACCATTATAAGAAACGTTAAGAATGAAGATCCAATTTCCAGCCATAAATGGAAATTGGATTTTCTACTTATCCGGAGGAGTTAAAATCGGATTTTTCTGCTTTGTTGCTTTTGTTCATTAAAACGGGAAAATTTGTAAATATGCTACATTGCTGAATGAAAATCTATATGCTATTATAATGTATAATTGGGAATATTATGCAGAAAGAAGGGAAGGTGGACGTAATCTCCGAGACGATAGAGCAGAGAACGAAATCAGACGGAAAAACAGCTCAGAGGATAAAAATTTACGTCCGGTACAATTGCATTGGAAAGTGAAAAGAAAACAGTAAAGAAAAAAGCAGCACAGATGGATATTAGTGGATTAAACTTATTGCTGGTGGAGGATAATGAACTGAATGCAGAGATTGCGAAAACGCTGTTGTCTGATGAAGGTGCAAATCTGACATTTGCAGAAGATGGACTGCAGGCGGTCAGAATGTTTCAGGAGAAACCGGAAGGTTATTTTGACGCAATTCTGATGGATATCATGATGCCTGTAATGGATGGGCTTACTGCGATAAAAACAATCCGGTCACTGAAACATCCAGATGCTGAGACAATCCCAATCATTGCCATGACAGCAAATGCATTCAGAGAAGATAAAGAAAAGTGTCTGGCAGCGGGAATGAATGCTCACCTTGCAAAGCCTGTAAAAATCGAAAATGTAAAGAAAATTTTGTGCGATTATTCGGTATAGCGATTAGGATTTCTCGAATCCGTAAACCCATTTTCCACGTAAGAACAGATACAGAAAGATCACGGAGCTGATACCCCAGGTCAATGGGTATGCCCAGAAAATCACTCGTATATCCGGGATAATACGAACTGCCACAGTAATGTAGCTTACGCGGAACAAACACCAGTCACAGAGCATAACGATCATCGGAACGGATGCGTTACCTGATCCACGAAGTACTGCTGCGATGCAATGAGAAAACGCCAGCAGACAATAAAATAACGCAATTGTTCTGGACTGCATGACTCCATAATGTACAACATCAGGATCTCTGTTAAACGCTGTGATCAGTACCGGTGCTGCCACATATATGATAATACCGATCAACTCTGCAATAGTAATCGAGCAGAGAACTCCAAATCTTGCTCCCTTTTTCGCCCGGTCATACTGTTTTGCACCCAGATTCTGACTGACAAAGGTTGTCAGAGCCATTGTAAAACAGGTCACCGGCAAAAATGCGAATCCCTCTATCTTGGAGTAGGAACCACATCCTGCCATCGCCATTTTTCCAAATGCATTTATATTTGACTGTACAAAGACGTTCGCGATCGCGATCACTGAATTCTGAAAACCGGATGGTACACCATTCTGGATGATCTGCTTCAGCATAGAACTGTCAAAACGAATCTCTCGCAATTCCAAACGGTATTCTTCTTCCACACGCAGCAGATGAACCATACAGAGCAGTGCACTGACAAACTGTGAAATTGCGGTTGCAAGTGCTGCTGATCCGACTCCCATGCCAAGACCTGCGATAAAGAAAATATCCAGAACGACATTGACACAGGAAGAAATAATCAGATATATCAGAGGATGGCGTCCATCACCGACCGACTGCAGAACTCCAACAAAGATATTGTACATGACAGCACCCATAGACCCTGCAAAATATGTACGGAAATACACAATAGATTCCGGGAGCACGTCCGCAGGAGTTCCCATCAATACCAGGATCTTTGGTGCCAGAAACATTCCCAAAACTGTCAGCACAGCACCTACCACAAGTCCAAATGCAACCGTTGTATGGATTGCCTTTTGCAGGCAGTCTCTTTTTTGGCTCCGTAATATCGTGCAATAACAACACCTGCACCCATGGCAATGCCGTTAATAAAACCTACCATCAGAAAAATCAGATTTCCAGATGAACTGACTGCCGCCAGTGCATTACTTCCTAGAAAATTTCCTACGATCAGGGAATCAGCAGTATTATACAATTGTTGGAACAGATTTCCCAGAAACAATGGAATTGCAAAAAAATGATCTTTTGGGAGATACTTCCCTCTGTCATTCTCAGACAATTTTTCATAGCTAAAATTACTCTTCCCTTTCCTGTGTTCTTTGAATCAATAGAGATGAAGGACTGCTCTTCGTTATAGTTGCCTCTACCTTATTATTTGCACCATACCATGCATATGTTGCTGATGTCAATGTAAAGACTGCTTGTAGAGAACTCATGGAAGCCAGTGCGGCGGTGCTTGGCATCCCGGAATTTGATGAGAATATCTTCTCTGATAAAGTGGAAGCCATCACGGTGCAGGGGACGCACGAACTGCTTTTTCTGCCTGAAGGATGGCACAGAGGTTACTCGGCACTGGATTCGGTCCCGCCCTCTGAATTGATGTACCAAAGGTGATGAGGAATGGATTTTGACCAAGTTGCTGTGAACGGAATGAACAGTAATGATTTCATCAAAATATTATTGACGTGTGTAGAACTTCGTGGTATTTTTGTTTTTGATATTTTAAGGCAAACCTATTGAAAGGCAGGGGACGCAAAGCCGGAAGGGACTAAAGTCAGAAAACCTGACCATGTCAGCCGGTTGCCGCTGTTTCCATATGTAGAAAAGATGTGAGATCGGATGAGATTGTGAAAAATACATATGGATGTGTGATATGAAAGAGAAGCAGCAGGGACACTGGCGGGACTTTGGGCAGGTGTCCTTTTGTGTGCCAGAATGGAGTGAGGATTTTTTTTTTAAATGGGAAATTATGAAGACAAAATATATTCTTTAAATGATACTGTACCGGGACAGACACAGACCGTGTCGCAGGCAGTACAGAGGACACTGGAAAATAATGGTGGGGTAGGCATAATGACAGGATACTATGACCAAAACCTGTCTATTTTGTCTGTGGGCAATCTGCTGTTACGCAGTACGGGATATACATTCGATACTTTCATGGAACAGACAAAAGGCTCATTGAGAAACTTCTTTTATGACGAGGAAGATATACTGAGCGAGACCGTTTTTTGCAGCTTCACGGAACAGGGGAAGCACAGATCCTGCAGCAGACGGTACAGTGAATAATGTACGGCTTTGTAAAGAGGATGCGACAGATGAAGCAGGCAGACAGATCTGGGTTGTGTCCGTACAGGTCAACTGGGATCATGTAAATTTGGCACTGCTCAATGAGGCTATCTATTCCGGCTTCTGGTATTTTGACTGTGACGAAAACAGTGAGATTGTGAATGCAAACTGGAGTCATGAATTCCGAAAAATGCTTGGCTATCATGACACTCTGGACTTTCCGAATAAACTGGAATCCTGGTCAGATCTTCTGCATCCACAGGATAAAGAAAGAGTAATGGTGCAGCTTCAGGCGGCAATTAAGGATAAGACGAACCAGATAAAATACCAGGTAGAGTATCGTATGAGAATGAAGGATAATCAATACCAGTGGTTTCGGGCTGCGGCAGAAGGAATACGCCGTCTGGATGGTTCTGTCAGCAGGATTGCCGGGATTTTTATTAACATTGATGCAGAGAAAAAAGAAATCATGCAGGCACAAAAATCTGCTGCTTTCCACCGGGCTTTTACGAAAGCAGATTTGTGCGAGTATTATGTGAATCTGGAAGCGAATACTTTTGATACCTTTAAGGTTGAACCGTCCCTGATGACCGTCTTTGAACAGAGTCATACGTGGGATGAATTGATCCGGCATTTTGTAGATTCCTATGTTGTGGAGACAGATAAGAAGGCGGTATCCTCTTTTTACGACCGTGGTTATATTGCAGAAAGGCTGAAGGGTCTGGAAACCGAATTGGCTTTAGAGTGCCGAATCACCCTGAATGGCGAAGAACGATGGGTCCGCAATGTGATCATACGCGGTGAGATAGAGGATTCAGAATATGCCATGATTTTTCTGCGGGATATCACAGAGACAAAGGTGGAGAGCGCACGGCATCTGCAGATGGCAGCGGATAATGCTTCCATGGAGCAGCTGATCCAGAGTATTGTGCGTCTGGTTGACCGCTTTGTTGTTTGTGATCTGGAAAATGACAGATATGAATTCTATAACCTGAATGGACAGATGATATATAAACCTTTGGGATTTTATCATGATTTTCAGATGCAGGTTCTTGAAAAATATAAGACACTGGAACCATTGGAAGCTATAGATATCCTGATAGCCCCGGATAATATTCGGAAGAAACTGAAAAGTGAAAATGATATTTATAAGTTTGAATATTGCAGCTTGGATGAAAAGACTTATAAAATTGCTTCTTATATTCCCTTGGAATGGAAGAATGGAAAGCTGGAAAAGGTATTGTTGGCATCCATGGATGTGACACAGGAGAAGAAAGCAGAGATTGAATCCCGTCAGGCACTGAAAGAGGCTTACCGGTCCGCAGAAAATGCAAATTGTGCGAAAACAGAATTCCTTTCCAATATGTCCCATGATATCCGGACGCCGATGAATGCGATTGTGGGTCTGACGGCAATCGCAGGAGCAAATATTGAGAGTCAGGACAGAGTCATTGAATGCCTCGGCAAGATCACAGAATCAAGCCGCCATCTGCTGGGGCTGATCAATGAAGTATTGGATATGGCACGTATTGAAAGTGGAAAAATGACATTGGCACAGGAAGATTTCAATCTGTCAGAGCTGGTAGATAATCTTATTACACTTACGAAACCGGTGCTTGATGAACATAAACATAATTTTGATATACACATCAATCACATTGAGCATGAGGATGTCTGTGGTGACAGCCTGAGAATCCAGCAGGTATTTGTGAATCTTATGAGTAATGCGATCAAGTATACACCGGATGGTGGAAATATTACTTTTTCGATAGAGGAAAAACCCAATGGATTTTCAGAACTTGGATGCTATGAATTTACGATTGAGGATAATGGAATCGGTATGTCACCGGAATTCAGAAAATCATGTTTGATCCGTTCAGTCGCGCGGATGACCACCGGACAACCGGAATCCAAGGAACCGGTCTGGGAATGGCAATCAGCAGAAATATTGTAAACCTGATGAATGGCACTATTAAAGTGGACAGTACCTTGCACATAAGGGAACTAAAATCACGGTAACAATTTATCTGGAGCTTCAGGAAAAAGAAAAAGAACAGGACAAGATCTGATGAATCTGCCGGTTCTGGTTGTGGATGATGATAAGACATGCTGTGAAAGTACAATTGCCACACTGAAAGAAATCGGTATTACAGGTGAATGGGTTCTTTCTGGCAGGGAAGCGGTTGAGCGCTGTTATGCACGGCATGAGTTGAAAGATGATTACTTTGCTGTTATTTTAGACTGGAAGATGCCGGACATGGATGGTATAGAGACTGCCAGACAGATCCGGAAACGGATAGGAAAAGAGATCACCATCATTGTACTGACATCTTATGAATTCAGCGAGAAATTGAAGAAGAAGCAAAGGCGGCGGGCATAGATGCTTTTATTGCAAAACCGCTGTTCCGTTCCCGGCTGACAGCTACACTGCGGCAGTTTACTTCAGAAAGAAAAGAAAAAAACAGCAAGAAATTATTTGGAGAAGCTGTCAAAATCAGACTACACGGGAAAAAGGATTCTGTTAGTCGAGGATAATGAATTAAACAGAGAAATTGCTGGTGAAATTTTGCAGATGACAGGTACAAAAGTGGAAACGGCAGAAAATGGGAAAAATTGCAGTTGAGAAAGTGGAAGCTTCTCCGAAAGGTTCGTATGATCTTAGTTTTTATGGATATCCAAATGCCTGTCATGAATGGTTATGAGGCAACTGCAGCAATCAGGAGCCTTCATGGTGAAAAGGGAGAACTGCCTATTGTTGCCATGACTGCCAATGCTTTTGCAGAAGATGTGCAGTTAGCCAAAAATACAGGCATGAATGGACATATCGCGAAACCGCTGGATATGAATAAGCTGAGGTAATCAATGTTTGACAGATGGGTCATCACATTCATTAAAAAACAGGCGGTATAGGTGGCACTGGAAGGTTGCTGATTCCAGATCGATCAAAAGTGAAAAATGTAATCCCGGAAAAATCAGATCCTTCCGCCGTGTCCACTGTTGAGTTCTGCAATCAAAAACTGATAATTGGGATCGACATTTAAAATATCAACGATCGCATACACATTCAGGGAATTTACTTTTCGAAGAGATGGATGTTTTCATTTTAAAAATAAACTGATCCAGGGTAAGCTCCGGATAATAAGAAATTTTGGGTGCAAACTTCCCTGCACCGGTCGTAGTCTGTAATTCTTTCCCACATAGACATATTCCGATTCGAGATTGTCATAGATCGCTGTCTTTAAGTCCTGAATGTCCTGCAGCTGATATTCCTGAGCAGCTGTGTTGTGCCGTCCTCAGTAAGAGAGTCTACGACACAATTGCTGATAGCCCGGAAGCGTAACTTCATGATTCTTTCAGTGGGAAGTAGCTTGCCACTGATCCATTTACTGATGTAAGAAGTCGTCATACTGAACAGCCTTTGCCAGGACTGTTTTTTAAGTCTGCGACAGACATATAAGGTGTTCTAATAAAATACTGAAACGATTTTTGGTCTTCATACTTATCTGTGATGCAGCAGAAAAATACTCCGCAGCATCTTCCTCCTTCTCCATATAATTCGCAATACTGAAATTAATGGTATGATAGTAGTTTAGAACAGAAGAGGGCATATTGCAATAAAAAATAACTGCAATTTATGAGTGAAACATGAAAAAAATGATTCAAGTGATTCAAGATGATTCCGGCTCCTGAGAAATTGTTATTTCAAAAAACCCTATGTTAAAATAAAGCTCGAACTTTGTGGAAAAGAGAGAGAAAAGAGAAAAAAAGGAGATAAAAGATGAATTTTGCAGAACAGAATTTAACAGGTAAAGCAAGTATTGACAAACCGTGGCTTAATTTCTACCCGGAAGAATTCAGAAATCTTGATATACCGAGAATTACTATGGAATCATTTTTAAAGATGAAAATCCGGATGAAAACAGAGCAGCATTTGAATATTATGGAAACAAGATCACGTGGAAACAGTTTTGGGCAGAGGTTGATATTGCCGCAAGAGCACTGAAAGCCCTTGGATTTGAGAAGGGAGACAGAATTCCGTCCTTTTACCGTCCACACCGGCATATTATATCCTGCTTTTTGCAGCAGAGAGAGTTGGCGTGACGGTTATCTGTCGTGACGATGAGCCGGAAGAGCTTTGCTTCGCGATCCGCAAGAGCAGAACAGACACTGCATTTGCAATGGATTACGTATCAAAGGAAGATGAGGAGTTATTCCGCACGACAACCCGATGACACGAATGATCAAGGTATCAATTTTTGAGTATGCAGACAAGAGTCAGATGAAGGACTATGTTCTGAAAGAGATTGAGTCCCGTTATCCGGCTGAGACAGAGACTGTAGAAGGAGATATGAGCTGGCAGGAGTTTATGGAACTGGGAAGAAACTTTGAAGGAGAATATCTGGCACCGACAGATCCTGAGAGAGCCGTATTTGGAGCATACACAAGTGGTTCAACAGGAATCTCTAAACTTGTAATCCATTCTTCAGAAAATATAGTAGCAACTGCATACCAGATGTCGATCTTTATTCCGCCGTCAGAGGTTCAGGAGGTTTGGTGGACACCGATTCTTCCTCCGGCACTGATTGCGGTAACGGTTTCCATGACAATCTTCCCGCTTTCCACAGGACTGCTGGTAGAACTGGATCCGTTCTGCCTGTTGGAGGATATTGACATTGAATTTATGGATCGTAAGCCAAACTTCTGGGCGTTGATTCCGAAATATTGTGATCTGTTAATGAACAGCAAGAGAATTCCCGGAGGATTATGATATGTCTCACCTGAGAACCATCGGTGCAGGTGCTGAGGCTATGAATGACCGCAAGTATGCAGAGGTAGAAGAATTCTTCCATAAACACAACGTTCAGGCAAAAATTAAGTGCAGGTTATGGACAGAGCGAGGGATGTTCCAACTTCACGCTGCCAAACCCGATGTTCCTGCTGGAGGATGGATGTGTAGGTATGCCAATGCCGGCTACCGTACTTGGAGTTTTTGATAAGGATCTGAATGAGCTGAACTACGGAGAAGCGGGGGGAA
>VOFG01000379.1_pt1 | contig 30001 bp, 43 predicted proteins | sample 5384171 | NCBI WGS metagenome assembly VOFG01 (sample SAMN12384726, study PRJNA508395) | human gut metagenome | isolation source: healthy gut F | host: Homo sapiens
CCCTAAAATATGCCCGTCTTTGTCGATGAAATTACCGGGTTCGGCCTTTTTTCCCCGTGCGAGCTCGATGATCTTCGCGTAATCGCCGTCCGGAACAAAGCAGATATCCTGACTGTCCGGCTTGTCGGCGTTGATAAAATCGGACTGGCGCGCGAGCTCCCGCGCCTCACTCTTGCGGAGCTCTCCCAGCGGGAACAGCGTCTGAAAGCCGCTCCTGCGTCATGTCATCACAGAGCACGTAGCTCTGGTCCTTTGTCTCGTCATACGCCTTGCGCAGCTGATATAGCCCCGTTTTCCTGCGTGATGCGTGCATAGTGACCGGTCGCAATGTGGTCGCAGCCGAGAATTTTTGCCCGCTCATAGAGTTTGTCGAACTTCATGTAGCGGTTGCAGTCGATGCAGGGGTTCGGCGTGAGGCCGGTTTCATAGGAGCGGACGAATTTATCGATGATTTTTTCGCCAAAGTCGTCCGAAAAATTAAAGACGTAATACGGCATGCCGAGCTTATAGCAGACGCTTCTCGCGTCCTCCACATCGTCGAGCGAGCAGCACGTATGCGCGCGCGGAATCCCCGCGTCCTCGTTGTGGTAGAGCTTCATCGTCGCGCCGATGCACTCGTTGCCGTCCCAGCACAAAAGCCCCGCCGCAACGCTCGAATCCACGCCGCCGCTCATCGCAATCAGAATCTTCATCTGCGTATCTCCATTCCGGTCTGTCAGCAGACCATCCCAGTGTGCAGGTCTCATTATAATACGCCGCGCAAATCCGCAAGATGCAAAAACCCGGCAGGTTTGTTCCTGCCGGGTCCTGCGCTATATGCCGCGTTTTTCGCGGATTTTTTCTTTGAGTGCGCCGGTCTTGCGCTCCAAAAACACCCCAGAATCGAAAGATTCCGGAAAACGGACTCCGCCGCAAAGGCAAAGATGATCATCAGCAGCACGCAGATTCTCGACATATCGCTCAGCGCGAACAGCTGCTTGAGGAAAATGCCGCAGAAGATGAGCCCCGCGATGTTGACAAGGATGATCGCGTACTTCATTTTGGTGAGAGGCTTGCTGATGCGGATCAAAATCATGAACCCCACCACGGCCAGCAGCATCGTCGCCGCCGTCGCAATGTCCCCATCCGAAAGCCCGAACACCTCGCCGCAGATGACGAGCGCGCCGACCGCCAGCACATCCGTCAGCGCAGCCGGAAGCGCGCGCAGCAGAACCTTCTTGAGGAAGTTTCCTTCAATGCGCACATAGTTCGGCTCCAGCGCCAGCAAAAAGCCCGGAATGCCGATCGTGAACATCGCAATGAGCGAGACCTGCGCGGGCTCAAGCGGATACGTCAGGAACGACACGGCGGAGAAGACCGAGAGCAAGAGAGAAAACAGGTTCTTGACCAGAAACAAGCTCGCCGAACGCTCGATGTTATTGACGACGCGCCGCCCTTCGAGCACCACGTCCGGCATGTGGGCAAAATCGGAGTCCAGCAGCACGACCTGCGCCGCCTGCGCCGCCGCTTCGCTGCCCGAGGCCATCGCGACCGAGCAGTCCGCATCCTTCATGGCAAGAATGTCGTTCACGCCGTCGCCCGTCATCGCAACCGTATGGCCGGCCTTCTGCATGGCCTGCACAAGCTTCTGCTTCTGCGCGGGGGTGACACGCCCAAAGACGGTGTAAGTTTCCGCCGCGCGCGAGCTGCTCATCGGTCACAAGCATCGCCGCATCAACGAACTTGTCCGCGTTTTCGATTCCTGCCTGCTTTGCAATCTCCGAGACCGTGCGCGCATTGTCGCCCGAGATGACTTTCACGGTCACGTCCTGCTCTTTAAAGTAAGCGAACGTTTCCTTCGCGTTTTCGCGCACGCGGCCCGTCAGGACGGCGTATCCAAGCGGCTCCGGGGGATTGCCCTCTCCCCGGCTTCTTGCCAGCAGCAGCACGCGGCAGCCCGCGTCCAAAAACGGCCTCAGCTCCTCCGCCACCTGTGCGTACGCGCCCTTCAGCACGAACTCCGGCGCGCCGAACAGATACGTCCCTGTCTCAAAGGTGATGGACGAATATTTTTACTGGACGAAAACGGCTGGACATCCAGCGCAATTTTCGCCTCCTGCGGGTGCTCCAGCCGCCGCTGTTCGGAAAACGCGCGCAGGGCCTGCATCGTCTCGTTCGTATCCTGCGCGGCCAGGCAGTAGTCAGCCAGCAAATCCTGCAAGGCTTCATCATCAAATTGGTCGTTTTTCGCGCATTCGAACGCGTGTGCCTCCTGCACGTTCATACCGGGCTCGGTGATCGTGCCGGTCTTGTCGACGCACAGAACGTCCACGCGCGCGAGCGTCTCAATGCTCTTCATATCATGCAGCAGCACCTTCCGGCGGGCAAGGCGCATGGTCCCCAGCACAAGTGCGATCGTCGTCAGCATGTAAAGTCCCTCGGGAATCATGCCGATGACGGCGGCAATCGCGGAGACGACGCTTTTTTGCAGCGTCTCGCCGGAATAGAAATAGCTCTGGGCAAACAGAATCACGCCGATCGGCACGATCGTAAAGCCGATCCATTTGACGATCCGGTTGATCGCGCGGATCATTTCCGACTGCTCCCCGGTCTGGACGGCCTTGGCCTCGCGCGTGAGCTTCGCGATATACGATTCATCCCCGACCTTGTCGAGCCGCGCGTAGCACCTTCCCGCCACAACGAAGCTGCCGGACAGGAGTTCGCTTCCGGGCTCTTTCTCAATTTCGTCGCTCTCGCCCGTGAAGCGCCTCGTTGACCTGCACCGAGCCCTGCAAGACCGTCGCGTCCGCCGGGATCTGGTCTCCCGCCGACAAAACGACGATGTCGCCCCGCACCAGATCGTTCGCCGCGAGCTTCTGCTCCATACCGTCTCTGAGCGCAACGGCATGCGGCGCGTGGAGCAGGCTCATCTTATCACAAAATGTGCTTGGCGCGCAGCTCCTGAAAAATGCCGATGAGTGTATTTTCCGATAACGACCGGCAAAAACGTCAGGTTGCGGTACGAGCCCACGAGGCACAGAAGCACCGTGATGACGACAAAAAATCAGGTTAAAAAAACGTAAGCGCGTTCGAGCGGATGATCTCCCCGGCCGACTTTCCGCCGGTGTCGCTTTGCTGATTGGAAAGGCCCTGCGCGCGCAGAGCCTCTGCCTGTTGGGCGCTCAGGCCGCGAAGGGGCGCGGAGTCCTGAGATTGCGGTAGCTGCTGCATAAAAACGTTCCTTCTTTGTCCCGCAACGCTCTTGTCCGCGGGAAAATTCCGACTGTAAAATCAGGGAAAATTTTCTGACTTTCCCCCATTTTAGTGCTGCGCGCGCCCATCGTCAAGTTCTTCCGGCGTTGTTTTACAGTTTCGTTACAGATGGCGCTTAAAAACATACTTGACAAGTAGGACAAAAGCTGGTATGATGGTATTGAGTTAGATGAGTCTAACTTAAGTTCGAGCCATCAAACCAAAACATTTTTCAGTGCGTCCGCGGACGCATGATTTTCACTCAAACGGTTAAACTACTCTAACCAACGAAAGGAGCAGCTTATGAGCATCGTCATTCTCGGCGGCAACGAATGTATGGAGCGCCGCTACAAAGGACCTGTGTGACAGCTATCAGTGTCAGAGCAAAATTTTCACCAAGCCCAGCGGCGGCCCCCGCAAAAAATGGGAAGCCCCGACTTAATGATTTTCTTCACAAGCACGATGTCGCACAAGATGGTGCAGGGCGCAATGAGCGAGCTCAAAGGGCGGCAGCACCGTCATTGAGCGCTGCCACACCAGCTCTCTTTCCGCCCTGCGCGGGAATTCTCGAAAGCACGTAGGGAGCATGGCGTAACATGCCGGAGGAACTTGTCGTACGCCAGTGCGCGCCCACGCTCGCGGGCCTCAAGACCGGAAGCTCTTCCGTGCGGCCTGCACCGACAAAAAGCGCTTCTCGCGCAGATCCGCGATCTCAACCAGCGCCTGCGGAAAAGGGCCTGTGCCTCATTCCGCTGCGTTTCGAGACGGCAACGCGCTTTTGTATCTCTATCGCCCGGCACGGCTTAAGATCGATTTAAAAAACGAGCTGGCGCGTAGGACGCTGGAAACGCGGGGTATCCGATGAAAGCCCCTGAGCGGTGCATCGTCAACCTCATCCGGCGCTTTCAGGGTGAGGAATTTCGCACGAGATCGGGATTTCTAAAGCTACCCGCCCGAAGACGTGCAGGGCTTTATTGAAAACCACGCGCAGAACTTCAAGCTCTCCGGCCTCTGGAAGGTCTACGGAGACGAGGCATACGCGCGCGCGGCCTTTGCAAAATATAAAAAGTGTACCGATATCTACTGCGCGCAGCTGGCGCTCAGGCGCAAGTCTCGAGGCGCTGACCGTGGCAAGCTGAAGCGGACATGATTTTTTAAATCAGAAAGGAACAACCAACATGAAAAAAAGACAGCTGTTGTATTTTTGGAGCGGCACAGGCAATACGGAATCCATGGCAAACGCAGTGCTCGAGGGCATGAAGGCGCGGGCGCGGAGGGCGGAGCTCTTCACCTCCGAACAGGCCGATGGAGCGCCAAGCTCGCCGGCTTCGACGCCATTGCCTTCGGCTGCCCCGCAATGGGCGCGGAGGAGCTCGAGGAGACCGAGTTCGCCCCTGATGTTCGACGCGGTCAAGGGCTCCCTCTCCGGCAAGGACGCGGCACTCTTCGGCTCCTACGGCTGGGGCGACGGCGAGTGGATGCGCACGTGGGAAGAGGACTGCAAAAATAGCGGCCTGAACCTTGTCTGCCAGAGCGTCACCTGCTGCGAAGCGCCCGACGACGACGCTTTAGAGGCCTGCCGCAAGCTCGGCGCCGAGTTGGCAAAATAAATTAGTCCCCCGGCATCCCCGGTACACAAACACCCTTCCTCTTTTGTACCGGGGATTTTTGCGCCTTTTGATTGACAAAGCGCCCGCTTCCGGCTAAAATTGGGACGATTCTGAATGAAAGCCGCGCCCGCGGCGAAGGAGCGTGCCATGGAGCTGACCGTACAGGAGCTTGCGAAGCTGGAACAAACTACATATCTTCTCATCGACATGCGCTCGGGCAAACAAGGGCCTACGGCATGCTGCCCCGGCGCCATCCCCGTTCTGCCGGAAGACCTCTCTTTGTTTGCAGCCGAACACCCGGACAAGACGCTGGTCCTCTACTGCGCGCGCACGGCGAGGCCAGCATTCCGGCGGCGGAAGCTCTGTGTGAGGAAGGCTATGACGCGTACAGCCTGACGGGCGGGTACCTTGCGTGGCTGCGCGCGAGCAGATGGCGCGACAGAATGGCGACGAGATCCAAACGCGCGTCGAGACGAGCCTTCGCAAGCGCTTCGGAAAAGATCTCTGGTGCAACTTCACGAAGGCTGTCCGGCAGTATGAGCTTGTGAAGCCCGGAGACTGCATTGCCGTTTGCATCTCGGGCGGCAAGGACTCGATGCTGATGGCCAAATTATTTTCAGGAGCTGAAGCTTCACAATAAATTTCCGTTCGAGGTCAGGTTTCTCGTCATGGACCCGGGCTACAGCCCCGCGAACCGGCAAATCATCGAGGATAATTTGCGGAAACTTGGCATCCCGGCGCAGATTTTCGAGTCTGATATCTTTGGCTCTGTCTACAACGTCGAAAAATCGCCCTGCTATCTCTGCGCGCGCATGCGGCGCGGCTATCTTTATAACTTTGCAAAGCAGCTCGGCTGCAACAAAATTGCCCTGGGCACCACTACGATGATGTAATCGAAACCATCCTCATGGGTATGCTCTGGGGCGCGCAGGTTCAGACGATGATGCCGAAGCTTCACAGCACGAACTTCCCCGGCATGGAGCTCATTCGCCCGATGTACCTCATCCGGGAAGACGACATCAAGGCCTGGCGCGACGCGAACGACCTGCATTTCATCCAGTGTGCCTGCCGCTTCACCGACACCTGCACCACCTGCCGCCCGAACGAAGAGGCAAAATCCAAGCGCCAGCAGACCAAGCAGCTCATCCGCGAACTCAAGAAGACGAATCCCGAGGTCGAGGCGCATATCTTCCGGAGCATGGAAAACGTCTGTCTCGATACGGTCATCGCCTACAAAACCGGCGGTCGGAAAATTTCGTTTCTGGAGAATTACGACCGGCCGCGCAAATCGGGCGAAACGGAGTAAGTTTCCTCTTTACGAATCGGGAAAAGTATGCTACAATGCGTCGTCTTCTTTTTGAGTTTCTAATTCTGAGGTGAACGCTTTGAATTTTGTATCGACTGCGCTGGACCCTGCCGCGCTCTCGTCCGGGAATTGATTCGTCCGGTCGCTGGCAGTATTTATTTCGTCACTTCTGCCGTTTATTGAAAATAAGGGCGCGATTATTTTAGCCGCCGCCCTCAAGCTCAAATGGTACCTTTCCTACCTTCTGACGTGCATCGGCTCGTACCTGCCGGTTCCGCTTTGCTGCGGATGAAAAAGCACCCGCTCGGCAAAAGGAAACCAGCCCGAAGCTGCTGCAAAAAGCGCATCAGGCGCTCGAAAAGCACGAGGCCCAGCTCAAAAATACGGCCCTCCGGCGCTTCTTTGTCGTCGTCTGCATTCCGCTCACAGGGGTCGGCTGCTGGATCGGCTCGACGCTTGCGCGGCTGACAGATATGGATGAAAAACGCGCGGGGCTCGCGATTCTGGGCGGGACGCTCGTTTCCGGACTCATCACAATTCTCGGCGTCTACGGCCTCATCGGCGGCATTCAGTACCTGCTCAAATAGGGCTTCCACGCGTGAATACGCGCGATTTTTTTTTGTACATTTTCAGCAAAATTTTGCAGAGAATGCCGCAAATTCTGTGGATAATCCCAGCATTTTCCCCATTGACGCAGTAGGTAAATTGGTGTATTATAGCAGAAAGAAATTTGAGCGGTATTTTTCAGGGAAGGAGGCGAACGCAATGACGTTCCGTAACACCATGATGATGCGAATGTTATTCTCCCGGGCATGTAATATGGCCAGGTGCTTCGGCATGCGTTGCTGTACGCCTGAGAATAACGCTTGATTGAGCGCGAAAGCCATTTGCCCGGGAGCTGAGACAGCCCCGGTTTTTTGTTGCTCAAATTCCTTCCATAAAATAAAATTTCTTTTTCTGAATCAAAAGGAGTATATCTCATGAAACAGTTCAAAAAAATCATTGCGCTGGCGCTGGCTCTTGTACTGAGCCTGTCTCTCGCCGCCTGCGCATCCAAGACCGAAACCGCCGCTTCCACCGAAACCGCTTCGACGGAAACCGCGTCCGAAACCACAGAGAGCAAGGGCACCATCACTGTCGCCGCCAGCCCCACGCCGCACGCCGAGATCCTCGCGCAGGCCAAGCCCATCCTCGAGGCCGAGGGCTGGACGCTGGAAGTCAAGGAGTTCAGGACTACGTGCAGCCGAACAACGTCGTCGAAAGCGGCGAGTTTGACGCAAACTACTTCCAGCACATTCCTTATCTCGAGAACTTCAATGAAGAGCAGGGCACGCACCTTGTGAACGCCGGCGGCATCCACTATGAGCCGTTCGGCATCTACCCGGGCACGAAGTCCTCTCTGGACGACATCGCCGAGGGCGACACCATCGCTGTCCCGAACGACACCACCAACGAAGCGCGCGCGCTGCTTCTGCTCCAGGATAACGGTATTCTCAAGCTCAAGGACGGCGCAGGCCTCACGGCTACCGTTCTGGACATCGAGGAGAACCCCTACAACGTCGAGATCCTCGAGCTCGAGGCCGCGCAGGTCCCGCGTGTGAAGGACGAGGTCGCTTACGTCGTTCTCAACGGCAATTACGCGCTCGACGCTGGTTTCTCCGTTGCAAAGGATGCCCTTTCCTATGAAAAATCCGACTCCGACGCGGCCAAGACCTACGTGAACATCATCGCCGTGAAGGAAGGCAACGAGAACTCCGAAAAGATCCAGGCTTTAGTCGCCGCGCTCAAGTCCGATACCATCCGTCAGTACATCAACGATACCTATGACGGCGCAGTCGTTCCCTTTGACGACTGATTTCTACGCGCAGAGCGTACAGGATTTCCTGCTACGCTCTGTTTCCATGTCTAAAATCTTACCCGGACCATGTTCCGGGCAGAAACGAGGAATTTGATGAAACCGGTCATTCGATTAGAGCATATTGAGGTGTTCCACGACGGAAAGGACGACTTTGAGGCGCTGCGCGACGTCGCTGGATGTCGAAGAGGGCGATATTTTCGGCATCATCGGCCTGTCCGGCGCGGGCAAGAGCACGCTCGTGCGCTGCCTGAACCTTTTGGAACGGCCGACCTCCGGCAAGGTCTTTCTCCATGGGCAGGACATGACGGCGCTTTCCCCGACGGAGATCCGCCGCTGCCGCCAGAAGATCGGCATGGTCTTCCAGCACTTCAACCTTCTCATGCAGCGCACTGTCCTCGGCAACGTCTGCTTCCCGCTGGAGATCGTCGGCATGAGCAAGAAGGACGCAAAAAGCGCGCGATGGAGGTTTTGAGACTTGTCGGCATTGCCGATAAGGCGAACGCCTACCCCTCGCAGCTCTCGGGAGGCCAGAAGCAGCGTGTGGCAATTGCACGCGTGCTCGCCAACGACCCGGAGATCATCCTCTGCGACGAGGCGACGAGCGCCCTCGACCCCATGACCACAGAGTCGATCCTCTCGCTTCTGCAAACGATCAGCCAGACCCAGCACATCACCATCGTCGTCATCACGCATGAGATGAAGGTCGTCCAGCAGATCTGCAACCGCGTCGCGGTGCTGGACGAAGGCCGCATTCAGGAAACCGGCCCGGTCAGCGAGGTCTTCACGCACCCGCAGACGAAAGCCGCCAAGCGGCTGGTGCTGGCCCGGATGCAGGACGCGGACGCACCGTGTGTGAAGCTGGCCCTGCCGGAGGACGAGAAGGAGCTGGCTGATTTGATGGCCTATGTCAAGGCGCACAATCTCAAGGTATTGGAGGGTGAAGAGCATGTTTGAAGCCGGTATGGTGCAGACGCTAGTCGAAGGCGTCCGCGACACGTTATACATGGTTCTGGCCTCGACGGCCTTCGGATACCTTCTGGGCCTCCCGCTTGGCATTCTTCTTTGCATCACGGGCGAAAAACGGCATCCGTAAAAACCCCGTCATCTACCGCATTCTCGATATCGTCGTGAACCTGATCCGAAGCGTGCCGTTCCTGATTTTACTCATTCTCGTCTCGCCGTTTACGAAGTGGCTCGTCGGTAAGAGCTACGGCGCGACGGCAACGGTCGTTTCCCTCGTCATCGCGGCGGCGCCCTTTATCGCGCGTATGGTCGAGTCCTCGCTCAACGAGGTCGATCAGGGCGTCATTGAGGCGGCCAAGAGCATGGGCGCGACGGACGGCACGATCATTTGAAGGTCCTTATCGGCGAGCGCGCACGTCGCTGCTTGTCGGCGTCGTCAGTCGTAAAATGCCAAGAAACACCTTTTTGTGCGACATTTCTTTTTTGCGACCAAGCAGAAAGAATCTTGTTCAAGTCCTCAATCGTTGGAATACGGACATTCAAAAGGCATTGAACAGTAAGCGCGGACAGCTCAATTTCAGCCATATCCAGCCATGACCCATGTTTTGGCGTGTAATGGATCTCAAGCTTCTGCGCAATACGGTATGCCTCCTCAGGTGGAAACGCTTTGTAGAGAGGCGGTAGTATGTGTATTCAAGTTATCCATCACCAAAACGATTTTATCCGCATCGGCGTAGGGTTCATCAACAAGCCACTTCAGCTGAAGCGCCCAATCACAAGCCGTTCTGCGCGGATAAGCATGCGCTTCGCGCCAACCGCCCAGAGGCTCTGTGAACATAAATATGGCACAAGAGCCCTTTCTGACATATTCGCAGTCGTATTTTTCACTATGGTTATCCTTACCCATAGAAATTGGCTCCAAATATTCATCCAGAAGCTGAAACGGCTTTTCATCCATGCAGATCACGGGGCGTTTCTGATCGAAGGGACGAGAATATACCTCAAGGACGTCCTCCATATGCGCTATGAATTCGGCGTTTTGTTTTGGCGGAATACACCACATCTTCTTCAGGTGAGGCTTATATTTCGTTTTTTAAGATTTGCTGCACTATGACATAGGAAATACTATCGATAATATGAAGCTCTACGGCCTTTTCTGCCAGCAGTCGAAGTGTCCATCTGGAACGCCCATCTGGTGCTTTGCTGCAAGCGAGTGCTACAATTTTCGCCTCAACTTCTCCGGTTACTGTTGCTTTTACCGGAGGTGTTGTCCGCTTTTTTCCGCGTTAAATATGCCGCAATATCTTGGTTTTCAGATATTCGTCCCGCATATTATATACGGCCTGAACTGAAATTCCCGCATACTCGGCCGTACGGTTATATCTCACATGATCCACTTTCCCTGTCCGATCCAGCATTAGCAGCACTCGTGCTCTGATGATTTCTTTTGATTTGTGACTTCCGTTTTTCACAAAGTCTTTGAGATATAACTGTTCTGCTTCACTCAATCTTATTTCCTTGTTCATGTGTTTGCACATCCTTTTAGAACCGCCCCCTACGCGTTTTTGCCACAGAAATCTGTACAGCTTACCAGCAAAGGCCGCCACATGCGGCGGCCTTTTTCCAAGAAAGGACAACTCCCCATGAACCCCAAGAAAGAACGAAAAGCGCATCCGTTCCGATTCTTTGCAGCTACCTGTTTTAGGCATGGCCTACGGTATTTTTTGATGCAGGAGGCGGGCTTTGGGCGGCAGTCTACTCACGAGCGCAGTCGTGTACACGGGCGCGTTTCAGTTCGTTCATTACGTTCCTCCAGCGGCGCGTCGATCCTCACCATCGCCGTCACGGCGCTTTTCATGAACAGCCGCCAGAGCTTTTACGCGCTGACGTTCCTGAGCGATTTTAAGCACATGGGGAAGCGCAGGCCCTACATGATTCACTCGCTCACAGATGAAACCTACGCCGTCAACTGTACGCTCGAAAGCCTCCCGCCAGCCGAGCGCCGCGAGACGATGTTCTATCTCGCCGTCCTCAGCCATTTCTACTGGACGGCTGCCTCCGTGCTCGGCGGCATGCTCGGGCAGATCATTCCCTTCGACATGACGGGCATCGATTTCTGCATGACGGCGCTGTTTGTGACGATTTTCGTCGACCAGTGGGAGAAGTCGAGAAAGCACATGCCGGCGCTCGCGGGGCTCTCGGTCGCCATCGTGGCGCTTGCCGTCTTCGGCGCGAACGGCTTCATGCTCCCGGCGCTTCTCATCACATCGGCCATTCTCGTCTTCGCAGGGCAGAAGGAGGGCTCGCAATGAGTACCGGAAGATTTCTGCTTGTCATTCTGGTGACCTTTGCCTGCACGTTTTTCCTGCGGGCGCTGCCGTTTCTGGCCTTCTCGGGTGAAAAATCCATGCCGCCATGGCTTGAAAAGCTCAGCCATGCGCTGCCGCCCGCGATCATGGCGGTGCTGGTGGTCTACTGCCTTAAGAGCGTGCCGGACGAATGGTATCCGGGCGGTCTTTGCCAGCTGCTGGCCGTTGCGGTCACGGCGCTCCTCCACAAGTGGAAGCACAACACGTTCCTCAGCATCATTCTTGGCACAGCCGTCTATATGCTCCTGATTCGCACTCTCTAAAATCTACACAAAAAAACGCACAGCCGACCGGTTGTGCGTCTTTTTTTATGCAATTCAGTGCGTTTTGCCGGTTCGTCCTTGCCGGAGCTGCGGCGCTTCTCGCCTTTTCCATTGCCTCGCGCAGACCGTCGAGCACTTCGTTGTTGCGCGTCAGCTTCCACTGCGGGAAGCTGTTGATCGTGCGGCGCTGCTGGGCGTTCAGGCGCATCTGCAGCTTCGCATAGAACCGTTCGCGCTCTTCCTCCGTCGTGCGGCGGATTTTTTCGCGCTCCTCCGCGCCGAGCTCTGCTGCCTCGCGAAGCTTTGCCACGCTCTTCGGCGCTCAATTCGCGGATGCGCTCGCGGCCCTCCTCCGCTCCAAGACGGAGCTTTTCGGAAAGCTCTCGACGCTTTTGCTGCAGAAGCACCGCGTATTCGGCAAAGACCGCGTGCGTGCCGAGAAGGCCCTTCACGGTCACAATGAGGTCCGATACAATACCGACAAATAGCATCGCGCAAATGATGTTCAGCGCCGGGTCCGTCAGCCTGTCAGTGAGGCTTTTGATAAAGGGTGCAAAACCAGAATCAGCACCACCGAGAACGCACCAAACACGATCGCGCCGATGAGGCAGACTCTGCCTCCGATGTTAAACTTCCGCTTCGAGTAATCCCACCATCTGGCGTGGAACAGCTTTTCCATCAGCCACGACGTGAGGTATTCCAGACTGCACGTCAGAACCGCACCCGCGAAGAACAGCAGCACGGGATTTTGGATTCTGCCCAATACCAGCAGCACCAGCACCGCACCCGTGCCGTAGATCGGGCAGTAAGGGCCGTTCAAAAGCCGCGGTTGATGAGCTTTCGCTGGCCAATGGAGCAGATGGTACTCTCATACACCCAGCCGATGACGCTGTAGATCATCAGCCAGAGGAACCATGTTTCGATTGTCTTCATGCCGCTTCCTCACTCGTCCTTCAGCTCTTCGTATTCCTCGTCAATGCCGTCCGGCCTCTGGTTTCGGACAATCTTCACGCAGAACCACGCGACACAGATGTTTAAAATGCCGTCGAGAAGCAGAGAAATTCCCATCAGGACCATGAGCGCCCGCGCCGCATCCGACGGCCGGATGACAAGCAGGAGCCCAATTACGCACGTAAGCGCCGCCAGAAGAAGCACCAGCCACCATTGGCCGATACCAAAACGCTTCGCGTCGAGCGAAATCTGAATTTTAAATAGCCCGTCCGCCAGAACGGGGATGCCGAAAACGATGCAAAGAAAGCTCATTCGCCGTTCGGTCTTGCCAGCGTCACAATGCCGAGCGCAATCAGCAAAATACCGAACGCCAGATCATACTGAAACGCCAACCGGAAGAGGTCGCGCGAAAAATAGCCGACCAGCTTGATGGCCCCAAAGACGATCATGCCCACGCCGAGAAGCCTTCCCAGCCAAACAACCGATGTGCCCGGAGAGGTGATGAGCACGATCCCCAGCACAGAACAAGACAGATATGACAAAATATCCAATTTTAGCTGTTTTCATCGGCACGACAGAACGCATTGCAAGCTCCCCTTTCGCGCAAATCCTGCGCAGTTCCTGTTTTTCAAAAGGGAGTATACCAGAGCGCTCTGTTTCCTGCCATGGACAACAAAAACCGGGTGTCTGAAAGACAGACATCCGGCTTCATTTGTCTGAAAATTGGGCAGGTGTCAGGCCTTCTTGCCGGACGCGCGGCTGTTTTCCAGAATCAGCTCCGCTACGCCCCGGTAGAGTTCCAGCACGCGCGCCATCTGCTCGCCCACATCCTGCTTCATCCCGCCGAGCATCCAGTCGATACAGAGGCCAAAGAGCTGGCACTTGATGAACCGGTGCAGCACCTCGCGGTCCTCCGGGAAATGCACACGTCGGGATAAGCCGATTTCAGATACTGCTCGGTCATATATGCGCAGAGCTTCCCATAACGCTCGACTCAAACGTGTCGCGGCTGACGGAATTATAGACGTGCATGATCGCGCGGCGGTTTTTCTGCGCATAATCCACGACTGTGCGGAACGCCTCTTCGATCTTGTCGACCGTCGGGTACTGCGCCATCAGATCGTTCGTCCGCTCGACGATGATCTCGCCCAGCAGCGACGGAGGATGTGCAAACACATGAACAAGGAAATTAGATTGAGTGAAGCAGAACAGTTATATCTCAAAGACTTTGTGAAAAACGGAAGTCACAAATCAAAAGAAATCATCAGAGCACGAGTGCTGCTAATGCTGGATCGGACAGGGAAAGTGGATCATGTGAGATATAACCGTACGGCCGAGTATGCGGGAATTTCAGTTCAGGCCGTATATAATATGCGGGACGAATATCTGGAAAACCAAGATATTGCGGCATATTTAACGCGGAAAAAGCGGACAACACCTCCGGTAAAAGCAAAAGTAACCGGAGAAGTTGAGGCGAAAATTGTAGCACTCGCTTGCAGCAAAGCACCAGATGGGCGTTCCAGATGGACACTTCGACTGCTGGCAGAAAAGGCCGTAGAGCTTCATATTATCGATAGTATTTCCTATGTCAGAGTGCAGCAAATCTTAAAAAAACGAAATATAAGCCTCACCTGAAGAAGATGTGGTGTATTCCGCCAAAACAAAACGCCGAATTCATAGCGCATATGGAGGACGTCCTTGAGGTATATTCTCGTCCCTTCGATCAGAAACGCCCCGTGATCTGCATGGATGAAAAGCCGTTTCAGCTTCTGGATGAATATTTGGAGCCAATTTCTATGGGTAAGGATAACCATAGTGAAAAATACGACTGCGAATATGTCAGAAAGGGCTCTTGTGCCATATTTATGTTCACAGAGCCTCTGGGCGGCTGGCGCGAAGCGCATGCTTATCCGCGCAGAACGGCTTGTGATTGGGCGCTTCAGCTGAAGTGGCTTGTTGATGAACCCTACGCCGATGCGGATAAAATCGTTTTGGTGATGGATAACTTGAATACACATACTACCGCCTCTCTCTACAAAGCGTTTCCACCTGAGGAGGCATACCGTATTGCGCAGAAGCTTGAGATCCATTACACGCCAAAACATGGGTCATGGCTGGATATGGCTGAAATTGAGCTGTCCGCGCTTACTGTTCAATGCCTTTTGAATGTCCGTATTCCAACGATTGAGGACTTGAACAAGATTCTTTCTGCTTGGTCGCAAAAAAGAAATTTCGCACAAAAAGGTGTTTCTTGGCATTTTACGACTGACGACGCTCGAATTAAGCTTTCTCATCTCTATCCAGAAATAAAGCTTGGCAATCACTTCTGCGCTGTCATCCGCGTACTTCTTTGCGTTCTCGTTCAGCCTGTCGTAAGCCTTTCTGGCTGCCGAGATAGCAGACTTGTTCTTCACGATCACGTCTTCCGCTGCTGGAAGCTTTTTGATCTTGGCGATGACCTTGGCCGCTGCCTTCTGGTCCTTCGTATCCTGCGAAACGGCCTTCTTGAGCGCCTTTTCCGCGTTCGTCAGGAGCTTGAGGTTGTCTTTGCCGACAATGTTCTTGCCGACCTTGCCGAGGTTATTATAGGCCTCTCTAGCTGCGTGGATCTCAGCCTCGTCGGACTTGTCATCATGATCATAGACGACCGTTTCAGGCAGCGCCTGGATCATCTCGATCACAATTTCCGCCGCAGATTTATCCGCCGCAACATCGTCGAGCGCCTTCCGGAGCGCAGCTTCCGCCGCAGTCAGGGTATCAAGGTTCGAGACGAGCTTCTTTTGATCGTCGGTCAGTTCGTCATACGCTGCGCGGGCCTTTTCGATCTCTGCCTTGTCGGTGTAATCGACCCTCTCAGACTTCGGCAGCGCCTTGATCAGCTTTTCGACCGCAGAGGCCGCCTTTTCGTTGGCCTTCATTTCCGCTTCGTTTGCATCGAGATAGTCTCTGCGCGCGGTGAACGCGTCCAGCGTGGCCTTTTCTGCCTCGGAGATGAAGGTCTTCTGTGCATCCGTCAGCTTATTGTATGCCGTCTCGACGGACGTGATCGTTCTGCGGTCATTCAGACCCATGCCGTCGGGCTCGCCGGTGAGCTTGGAGGCGATCAGATCACTGACCTTTTGGCCGCCCTCTCATTGGCCGCAAGGGACTTCCTGGCCGCTGTGAGCTTTCTGCTTTCCTCTTTCGTGACAAGCTTTTTTGAGTTCCGGCTCCATGCCTTCGTAGAGTTCTTCGGCCTTCTGCACGAACTGCTTCTCGCTCTCGGTCACGTTCTTTTCGTCTGTGATCTCCTGCAAGAGGCCGCGCAGGATGTAGACGTCCATGTTCTTCTCGTATTCTGCAAGCTTTGCCTCCGCGTCAAAGAGCTTTTGCGTCACCTGCGGATCGAGCATGGCCTCGCGGATGCCTGCATCCAGATCATTGTACGCGCTGCGGGCAATGGTCACGGCCTTTTCAAACGCTTCTGCATTGTCGCTCGAGATCTCGTCGGGAATCGCATGGATCTTGTTGGCCACGTCGTCCGCCAACGCCTTGTACTGTCTGTATTCGTCGCTGTTCTTGTCGAGCTCGAGATAGTAGTTGACGGTGTAGTAAGTAGATCTCGTCGCCGTCTTCCACGAACTCGGCGTTGATCGCGTCGGCATATTCCCCGTTGCGGGTGTACATCCAGCCGCTGTAGGGTCTTTCCTTCGTCGCCGCCTCGAGCTTCACGCCCTTCGGGTCAGTGATCGCGGCAATGTATCCGCCGTAGTAGCCGGCATAGGAATCGGAGGTGTACTCGGTGTCTTTGAAGAAGGCCTGCATGACCTGCGCAACGGTGATGCCGTCGCCGGTATCCTTGCCCTCGAACGCATAGGGATTCTCCTTGTTCGAGACGAAGCCGTCTACGTCCCGGCCATCGACAATGACCGTCACGCCAATGTCCGTTCCGGTATCCGGCTTTTCCGGCTCGTCGATATTCTGCTTGCCGTCGACCTTGACGGTTGTCGAAACCTCGTGCTTATAGAACGTCGCAAACTGCTCATACGCCCCATCCGGAGTTTCGGCGTCTTTCACAAACTTCTCATAGTACTTGGCGTACTGCGTGTAGGTCAGCCAGCTCTTGATGGTGACTTTGGTGTTGTATTCCGGCTGCGTCGAAGAAGATTCTCATACTTGATGATGGTGCGGCGGCTTGAATAGAACGTGCGGTATGTTTCGCCGTAGGACGCCATCGGGTCATAGCCGGGATAGTCGTCGGTGTAGATGCCCTCGACGTTCTTGACCTGGCCGAGCGTCGGATAATCATAGCCGCCAATATCGTTCTTGACGATCTTGTAGAACGGATGGAGGTCGGTCGTAATGTGATTCTTGTCGGTGTTCTCGCCGCGGATGCTCTGCCAGTAGACTTCTTCCTGGGTGACCTCAGTCATGAGCGCCTTCGCGTCGTCGATCTCCTTCTGGGTCAGCGGCTCGATCGTAAATGTCAGGATCGTCTCGCCGAGCACCTTGCCGGGCGTGCTCTTGCCGTTGACCTTCACACGCTCGCAGATCTGCACCTTGATCTTCGCTTCGACTGCGGGCTGTCCGGGCAGCGGACGATAGACGGTGATATGATAGCCGTTCACGTCTGCCACGTCGGGCGTCAGGCTCTCCAACTTCTGCATCTGACTGTAGTCGTAGTTGAAGATGCCCGCGTCAGACATCTTCTGGAGACTCGGGATCAGCAGATCGTCCTTGACAGGCTTCGTCAGGTCGACCTTCGCGCCGTAGTCATAGTAGTTGGTCACAAGACCGGGGAGTTTATCCTTGAGATTCTGCGACAGCACATTCTGCGCATCTTCTGTCTCGGGCTTTACCGTAATACGGAACGCGTTTTGGAGCTGGAGCGTGCTGACATTGTCGCCGCTGCTGCTCATCATGGCAGAGATCGTGTACGGGTCAAGGTTTTCGTCGAACAGCGTGACCATCCGCAGCTCGAACGTTGTGGCAGGTTTGCCCTGTGACGGACGGCGCGGCGAAATGTTGATCTGGCTGTCCGTAAATTCATAGGTCACCGCGTCAGACGGGTTCACACTGAAGCCGACGCGGACTGCAACGCCGTCCATGTGACCGTGCGCGGTGCGACGAGCATTTCGGAAACTTCTCCGTCCACGACCATGCCGGTAAAGCTCTTATCCGTGCTGGCCTTTGCCGTATTGGTGTTTTCGCCGCGGATGGCTTCCCATGTGAGCTGCTCGTCGAGCGCCCTCTGCATGAGTTCCTGCGCTTTTCCACATCCCAGCCGATGCGCACGTTCGCCGTAACCGTCTTCTCGGCGCCGAGTTTGGAAAGCTTGAACTGTACGCCGGTGTAGGTCACATACTTGGTGTCCGTGCCGCCCTCGCCCTGATAATAGGTAACGGTTCCGTCTTCTGCGAGGTACGAACGGCCGGTAACAGAGGTCGTCGCAAGCGTGCCTGCGCTGACAAATTCGACCTCGATGCTGTCGTCATAGCCGTTGTCATACAGCCAGTAGGAAACGGCGTCCATTGCCGTCTCGTGGCCGCGGATCTGCACGGGCTGGACAAACGCATCCTTTGCCGACAGCGCTTTTCGATGCTGCCGAGCACGTTTCCGGCCTCAGCTTTCACAGAGTAGAGAATAACAGTGATCTCGCGGCTCTTTTCTGCCGTACCCTTTGCCGCGGTCGCGGTGAGCCTGACGGTGATCGTGTCTGCCTCGGGGAGCGTGACTGCGCCGGTTTCCGCGTTCAGTGCGTCGCTGTCCGAATGCCAGGAGATCCGGCTGCCGTTTTCACCCGTCGCTGCAAGCGCCAGCTGCGCCTGCGTTTTGATATGGTATATGCCGTTGTTATCGGGCGTCAAAATGCCCTCGGTGTTGCTCAGGTCGATCTGCTCGCCGTATTCTTCCAGATACTCGGCTTCTTTTTTCTTTGCAGAACTGCTGATAGACGTATGGCTTTGCGTCCTCCGGCGAGGTCAGCACGCCGCAGTCATAGCCCCAGTCGTCGCGGATGTACGTAAGGAGCATACTCAGGGAAGTCTCCGCGACAAACGCGTCCGTCTCCTCCTGCACCTGCGCGCAAAGCTCCTGTACAAGCGCCGCCTGTTTTTGCATCTTTGAGGACAAGCGCGCGAACGTCGAGCGTGACTGCCTTTTCGTCCTCGGTCAGTTCCGCTTCTTTGCCGCCCTGCCATGCGTGGATCGGGTAGCCGCCGTTGATGCCGTCGGTGTCGACATGATAGCGTTCCAGACCGAGATGATCCTTGATGAAGCTATCGCTCTGCATGACAGCCTTCGCCATCGCCGTGAGGCCGTCTGCACTTCCGGCCGCGACCGCAGCTTCTGCCGCATCCTCGCGGTAGTAGCTGCCGGAGATCGAGCCGCTGTTCACACCGACGAACGCGCCGAGCGCACCGCCCGCAGAACCGGTAACTGTACCTGCCGCGTAGCTGTTCGTAATGGCCGCAGTGTTTTTGGTCTGGCCGATGAAGCCGCCGACCGCCGTATAGCCGCTGCCCGCTTCCACCTTGACGGTACCGGTCGCGTAGCTGTTTTCCACCGTGCCGTACAGGTTGCCAACCAGACCGCCCATGTTGAGCTCTGCTTTCAGGCTCTTCATCGAGCAGCTGACGTTTGCAGCAGAACCGCAGTTGCGGATTACCGTACCTGCGTCTGCGCGTCCGATGAGGCCGCCTGTTGTGCCGTAGGAGTTGATTCTGTGCAAAGAACCCGTGGTGAAGCAGTTTTCTACCGTACCTGCGCTGACGTCTGCAAAGCAGACCCATGTTTGTGCCTTCTTTAATCGCACCGGAAACGGTAAGGTTTTTGATCACACAGGCTCCGACGAAGTCGAACAGACCCTTGCTGCCCGCAAGACCGGAAACCATGAAATATTTGCCGTCGAACGTACCGGTATATTTATTGCTGGCCGTACCGATGCCCGGCCATGTTTTGCCGTTGAGGTTGATGTTGTCGATCAGCGCCGCGTTCAGAGCCGTGCTGCCGTTATTGACCGCATCTGCGAACCACGCAAGCTCTGCGGCGCTGGAGATCTGATACGTGCCGTCCGCGCTCTTTTTTGGCTCGGTCTTCGTCGTGCCGTCCCAGCCGATACCGGCGTAGGTGAGCTTGACGGTGATGGTCTCATCGCCGGAGACGGTGATCGCGCCGCTCTTGGAGACATAGTTTTCCTTCGAGACGGTGTAATCATACGTCTCGCCCTCAACGAGGGTATACGTGCCGTCGTCGTTTGCCGTCTGCGCGCCCTGTGCTGCATGGGTCACGGAGACAGCCGCATCTACCGGGTCTGTCTGGAAGGTGATCGCTGCCGACGGCATCGGCTGAAGTACCTCGACATGGATGTTCTTATCCTCGCCTCCCACCGTAAAGGAGACGTTTTCGACCGTCTTATAGCCAAACTTCGACGCCGTGTAGGTGTAATTGCCGTCCGGAAGCGTGTAGCTGCCGTCCTTGTCGGGGGTCACCACGTCGCCCTTTGCGTTCTTGACGGTGATGACCGTACCCTCCGTGCCAAGCGTGAAGGTAACCTTCGAGAGCGCCTCGGTGCGGAAGTCCTTGAGCTTGACATGATAGGGGCTTTCGCCGCCTCCATAGACGTACGGCTGCTCATAGGTCAGCGTCAGCTTATCGCCTGCGGCAAGATCCGTCGCGAAAGTCTTCCACGTTGTCTCGTCGTAAGCCTCCAGCAGCGTCTTTGTTCCGTTCTTGACAACGAACGGACAATCCTCATCGCTCGTTGCATAGTAGGAGAAGTACAGGCGCAGCGCCTTTTCTGCGGTCAGGGTGATGGTCGCCTTGCCGTAGTTTCTCACGCTGTCACTGATCAGATAGTCGCCCGCAGCGTCCTTGACCGCCTTGTAGGGATAGACGTTGCTGTTTGCGGCGATGATGCCGTCGCAATTTGCGAAGAAGTCTTCAAACACGGGCTTCCGCGCCAGCGTGACGCGGATCTCTCCGCCTGCTTCCGCCAGTTCAAGCTCGCCCGCCGCATCATCGCACTTCGCGTGCGAAACGGTGTAGGTATACGTGCCGACCGGAAGCGTGCAGGACTCCGCCGCGTCCTCTGAGATCGTCTCGTTATAGACGATCTCGCCGCTCTTGCAAATCACGACAGTGTAGGGCTTTTTGCAGTCCTCCGGCAGGGTCACATGGAACGTGACCGTCGCATTCTTGAGTTCCGTAAGCGCCGGAACTGTGATGTTCTTTGTCTCGCCGCCCGCAACGGTAAACTCGCCCGTCTCGTCCTTACAACCAAACTTCGAGGCGGTGTAGGTGTAGGTACCGGCAGGCAGCGCGACGGAGCTTGCGCCGCTCGCAGGCTCATAGGTCGCGCCGGTTTCCTTGTTCGTGAACACAAGGGACGCTCCCCGCGTTCCAAGGGTGAAGTTCACCTTCGCAAGCTGCTCTGTTTTGAAGTTCTTGAGTCTTGTATAGTAGGTGCTGCCATGCGGCGTGTATTCCAGCAACAGCGTATCGCCTGTAAGCAGATCGATGCTGTAGCTTTCCCACTTGTCGCTTCTGTCATATGTTTTTACGCTCTTGTTGTTTTTGTAGATCACGAAGCGATTCGATGAGCCATAGCAATACGGAACCACATCAAAGCTCAGACGGACATTGTCCGCTGCCTCGAACAGGATCGTCGTCTTATCGCTGCTGCCAAAACCTGTTGCAACGCTCTCTGTGGTCAGGTAATTGCCGTTTGCTTCGTCCTTGACCGCCTTCCACGGGCGTCTTTCGTGGTTGGTCGCCGTAATGCCCTTGCAGTCAGCAAAGAAGTCGGAAAAGACGAGCTTGCGGGTCAGCGTCTTCGTTTCCGTGACCGCGCTGCCCGATACCGTGAAGCTGCCCGTCACATCGTCGCAGTTCGGGTGCGTGATGGTGTAGGTGTACTCACCCGCCGGAAGCGTCGTGGTGTTTTCGCCCTCGAGCGTGCGCACGGTGGCAGCACCCTGCTTGATGGTGATCGTGTAGCTGTTTTGTCTTCTGCGGGAATCGTCTCGGGGATTTCAGATCGAATGTCACTGTCTGGCCGGGAAGCTGCTGGAGCGTAATGGTCTTGAAACGTCCTTGTCCGTGACCTTGATCGTGTCCGTCGCAGTCTCGTAGCCGAAGGCCGAAGCTTCGTAGGTATACGTGCCCGGAGTAACGGTATATTTGCCGTTCGTACCGGTAACCGTCGTGCCCGCCGCGTCCTTGAGCGTCAGGCTCGCGTCCGAAGGAACGGTCGTAAGCTCGAGCGCGTACAGCTGCGCAAACCCGAAGTCCTTGAGCCAGACGCAGTCCTTGCCGGTATCGCCGCTGGAGTCCTTCCGGAAGGTCAGCAGCTGCTCTTTGCCCGGCTGAAGTGAGAAGCTTGCCTGCGTCCATTCGGTTTTATTGTACTTTGTGGCGCTGTAGGCGTAGCTGCCAAGCAGCAGATAGTCGAAGTTCGATTCGGAGTCGGTCTTGTACCAGAAGCTGATATTTCCGGCAGGTGCGTCATCCTTCAGCTTGATGGAAACCCAGACCTCGGAGTTGCCCATGCCCTGGCTCTTGGACTGGAGCGCGCCTTCTTCTTCGTCGTATGCGAACTCCTCTTCATCGTTGCCGGTATAGCTCGAGTTGTGGCCGTAGGTGATCGTCGCGTACGGACGAAGCTGCTGGAACACATCAGGACGTCCCTGAATCTCGACCTGATAGGGAAACGCTCTTGCCCTTGTAGGAAAGCAATACATCGGCCGTTCCCTCTTTTGACGAGTCAAACGCCGCCGTCACGCCCTTGGCTGCAAAGTCCGCCGCAGAAAACTCCCTTGTCGTCTGCGTTCGTATAGTGAACCGTCAGAACGAGTCCGTCCGTCTTGAGCTTCTCGTTCTGGAAGTAGGTCGTCTTCGCATTGGTGGTATCCACCGTGAGGAGTCCACCTTCGGAAGGTCGATCGTCAGCGTGCCGGCAGTGGGGTCGACGCTGCCCGCCGCATCCTCATAGCCCTCTTCCGTGGTCGTGGCCGTGTAGGTATACGCGCCGTCCTTGAGGAGCTTATAGCTGCCGTTCGTTTCCGCGACCGTATTACCGGCTGCGTCCTTGATCGTTACAATCGCGGACGCGGGGTTCTTCGTGACCGTGAGGCTGACCCACGCGGAAGCGTCCTCATTCAAAGAGACGGTAACCGCCGAAAGCGTCGCGCCGTCGTTCGCCTCCTTCTCGGAAACTGTGAACGCATCGCCGTTCTTTGTCTCGTAGCCCGCGCAGCAGACCGTGTAGGTATACGTGCCCGCAGGAGAGAGACCGTCTGCTCCGCGCCCGTGCCGGAATAGGCCGTCTCGCTGCCCTTCAGGACGGCGAGCGTCGCCGCCGCCGGGGTAATATGGAAGGTCTGCGAAGCGGTCGGAACTTCCCCATGCAAGCGTGGGGATAGCTGCCCGCTTTCGCCATGAAGCCATCGCCGAGCAGCGCTGCAAAGTCCGCCGACTTCATTTCACTATCGGTCTTGAAGGCGCAGTTCGTCCCGTCCACCTTGCAAAGCGTCTCCGCAACGCCCGTCAGCGCGTAGCTGTTCGTGGTGTTTGCACCCGTGCCGCCGCCAACAATCGCGTATCCGTCGTTCGTGCTGGTGCCGTATTTTTCAATTGCGCCGGTCGAATAGCAGTTCTGAACCACGACCGGGCTCGCATTACCTGTGTTTTGCCGCCGTTGTGGCCTACGATACCGGCATAATTGTTAAAGCCGGTGATCTTTCCCTGGTTGTAGCAATCGACGATCTTGTGCGCCGCATACTGTGCAACGCCGATGATGCCGCCGACCTTGTTGCCGCTGCCGGTAATATCACCGAGGTTGGCGCAGCCCTGAATGGTCAGTGTGTTTGCGCTGCTCGTACAGCCGCCGACAATGCCGCCGACCGGGCTCGTGCCCGTAATATCTGCGGTGTTCATGCAGTTGATGATTTTGATCTCACCGTCTGCCGTGTTGGCCATACCGGCAATACCGGCGAGATAGCTTGTGCCGGTCACCGAACCGGCAACCTTCAGGTTCTCAATGGTCGACGGACCGTTCACAATGCCAAACGGGCTGCTGGTCATGCCGCTTAGCGTAATGGTGTGGCCGTTGCCGTCAAAATGGCCGGAAGTCGCCGCTGTGCGGCTTCGTGATCGTTATATCCGTGTCAAGGATATAGTTTCCGCCCGCTGCCATCGCGACGAATTCATCTTCCGTCGAGATGCGCGTGGTCGCGGTATCTGCCGCAAACGCCACGGTCGGGGAACATGCCCAGCACCATGACGAGCACCAGCAGAATACTTACCAGTCTCTTCTTCATAAATACCTCCTGTTTTTTTAGAGCCGCCCTCCAAGGCCGCCCTCTTTCACAAAGCGCTCGCGCGCAATTTGACAAAAAAACCCGTGCAGAAACCGACTGCACGGGCGATAAGATACAGAAAAAGCCCGTACTCAGTTTGGGCAAGCACGAAACCAGCTGGCGTATCTGACTTACCCGGTTTTCCCGGTATCACAGTGACCTACTCGCGGGGACTTGCACCCCATTCCGCCTCCGGCGCTTTGCCGGAACGCTGTAACTATTCATTTAGCTTCATTATAACGATGTGAGGAAGTATTTTCAAGTCTTTCCCCGTTTTCCGTGTGAAAAATCGTATGATGATAAACCATATTATAAAAGCGGCAGACAGTCGCCTGTCCGCCGCTTACGTATTATGGGTGCTTTCGTGTCCATCGGGCGCAGAGCGCCGCAATGCGCGGAACCGCCCGCTCGAGAAGCTTGTCGTCCAGCCAGAAATGACGTTCCCGCCCAAGATGAGCGCGAGTGTCAGCCACAAGCCCATCGAGAACAGCTCCTCTCGCAGCGCGTCCAGCCGGAAGATAAAAAGAAGCGCGCCGTATACCGCGAAAATCGCCGCGTTGAAAAGAAGCAGCTTGAGGCAATGCGCCGGGGCTTTTTCATCCGGTCGAGCTTCGGCTTTACGATGGGGTAATATCCCAGCGCGAGGAAGATGGCCGCCGCCTCCTTGTCAGGCGCAAGCAGCAGGCTCAAGATCGCGCTCGCAGCAAACATCGCCCAGCTCAGCCTTTCTCCGCAAAGGATCAAAACCGGCACAAGCGTCATGCTCGCAAGCACCGGGCAGCAATACGTCGCGGCCGGGAGAATCGTCCCCATCGCCATGATCGCCACCGCCAGCGCGCACAGAACCCCGCACAGCGCCAGATCGCGGCTCGCCTTCCGCATCAGAACGTTTTTTCGCGCAGCAGGTCATACTTGATCTGCCAGAGCTTCTTTGACAGGTCGACATAGTAGGTGTGCGGGTTATCAAAGCGCTTAACCTCGTCCCAGAGCGTGTCGATCTGCTGCTTGCAGTAGGCCTTGATCTCGGGAGGGTCGGAAGCTTGTAGACGAGCTCGCCGTTTTTGAAAATCGGGACCATGAGCTCTTTTGCTTTGAAGTTATAGACGGTTTTGCGCTTCCACGTCGCCTCGGGGTCGAAGATCTCGATGTCCTTCGTATCGTCGACCGTCTCGTCAAACACGCAGAGATAGTCGGCGATGGCCTTGCCGGTGTCGTTTCCGTAGAAGCGATAGAGCTTCTTGAAATGCGGATTGGTGATCTTGCCGACGTTTTCGGAGATCTTGATCTTCGGGATGACGTTCCCGTTCTCGTCCTCAATGGCCGCGAGCTTGTACACGCCGCCGAACACCGGCTCGCTGCGCGCGGTGATGAGCCGCTCGCCCACGCCGAACTGGTCAATTCTCGCGCCCTGCACGAGAAGGTCGCGGATGAGGTATTCATCGAGCGCGTTGGAGCACGAAATCGTGCAGCTCTCCCAACCCGCATCGTCCAGCATCTGCCGCGCCTTTTTCGTCAGATACGTCATATCGCCCGAGTCTAACCGAATGCCGCACTTGGTAAGCCCCTTGGGCTTTAAGACCTCGTTGAATGCGCGGATTGCATCAGGAATGCCGCTTTGCAGCGTGTTGTAGGTGTCGACCAGAAGTGTCGGGTTGTCGGGATAGATTTCACAGTAGGTCTTGAACGCCTCATACTGGCTCGGGAACATCTGGACCCACGAGTGCGCCATCGTGCAGCCCGCAGGAACGCCGTAGAGCTGGTCGGTGAGCGTGCAGGCCGTGCCCGCGCAGCCTCCAATGTATGCCGCTCTCGCGCCCAAGATTGCAGCGTCGCTGCCCTGCGCGCGCCTGGAGCCAAATTCGAGCACCACGCGGCCCTTTGCCGCCCGGCAGATGCGGTTCGCCTTTGTGGCAATGAGGCTCTGGTGGTTGAGCGTCAGAAGCAAAAACGTTTCGACCAGCTGCGCCTCGATCGCGGGCGCACGCACGGTCAGGATCGGCTCCTTCGGGGAAAATCGGCGTCCCCTCCGGCACGGCCCAGATATCGCCCGTGAAGCGGAAGCTTTTCAGGTAATCTAAGAAATCCTCACCGAAGATGCCGCGCGTACGCAGATACGCGATATCGTCCTCTCCGAAGTGCAGGTTCTGGATATACTCGATGGCCTGCTCCAGACCCGCCGCGATGGCAAAGCCGCCTTCATCGGGCACCTTGCGGAAAAACAGATCAAAGTATGTGATCTTGTCCTGCATGCCGCTTTTGAAGTAGCCGTTCGCCATGGTCAGCTCATAGAAATCGCAGAGCATGGTCAGGTTGATATTCGGATTCGTCTGCATGATGTTTTATTTTCCTTTCATATACGAATTCCCGACGAAGCATTCATCCGGAATCCTGTAGGTTTTACCATCTGCGCCTACTATATCATATTATTTTCCATCCGCCAACCGTCTGGCGCGGACAAATTTGCTTTTTTGCTCTTCTATAAGGCCATATTTCCGCGAAAGCTCGCCCGCGAAGGCAGAAGCGCCTTGCCGTCTCCCCCGCGTGAGCTCAAGCTCCAGCTCGCAGAAGGGCTCTTTATGCCGCCCGCCAAGCAGTTCTCCCCGTCTGCGCAAATTTCGCACGTCGTCCCGTCCGGCAAGCGAAGCGGCTGCGTCAGCCGCACAAATTCCGCACCGCAGACCATCTCGAGCCCTGGCTTTGTCAGTTCCACGAGTTCTTCCGGCGCGCCCTTTTGAACGAGCGTCCCGATGGCCTCCTCCGGCGTTTTTTTCCTTCGCATTCCCACTCGCCGCGCGCATAGCCCTCACCGGGCGTTTTCATCGTCACGACGCTCTTTTTCGTTCTCCTGCCGCACGCGGAGCATCCATCTGCGGCTCGAGAGCGCTCCGTCCGCCGTATCAAAATACGTCGTGCGCATGTGAATCTCGCGCAGCTTCTCCTGCGCAAACTTCACAACCTGCGCGTCGCGCAAAATCTCTCCCAGCTGCTCGACGCTCTTCGCGCGCAGCTTGATTTCAAACTCGGTCGCCATAAAAGCCCTCCCGCTCATGAATTGGCTTTATTCTACGACGTTTTGCTGTATACGCAAGCGAATTCTCGGGAAGCTCTGATTGAATCAGAGCTCCCCTATTTCCCGCTCCATTTCCCGACAGGCTTTTTTCTGTCATTTCTGCTAGACTGACAGACATCACAAAAGCGGAGATGGAAGCCATGAAAAAACGCGCAGTCACACGTTCGCCCGCAGCGCGCCGGTTCGCTTCGGCGTTTTCGTCGTCCTTCCTGCGTCTGGGGCTATATGCACTGGGCGCGGCAGCCGCGGGCTTTTTGCTCAGCGCGGCGCAGATCGGGGCGTGTGTCTTCCGGCGGCCATTGCGCTGACGGCGGCGCTGCCGTTTTCTCTGGCGGCGGTCTTCGCCTACGCGGGCGCGGCGCTTGGATATTTCGCGTTCTGGGGCGCAACAGGCGCAGTCGAGCCGGTCGCGGCGGGGTTTCTGATCCTGGCCGCGTCGTGCCTGTTCCATGACGCAATTCCGGCCTCGCGCCGGTGGTTCTTCCGCTGCTCTCGTCCGGGATCTACGCGCTGACGGCGCTCATTTTTCTCCTGAGCGCCCCGGTCCATACGAGGGCCGTCTGCGTTTTCGCTGGAAAGGCCGCGCTCGTCTGCCTGTGTACCTATCTTTTCACGGGGTTATCCGAAAAGCGCGCAGAGAGCGTCGCGGCGCTGGGCTTCGGGCTTCTTCTCAGCGGAAGCAGACTCCTGCTCCTGCCGGGATTGCCGCTCAGCGTGATTTTATCCGGCTGCGCGGTGTTTCTGTGCAGCGGGACGCAGGAATTCTGGCTGGCCTCGGGTGTGTGCGCAGTCGCCTTGGATTTGAGCTTCCGGCCGGGCTACAGCGCGGGCGCGATGCTGTTTCTGGCCGCGCTCACGTGCCACTATCTAAAGCCCCGATTTGCCATTTTGCGCGCGTGCGTCTATTTTCTCGTGCTGGCCCTTTCGTCGTTTCTCTTTGGCGCGGGGCAGACGATGTTCCCGCCCGGCGTTTTTCTCGGAACGGTTCTGGGCCTTCTTCTATGGAAGCCTGCGCAGCCGCTTCTTGCCGCGCGCGATGTGCCGCTCGACGCAGCGCGGGAAAAGGCACTCACGGCAGCATCAGGCGCTTTATGGTCGCTTGCAACGGATTTGCAGCGCGGGTGTACCAGCGGGTTGGAGCCACAGAGTGCCGCAGTTTTTGACAAGGCCACCGAAGAGGTCTGCCGTTCGTGCGCCAAATGGAGCGTCTGCTGGGAGCAGAACGCGCAGGAAACCTTCCGCCTGCTCAGCCGCGCCTCGCGTGGGATCTTGCGCCGGGAGAAGCCAAGCGCGACGATCTGCCGCCGCTGTTTTTAGCCCGCTGCTGCCACATTGACAGCTTCCTGCGCGCGGTCAACGACGCGCTTTCTACACAACTTGCCAAAGTGCAGTACCAGTCGCGCCTTGCCGAAAGCCGCCAGATCCTCTGCGACCAGTACCGGGTCCTCTCCCGCCTTCTGCAAAGCCTCAGCGAGCGCGCGCCCGGCCAGACAGAACCCGATGCGTATGCTCGGAGCTTGGCTTCCGGGCGACGGGTCTCCGCGGCTCAAATATCTCCGGGGACTACGGCGCGAGTTTCCGCGTGGGCGAATGGTATTACCTGCTTCTGTGCGACGGCATGGGCTCGGGCGAGGAAGCCCGGGACGAAGCTATGGGTACAAGCGCGCTTCTCAAAGAACTGATCGAATCGGGTCTGGAAGCGCACGATGCGATGCAGACGATCAACGGCCTTTACATTCTGCGAGACGGCGGCGGCTTTTCCGCGATTGATCTGTTGCAGGTGAGCCTTGTCTCGGCCGAAGGTTTTTGCACAAATGGGGCGCGGCCCCATCGTTTCGAAAATTCGGCCGGACGCTGCAGACGCTCGGCGCTCCCCCTGCCGCCCCCGGGCTCGGCGTGGGCCGGAGCTACGGCCCGCGTGCATCCGGGACCGGTAAGATAGTTTACAGAATGTACGGGGAGATTGTTTACAGTTTCGAGTAAAATAAAGGCAGAGGAATACAGGAAAAGGGAAGTGTTTCAATGCCGTGGGAGAGAAAAACTGTGGACAATCAAAGAAGCGAATTTGTGGCGCGGGCCACGATGGGAGAAGAAAGCCTGAGCGCGCTGTGCCGCAAATACGGCATCAGCCGTCCAACCGGCTACAAGTGGCTCGAGCGGTACAAAGGCGGCGAGACGATGCTCGACCGGCCGCACACGCCGTTCCGGAAGCCTTTCAAAACCAGTCCGGATGTGGAGCTGCGGATCGTGGATGTGCGGGCCGCACATCCAACGTGGGGCGCTCGGAAAATCCAACGTTTTTTGGTGGACAAGGGTGAAAATTCCGTTCCGGCAGCCAGCACCATTAACGACATCCTCAAAAGGAATGGGTGCATCAGCGAGCTGGCCTCGGAGCAGCACACGCCGTGGAAACGCTTCGCGCGTGACCGGCCGAACGCGCTGTGGCAGATGGATTACAAGGGCCACTTCGGCATGACGAACGGCCAGCGCTGCCACGGACTGACGATTCTGGACGATCACTCGCGGTTTTCCCTGTGCCTCGACGCGAAGGAAAACGAACGATGGGAGGGCACAAAGGCCAGTCTGGACCGCGTTTTCGAGGAATTCGGAATTCCAGACGCGATTTTGTGCGACAACGGCGCACCCTGGGCAGACAACCACGGCGGCTATACGCCGTTTGAAATCTGGATGATGCAGATGGACGTGACGCCGATGCACGGCAAGCCGGGCCACCCGCAGACGCAGGGAAAAGACGAGCGATTCCACCGGACGTTAAAAGAAGATCTGCTGCTGCGAAAGCCATTGACTGACCTTGCAGAAGCGCAAAAGAGTTTGACGAATTTCGTGATTGCTACAACCACGAGCGGCCGCACGGGGCGTTAGAGCTCGACGTTCCGGCGAAGCACTACAGGCCGAGCAGGCGAAAAGTCGTTGAAAATCCGACCGAGCCGGAGTATGACAGCGGCAAAAACCTTCGCAAGGTCAATTGCTGCGGCTGAATCAGAACGTCAGTGGTCACTGCTGCGAAGCCTCCTCTCTAATTT
>VOFG01000645.1_pt1 | contig 30001 bp, 35 predicted proteins | sample 5384171 | NCBI WGS metagenome assembly VOFG01 (sample SAMN12384726, study PRJNA508395) | human gut metagenome | isolation source: healthy gut F | host: Homo sapiens
AAAGGCCCAGCGCCCGGAACCACTCCAGCGGGGCGCTCCGCTCCACCGCCGCCAGCAGCGGGGCCAGCGCCTTGGGGTCGGCGGTGAAATAGCACTCCGGCGCGATGCCGGTGTTGTCGAGGTTGCAGCGGCCGTTGCCGGTTGCCAGCAGCTTTTTGCCGCAGCGGGGTTGCGGTCCAGCAGGGTGATGCGGGCTGCGCTGCCCGCCGCCTGTGCCGCCGCCAGCGCGGCTGCCATACCCGCAGCACCGCCGCCTAAAATTACGATCTGTTGCATGAAACGCTCCTTGGTTCGGGGATGTCCCGGATTCGATCCCAGTATAGCATAAACCGAAAAAAACGACCAGTCCCTTCGGGAAAACAGGAAAAAATGCCATTGACAAAATCACTGGTTTTGGTAAATTTTTATTGAAAAAAACGGTAAAGAAATCTTAGCCGCCCTTCGAGAAAAAAGTTGAGGCAGTACGCTGTCGATCCTGCTGGCTGCCGTGCTTGTGGTGGGCATCGTGGGGTATATGATCTATGTCCAGCACCAGTTTTACACCGAGAGCACCAAAACCTGCTGGAGACCTATGAGCAGGTGGACAAGACCTTCACCATGTTCGCCCAGCGGAACTGGAACGTGCTGAGCGAGTGGGGCAGCAACCTGCAGGATGACGCCGACGGGGAGGCGGTCCGGGCCAGTCTGTGCCTGTTCAACCAACAGAAGCCTACATGGAAATACAGCGGCCTGTACTTGTTCAACGAAGACTGCACCTATCTGGATGCCGAGAGCGGCCATGGTTCGGCTAAGCACATCTGGGGCGCATTTTCCGAAATGTACACCACCGGACGTCCCTGTGTGGGCAGCTATACTATGAAAAACGGGGAGCGCCGGGTCGTGTTCACGGTACCCATTGAGCCGGTCTATCCGTCGGGTGATATCATGCTTTCCGAAGAGCCGAAGAGTGAGATCGAGCCCCGGATGGAAAACCTGTTTGATTTTCTGGAGCAGAACGCACAGGTCAACACCAATGCCTTGGCCAAGATGCGCGAAGACGTGCAGAACAGCGGCCGGGGCAGTGTGGCGTACCGCTATGGGCGCAAGAGCTATTATCTGGTCTATCAGCCGGTGGGTTTTCAGAGCCTGAGCATCGTCGGCATCGTGGACCGGAGCGTGGTGGACGCCGGGATGCGGAAGATCCAGACGGCGACCATCCTGCTGCTGATCGCATTGATGGCGGGCATTGTGTTCACACTGGTGCGGTTTGTCCGGATCAACGCCCGGCAGGAAGTGGAGGAAAAGGAACACGCCCCTGTTCAACGAGCGGTGCTTCAACAAGACTCTGAAAGAAAAGGAACAGCAGGGCGAGCCTTTTGTGCTGTTCTACCTCGACCTTGACCGGTTCAAGCCGGTGAATGATACTTACGGCCATGACGTCGGCGACCAACTGCTCAAAGCGGTGGCGGGCCGGCTGCGGAGCTGTGTGCGGAACACGGACTACGCCTTCCGCATCGGCGGCGACGAGTTCGCCCTTATCGTCAACGGCGAAGTGGACGCAGAATGGTGTGCGCAGCGGATGGAAACCATCAAATCGACCATCCGCCAGACCTATGTGCTGGAGGGGCACACCATCGACATCAGCACCAGCTGCGGCGTGGTCTGTTACCCGGCGGACAGCGCCGACGTGCGGGAGCTGCGCATCCTTGCCGATCAGCGGATGTATGAAGACAAACAAAAAACTGGGAGCAGCCGGAGCATCAAGCAGAAAATCTGAGATTGAATAATTCTCCTTCTCTTACCACAAAATAACCACAGAAAACGAAATCTGGGAGCAAAGGAAACGCCGAACAGAGAAAGGGAGAATGTGCTATGAAAGCGACAGGCATCGTGCGCCGCATCGACGAACTGGGGCGGGTGGTCATCCCGAAGGAGATCCGCCGCACCCAGCGCATCCGCCGGGGCGACCCGCTGGAAATTTTCACGACCGGCGAGGGAGAGGTCATCTTCAAAAAAGTATTCGCCGGTGGGGGAGCTGAGCGGCGTGACGACCCAGTACGTCGATGCGCTGAGCAAGAGTTTCGCACTGACGGCCTTCGTCTGCGACCGGGACCGCATACTCACGGCGTCCGGTGCCGGGCGACGGGACCTCATCGACCGCAGCGTCAGTCAGCCGCTGGAAAGGCTGATGGACGGCCGCAAGCCCTACGCCAGCGAGGGCGAGGCGGAGAAGACCCTGCTGCCCTGCGAGGGCCCAGCGGGTGCTGCTCTGCGTCAGCCCCATCATCGCTGCGGGGGATGTGACCGGCGCGGTGGTTCTTTTGACCGAGGACAAGAGCGCCCAGCCAGACGCTGCCCAGCAAAAGGCGATAGCCGTTGCGGCGGCGTTTCTGGCTAAACAAATGGAAGAATAACATTATAAAGGAAGAAGGCCAAGCCGGAAAATCGGACGGTGCGCCAGTGGGCGCAAACGCTGATCCGATTTTCCGGCTTGGCCAATTTTGATTTGAGAGAGATGTATAATTTGTGAATCTTTCAAAACTTTTCTGCGAACCTATTGACAGCGCCGGAAAATTGAATATAATGGTCTTAGCACTCAGGAAGATGGAGTGCTAAAGAACGAAAAAAGCAAACAAAGGAGGCAGGCGCTATGACGATGGATGCACGCAAGCAGCGAGTCTTGCAGGCAATCGTGGCGCTGTATGGTCTCGAAGGTGAGCCCGTTGGCAGCAGCGTGCTGGCAAACTACTTTGACATGGCGGTTTCCAGCGCAACGCTGCGCAATGAGATGGCGGCGCTGACAAAGCTGGGTCTGCTGGAGCAGCCCCACACCAGCGCGGGCCGCGTGCCCAGCGCCAAGGGCTACCGTTATTATCTGGATAATCTGCTGACCGACGATCAGCCGCTGGACCGTGTGACCGGTGCACGGGTGGATGCCGTGTTCGCCAGCCTTGACCACGAGCCTGAAAAGCTCGCGCAGGGCGCGGCGAAGGCGCTGGCCGCCATCAGCGGCTGCACGGCCGCCATCAGCACCCCTGTGCCGAGGATCTGTGCATCGCCCACTATGAAGTGGTTCAGGTGGGCCGCAGCGCAGCGGCTGTGCTGGCCGTTACCACGGCCGGTTACGTTCGTACCCGTGTGGCACGGGTACGCACCGGCCTTTCCCGCGAGAACGCGGCGGCGCTGGCCGCTCTGCTCAACCGGAACCTGACCTTCGTGGCTCCGTAGATCTTTCGCCCCGGCTCCTTGCGGAGCTGTGCAGCCAGATCGGCCCGGAGCTGGTGCCGGTGGTCTCGGCGGCGGCGGCGATCTTGCAGGATTCCACCACGCCCCATGTCTATCTGGGCGGTGAGCAGTACCTGCTCGACTGGCCCCAGCTGGAAGGCAAGGTCGGCTCCATCCTCTCGCTGCTGAACGACGAGGAAGAGGCCGCCCGGCTCATCGCACCGCCTGCAGAGCGCAGGGAAAGCGTGCTGCTGGGTGAGGATATTGAGCCGCAGATCCCCGGCCTGTGCATCGTCAGCGACCGGTATCTGGTCGGCGGCGGGCTGTGGGGTTCGGTGGCACTGATCGGACCCACCCGGATGCCGTTCCAGAAACTGATGCCGCTGCTCCATGCCTTTGCCGATCATCTGGGCGAGGGAATGAGCGGCCGACAAAAGATACCCCGCAGGCAGCCGCACCCCGGCGGACTGTGATCTATAAGGAGGATCTCGAATGAGCGAAGAAACCAAGAAGACCCCGCAGCAGGGAACAGCCCGCTGCGGAGCCCAAGACCGCAGAACAGGCCGCACCGGAAGCGGCTGCGGAACAGGCTGCTCCCGCCGCCGAGGAAAAGGACGGCAAGAAGGACGGCTGGTTCAACAAAAAGACCCATGAGCTAGAGGCCGTGAAGGCTAAGCTCGAAGCCGCCCAGCAGGAGGCGGGCCAGACGAAAGACAAGCTGCTGCGGATGGCTGCCGAGTACGACAACTACCGCAAGCGGCCCGCGAGGCTGACCAGAAGTTCAACGACGGCATTTCCTCCCACCACCGACGAGAATTATAAAAAGGGCGTGACCATGACGCTGGACAAAGCCGCCAAGGCGCTGGATGTTCTCCATGTGGAGGAGATCGAAGCACTGGGCAAGGCCTTTGATCCCAACATCATGAACGCCGTGCAGCAGGTCCCCGCAGAAGAGGGCCAAGAGAGCGGCACGGTGGTCACCGTTTACCAGAAGGGCTACAAGCTGGGCGACAAGATCGTCCGCCATGCGACCGTTGTGGTGGCTGAATAAGCCAAACCTCCCGCAGGGGAGTTTCAATAAACATCCGCTTATCCACGTTGAGCATCATATAAACAATACGTTCTGAATTGAGAGGAGCTTTTTATTATGAGTAAGATCATTGGTATCGACCTTGGCACGACCAATAGCTGCGTGGCTGTCATGGAGGGCGGCGAGCCCGTCGTCATCGCAAACTCCGAGGGCGCCCGCACCACCCCGTCTGTTGTTGGCTTCACCAAGACCGGTGACCGTCTGGTCGGTCAGGTCGCAAAGCGTCAGGCCATCACCAACCCCGAGAACACCGTTTCTTCCATCAAGCGTCAGATGGGTACCGACCACAAGGTGACCCTGAACGGCAAGGAGTACACTCCCCAGCAGGTCAGCGCCATGATCCTGCAGAAGCTGAAGGCTGACGCCGAAGCTTATCTGGGCGAGCCCGTCACCGAGGCCGTCATCACCGTTCCCGCCTACTTCAACGACAGCCAGCGTCAGGCTACCAAGGACGCCGGCACCATCGCGGGCTTGAACGTCAAGCGTATCATCAACGAGCCGACCGCCGCCTCGCTGGCCTACGGCATCGACAAGGAGAAAGATCAGAAGATCCTGGTCTACGACCTGGGCGGCGGCACGTTCGACGTCTCGATCATCGAGATGGGCGACGGCGTCACCGAAGTGCTGGCCACCGCGGGCGACACCCATCTGGGCGGCGATGACTTTGACAAGCGCATCATCGACTGGCTGGCGGATGCCTTCCAGACCGAGAACGGCATCGACCTGCGCAGCGACAAAATGGCCGCGCAGCGCCTGAAGGAGGCCGCCGAAAAGGCTAAGATCGAGCTGTCCAGCGCAATGAGCAGCCAGATCAACCTGCCCTTCATCACCGCCGATGCTACCGGCCCCAAGCACTTGGATATGACCCTGACCCGCGCAAAGTTCAACGAGCTGACCGCTGATCTGGTCGATCGCACCATGACCCCTGTCCGCAAGGCTCTGCAGGATGCAGGTCTGCGTGCTTCCGACCTGAAGAAGGTCCTGATGGTCGGTGGTTCCACCCGTATCCCCGCCGTCTACGACGCTGTGAAGAAGGAACTGAACTGCGAGCCCTTCAAGGGCATCAACCCCGATGAGTGCGTGGCTGTCGGTGCTGCCATTCAGGGCGGCGTCCTGCAGGGCGACGTCAAGGGTCTGCTGCTGCTGGATGTCACCCCGCTGAGCCTCGGCATTGAGACTCTGGGCGGCGTGTGCACCAAGATCATCGAGCGCAACACCACCATCCCCACCCACAAGAGTCAGGTCTTCTCGACTGCTGCGGACAACCAGCCCTCGGTTGAGATCAATGTCCTGCAGGGCGAGCGTGAGTTCGCACGCGATAACAAGAGCCTCGGCGTCTTCCATCTGGATGGCATCGCTCCGGCTCCCCGTGGCGTGCCTCAGATTGAAGTCACCTTCGATATTGATGCAAACGGCATCGTGAAGGTCAGCGCAAAGGATTTGGGCACCGGCAAGGAGCAGAACATCACCATCACTGCTTCCACCAATATGTCCAAGGACGATATCGATAAGGCCGTCAAGGAAGCCGAGCAGTTCGCTGCCGACGACAAGAAGAAGCGCGAAGAGGTCGATATCCGCAACGGCGCCGACCAGATGGTCTTCCAGACGGAGAAGATGCTGAAGGAGAACGGCGACAAGATGCCCGCCGACGTCAAGAGCGAGGCCGAGGCCAAGCTGGCCGAGCTGAAGACTGCAGTGCAGTCCGGCTCCATCGACGACATCAAGGCAAAGCAGGATGCTCTGAGCCACGTCTTCGAGAAGATGTATCAGGCCGCCGCAGCCGCTCAGCAGGCCGCCGGCGCACAGCCGGGCCCCGATGCCGGTGCGAACAACAACCAGCAGAAGCCGGGGGATGACGGCGTCGTGGATGCCGACTTCAAGGAAGTCTAATGTTTGATACAAGCGGCACACGTCCGGCCAAACCGGCGGATGTGGGCTGAGGAATAAGCAAAAGCCGCTCCGGTTTTGCCGGAGCGGCCTTTGTGGGTTTACGAGGTTAGAGGGATATGGCACAGGAAAAGCGTGATTACTACGAGGTGCTGGGGGTATCCAAAAGCGCTACCGATGCGGAGATCAAAAAAGCCTACCGCAAGCTGGCAATGAAGTACCACCGGACTACAACCCCGGCGACAAGGATGCCGAGGAAAAATTCAAGGAAGTCAATGAAGCCAACGAGGTGCTTTCGGACCCGAAGAAGCGCCAGATGTACGACCAGTACGGCTTCGCGGGTGTTGACCCCAGCTACGCGGCCCAGAACGGCGGCGGCGCGGGCGGCTTCGGCGGCTTCGGCGGTGCCGATGGCGTCGATCTGGGCGACATCTTCGGCGATATCTTCGGCGGCGGGTTCGGCGGTTTTGGCGGCTCGTCCCGTCAGGCAAACCCCAACGCCCCCGCAAAGGGGCAGGACATCCGCGTGCGGATCACCCTGAGTTTTGACGAGGCCGTGCACGGCTGCAAGAAGAACATCACCATCACCCGCCAGCAGGAGTGCACCGAGTGCCACGGCTCCGGCTGCGCGGCGGGCTCCAGCCCGGAGACCTGCCCCGACTGCGGCGGCCGCGGCTACGTCATCCGCCAGCAGCGCACCCCCTTCGGTGTGATGCAGACCCAGCAGCCCTGCTCCCGCTGCGGCGGCAAGGGCAAGCTGGTCAAGAACCCCTGCAAGGTCTGCCACGGCTCCGGCAAAACGGCCACCAAGAAGACGCTGGAGGTGTCCATCCCCATGGGCATCGACGACGATCAGAGCTTTGCGCTCCGCGGCATGGGCGACGCCGGCACCAACGGCGGCCCTTCCGGCGATGTCATCGTGATGGTCACTGTCCGGCCCAGCGAGGTCTTCCAGCGGGATGGTTACGATGTCTGGGTCACGGTGCCCATTACCTACAGTCAGGCCGTCCTCGGCGACAGCGTCACCGTGCCGTCCATTGACGGCAAGGTGGAGTACACCGTCCCCGAAGGCACCCAGAGCGGCACCACCTTCCGGCTGCGCGGCAAGGGTATCCAGTACTTGAACGGCCGGGGCCGGGGCGATATGTACGTCAAGTGCGAGGTCGAGATCCCCAAGAAGCTGAACAAGGCCCAGCGTGACGCCCTGAAGAAATTCGAGGGCACCCTGAAAGAGGAAAACTACGAAAAGCGCAAGGGCTTCTTTAAGAAGCTGAAGGATATGTTCGCCTGATCTCAGGGCAAACGAAAATCCCGGAAACCGTCTGGTTTCCGGGATTTTTTGCTGTCGGGAAACGATCAGCCCATGTAGCTGATGTTCACATCGATCTGGCCGCCGTAGCCGGGGATGCGGGCGGTGCAGCTGCCCTGCCACATGTTGCAGGCGATGGGGCTGCTGGCAACGTTGTAGTGGGCGTTCCAGATGTTGTACTTGGTCAGCTGGCTCAAGTCGAGGCGCTTGCGGAACCATGTGGTCGAAGCGTAGACGCCGGGCTGGTAGCCGAGGGCCTTGACCTCCTCACAGAAGGCGACGGCACACTTGGTGCGGTCCTCCACGCCCAGACCGTCGGCGCGGCCGGAACCGGTGCCGGTGGCCTCGGCGTCATAGTAGAGGGGGTCGTCGAGCTGGCGGCCGTTCAGGACGTAGACGCACGCCTGAGCTTCCTCGCGGGCCTCGTCCTCATTGACGGCCTGTGTGAAGCAGTAGACGCCACCCGCAGACCGGCGTTCCGCGCGTTGGTGAAGTGCTCCTCGAACTTGGGGTCCTGCACCAGCGTGCCGGAGCCGTAGCCACGGTAACCGAGGCGGATGATGACGAACTGGACCCCGGCCTCTTTGACCTTTTCAAAGTCCACGCTGGCCTGATATTTGGAGACGTCGATGCCGAAGGTGGCGTCCCGCTTGACGCCGTTGGCATCGAAGTAATAGAGCTTGTTGTCAATGGACTGGATGCCGGTCACCCGCTGGTTGGTGGTCTGGCTGTAATAATAGGTGTTGCCGTTTTCCACACGCCAGCCGGAGTAGACAGGCGCAGGGGGGCGGGGGTGTCGTCCTTTTTGCCGAAGAGGAACTCCCACAGCCATTTCAGGAAGCCGTTCTCACTGTCAAGGCACTGGGTGTCTACGCTGCTCTCGTCCAGCGTACCGGCGTCCAGCGCGGCGCGGATCTCTTCCGGTGTCAGCAGGATGGTGCCGTCCGTGTCGGTGATCGCAGCGGCGGAAAGATCCCCGCCGTTTTCGGAGGCGGCAGGAGTCTCGGCGACTTCTGCCGAGATGTCATCTGCGGTCTCTTCCGGGGCGCGCAGCGGGTCCTCCGCGGCCAGCTCTTCCGTTTCCTGCACGAAGTGGGGGAAGGCGGCGTTTTCGTGGTCCACCTCCTCTGCCGAACCGGCCATGGGGTCGTCTTCTTCCGGTTCGGTTTCAGGGGCGGCGGGTCCCGGCTCAGCAGCCGGTTCAGAAGGGGCCGCTGGAGCGGCTGCTGCACTGGACGCAGCGGGCTCTGCGGTCGTCACGCTGGCGGCAGGGGCAGAGACGGAAGCGGCGGGCTGTTCTTGCTCGGCAACTTCGTCCTCTGCCGCAGCCGGTTCCTCTGCTGTACTGGACGCAGCGGGCTCGGACGGGTGCTCTTTGGTGTTGTTGTGCTTGAGGGAACTACTCTCCTCCCAATCGACTGTGACGGGCGCAACGGTCAGGCCCGCAGGCTGGGAAGCCAGCAGGATGGTGGTGCCCGCGCCGCCGATGGTCAGCGCCAAGGCCATGACGAGAGCCGCCACAGCCTGTCCCACGCCGCGGTGGGACCGCTTTGCGGATGTATCATTCGAAACAGATGAAAATTTATGTTTCATACCGTTAGCTTTTCCTCCAAAAATCATCGGGCAGCGGCCGCCCCGCGGCAAAAACGAACCCGGTTGAATCGGAACGGATCTGTAATCCTAGCATCACTCTTCCAGTATACACCCAACCCCCGGTCCCCGTCAATCTTCTTTGCAGCGGTGCGTCGGGAAAAGCACGAACGGAAAAGAGAAAAATCGCTCCATGAAAGATACGGTTCATCCGGCGCAAAAATTGCGTCTGCCGCTAAAAAATTTGGTTCTTTTCACGAAAAACGAGAATTTCACTTGCTGTCTTGACAGGTGTATGGTATGATGATGGACATGCAGTCCCGTTGCAGTGAGATGCCGGGAAGAAAGGCGGAAATTTCTATGTCGAACTTCAAGGAGTTTTTGAAACGAAAAGATATCGTCATTACCCCCCCAGCGCTACCTGATCGAGGCGCTGGGCGCAATGGCACAGGGCCTGTTTGCCAGCTTGCTGATCGGCACCATCATTAAGACGCTGGGCCAGCAGACCGGGCTTGAGGTGCTGGTGGATCTGGGCGGCTATGCCACAGCCATGAGCGGCCCGGCTATGGCGTGCGCGATCGGCTGGGCGCTCCACTGCCCGCCGCTGGTGCTGTTCAGCCTGATCACGGTGGGCTACTCGGCCAACGCCTTGGGCGGAGCGGGCGGCCCGCTGGCCGTCCTCATCATTGCCATCGTGGCAGCGGAGCTGGGCAAGGCCGTGAGCAAGGAGACCAAGGTCGATATTCTTGTGACCCCTCTGGTGACTATTTTTGTCGGCGTCGGCCTCTCCATGCTCATCGCGGCCCCCATCGGTGCGGCGGCAAGTCAGGTGGGCACCCTGATCATGTGGGCTACCGAACAGGCCCCGCTGGTCATGGGCATCCTCGTGTCGGTCATCGTGGGCGTGGCGCTGACCCTGCCCATCTCTTCGGCGGCCATCTGCGCAGCACTGGGGCTGACCGGGCTGGCCGGCGGCGCCGCCGTGGCGGGCTGCTGCGCCCAGATGGTCGGCTTTGCCGTTATGAGCTACCGGGAGAACGGCATCGGCGGGCTGGTCAGTCAGGGTCTGGGCACCAGTATGCTCCAGATGGGCAACATCATCAAGAACCCCCGCATCTGGATCGCCCCCACGCTGGCCTCGGCCATCACCGGCCCGCTGGCCACCTGCCTGTTCCACTTTGAGATGAACGGCGCGGCGGTCTCTTCCGGCATGGGCACCTGCGGTCTGGTCGGCCAGATCGGCGTCTATACCGGCTGGGTCAACGACATCGCCGCGGGCACCAAGGCCGCCATCACCCCGATGGACTGGGCTGCCCTCGTCCTCATCTGCTTCGTCCTGCCCGCCGTGCTCAGTGTCCTCTTCTGCGAGATCGAGCGCAAGCTGGGCTGGATCAAAGAAGGGGACCTGAAGCTGAATTAAGACTCCCTCAGTCGCGGCGTTGCCGCGCCAGCTCCCTCGGAGAGGGAGCCTATTAGCCTCCCTCTTTGAGGGAGGTGGCATCGCGAAGCGATGACGGAAGGAGTTCGCCATTAAGGACCGCTTCGGTTATATCATCCCCCCTCATATTTCAGCTTGAGGGAGAAGAATGGGCGGTCCTCTTTTAATAAACGGAAGAAAATTTTATCCCCCTCCCAGACGGGCAGGGCCTCGACTTCGCCCTTCGGCACCCATTCCAGCACCCCTTCGTTCCGGGCGGCGTCCTTCACCAGCTCGCCGGTACAGCAGTCGCCGGTGTAGAGGAACATATACTCGGTCAGGCTGCCCAGCAAAAAGGTCACGATGCCCCGGAGGCGGTAGTTCGTCAGGGTCAGGCCCGTTTCCTCCCGCACCTCCCGCAGAAGGCAGTCTTCCGGGCTTTCGAAAGGCTCGAACTTGCCGCCCACGCCGATCCACTTGTCGTGGTTCATGTCGTTTTTCTTGGTCACGCGGTGGAGCATCAGCCACTTGCCGTCCTGCTCCAGATAGCACAGCGTCGTGTTCAGCATGGGGAATTCTGCGTTCATGGGAGTTCTCCTCTATTTTTCATTCAAAAAGGCGTCCCGCAGTCTGCCCCGCGGGACGCCTTTTTGTGTTGTTTGGTTATTTTTCGTGCAGCGCGGCCTTTGCCCGCGTTGTTCAGCTTCCGGACCAGATCGTTCTGGTGCTTGCGCTGGGAGGGCGTCGGCTCCGGGTCGTGGGCTTCGTCGGCGCGGGCGTTGGTCTGCGCGGCGGAAGCGTCCACCCGGACGAGGTTCCACTCCTGATTGCCGCCGGAAACGTAGTTCCAGATCTGGGCCTGTGCGCCGTTCGAGGTGTTCATGGCCACAAGGTCGATGTACTTGTCGGCCAGCACGTTCCGAATGCGGGTGCGGCCGTTGCGGGTGGGTTCCAGCGCCCAGCACTGGCTCAGCCCGCTGCTGCGGCCCCACTGATGGAGCCATGTGCCCTCCACCACGCCGCTGAGGGCGAGGTCAATGAACTTGCCGGTAAAGCGGTTCTGGATGCGCCAGCGGCCCTCGCCCGCGTCCACGAACTGCCACTGCTGCCACGGATGGCCCGCGTAATCCCAAAGCTGGATCGCAGCGCCGTTCTCGGTATTGAAGTTCTTTACCTCCAACACCTTCGCGTTCGGGGCCTTGATCAGGTAAAATTCATTTTCCATTAAAACGACCTGCGATGTTTTTGCCATAGCGCTTGTTTCTCCTTTCCGGTATCCGCCGATTGAATGATTCTATTATAGCGCATTTCCTCTCAGGCAACAAGAATGGAAAATCACAATTTTTTGTCGGTTTCTTGTGCGTTTTGCTTAGAAAGACACGCTTTTCCCGCCAACTTGGGCACCGTGTACCACAGGAACAGGGCCGCAAGGCTGAGCCACCGGATCTGGGCGTTCGTCAGGTGCTCGTTCAAAAGCCAGCCGACGCCGAACGAGAGCAGGTTGGCCGTCAGGGCGTAGAGCACCGGGCGGGGCGTTTTGCCCTCCGGCCACGGAAGCCAGCGGCAGTAAACAAAGGCTTCCACGGCAAAGACGAGAACTTCCATCCCGGCGTAGAGCGCAAAGCCCGCCCAAGGGCCCAGATAGAACAGCCCGTAGTGGAGTACAAGATTCAGCGCAAACTGCGTGGCCAGATTGACCCCGCCGATGAGGTTCTGCTGGGCTTTTTTCGCGCAGGCCGAAGACGGCGGCACCCAACCCCAGTTCCAGCATCAGCGTGATGAGTAACCGGGAGGTGAACAGGGAGATCTGGTCGCTGTCGGTCCGGTTGGTGTAGACGTGCATCCAGCCGTCCTCCGGGTCGAACAGCACCTGCCATTCGCTGTCGAACGCATACCGCTGGAACGGCTCTTTGCTAATGGAAAAGACCCCGGTGTCTATATTATAAAGGAGCACATAGAATTTCTGGGGCGGGTAGTACCCCCAAGTGAAGGTCTGTTCGGTGTCGCCGAAGTATTCCTCGAAGTAGCCGAGGAAGTAGTACCCCTCCGGCGCATCGTAAGCCTGAAAGGCTTCCCACACCTCGCGGGAACCCATCCAGTCCCCGTATGCGCTGGGGGCGCTCCATGGGCCGGTGGATTCTGTATTGCCCAGCAGAGTCACGGCGTAATTCTGGTCGTTGTAGATGTAGAGCCTGAGCGTGACCGACGGTTTCGGCCCCATATCCGCGAAGGCAGGCGGCGAAACGGTCAGCAGGAGCAGGGAGGCGAGTAGAAAACCCAAGATTTTTTTGCAGAGTTTTTCTTTCATGATGGGGCCCTCCGGCTTTCGAAAACAAAAATTCCGACACGACTTTCCTTAACTTGTAAACGAGGAAGGAACAGCTGTTATTGCACGGCGTTCTGCACAAACTTCAAACAGGACTTTTGTGCAGCCTTTCCTGTACTTGCAAAGAAAACAAAACGCCGGTTTCCGGGGCGTTTTGACCCGAAATATGAACAAAGTGTTTCCGTGCTGCGGCCAATTCAGGGCAATGACTTCACGTTTATAAAGCAAAGCAGACTTCAACACTTTATTTCGATGAGTAAAAGAAACTTCAACAGATGCTTTCGTTTGTTTCATGATTTCGGCTATTGACTTTATATAAAAACTGCGGTATAGTATGAGTGCGGAGAGCGGAAAGACGCCCCGCTGACACTTGAACTTCGGGCTATGACCCGTAGAAAAATATAGGAGGTTTGATTATGTACTATTACATTCTGGGCTGCGGTATCGCTTGTTTGGTTCTGCTTGGCATCAACAGCATGGACACGGTATGTGTCAAGCCGGCCGAGATTCTGGGCAAGGTCATTCTGTGGCCTCTCGCCCTGATGGAAGCAGTTGTTCGTTACAGCTCCACTCATCACAGCATCAAGACCGCGCTGTAAAACACACTCGTTCCAATGCAAACGGCAATCAGGCGGCTGCGCTTTTGAAAGGCGCAGCCGCCTTTTTGTTTTGCACTTTTGGGCGGGGTATGATACAATAAGAAAAAACGCCGCCGCAGCGGCACAAAACCCGAAACCGAAGGAGAACTATGAAACCGGATTACAAGCTGGTCGCAAAGGCCAAATACATTCACACGACCGCCGACCTTGCCAGCAAGCTCTGGCACGAGGTCTACAAGCGCTATTACCCGGCAAAGCAGCTGGACACGCTGGTGGAGGCGCTGCAAAGCGCCGAGGCCATCGAGGAGGACATCGACAACGATGTGAACTACTTCCTCGTTTTTCTGGGCGATAAGCTCATCGGCTACTTTGCATGGAAGATGGAAAACACCGTGCTGCACCTGCTGCACCTCTACCTCAAGCCGGAGTACCGGGGCAAGGCCATCGGCCGGGACATCGTCATGTCCTGCGAGCGGCTGGCCCGCGGCGAGGGCCGGGGCCGCGTCTGCTGTGAGGTGCACACCAAGTGTCTGCCTGTGCAGCAGTTCTTCAAGGCGCGGGGCTACCGCATCCTGAAGCCGGTGGAGAATGTGGCGGCGGGCATCTCCATGCAGCTGACCGAAATGGAAAAAATGCTCTGAAATTCCCCATTGCAATTTTCCTGCGTTTGTACTACACTAAAGTAGTGTACTGAAGTGCCCCTTGCGGGCCAGACCAACCCCAAATCATGAGGGAGGAAAAACGCTATGGCAAAAGATCATCCCACCGGAGAGTCCGGCCTGTATTCCGCTCTGCTGGAGCTGAAAACGCCGGAAGAGTGCTACCGCTTTTTACAGGATGTGTGCAGCTACGCCGAACTGAGCGCCATGGAGCAGCGCTACAACATCGCGGAAAAGCTCGTCAGCAAGCAGAGCTACACCAGCATCATGGGCAACATCGGGGCGTCCAGCGCCATCATCAGCCGGGTGAGCCGGGTCATCAGCAAGGATGACAGCGTGCTCCGCCGTCTGCTGGAGGAAAAGGCAGACGCCGCCACCGAGGAATAACCGCAAGACCGCGCACCGCGGGGCCGGGGAGCACCTGCCCTGCGGTGCTTTTTATCGCTTTGAAAAAGGAGTATCGCAGTATGAGCAAAGCAGTTGTCTTTTTCGCCGACGGCACCGAGGAGTGCGAGGCCCTTCTCGTCGTCGATCTTCTTCGCCGCGCCAAGGTCGAGGTCATCGTAGCGTCGGCCATGGGCCGCAAAGAGCTGGTCAGCAGCCATAAAATTCATCTGACCGCCGATGCACTGGCCGAAGAGGTGGATTATTCTGATGTGGATCTGGTCGTGCTGCCCGGCGGCATCCCCGGTACCCCGAACCTTGCCGCCAACAAGACCGTCACCGACACCTGCGCCGCCTTCGCCAAGGCGGGCAAGAAGGTGGCCGCCATCTGCGCCGCCCCCAGCATCCTTGCCTCGCTGGGGCTGCTGGAAGGCAAAAACGCCACCGCCCATGCGGGCTTCCAAGATCAGCTTGCCGGTGCGGTGGTCCACGATGAAGAGGTCGTCGTGGATGGGAACATCACCACCAGCTACGGCCTCGGCGGCGCTATCCCCTTTGCACTGGAACTCGTCCGCCAGCTTGCCGGCCCCGCCGAAGCCGACCGTATCCAGAACGCCATCGCGTATCGGCACTAACAGGAGGACTCCCTATGCGTTTTATCACGTGCCGTTTGCCGGACGGCGTGGAAGATCCGGCGATCTTATCGGAGGACGGGCGGCAGGTCTGGCCGCTGAGCTGGCTGGGGCTGAGCTATGAGACCCTGTCCGACGCCATCCCTTTCTGACGCCGCAGGTGCGGGCGGGGCTGTCGCTGGCCATTGCGGGCATCCCGGCCCTGCCCATTGAGGCCGTCACGCCGGAAAGCCCCATCCCGGCCCCGGCGCAGGACGTCATCTGCCTCGGCATCAACTACATGGCCCACTCGGATGAGGCGGAAAAATATTCCGCCGATGCCTTTGCGACCCAGCATCAGGACGCCATCTACTTCTCCAAGCGGGTCACACGCGCCGTGCCGGACGGCGGGGCCATCGAGGCCCATGCCGACCTTGTGAAAAAGCTGGACTATGAGTGTGAGCTGGCGGTGGTGCTGGGAAAGGACGCCAAGGATGTGCCCGCAGGGCAGACGCAGGACTACGTTTTCGGCTACACCATCCTGAACGATGTGTCGGCCCGCGACGTCCAGACCGCCCACAAGCAGTGGTACTTCGGCAAGAGCCTTGACGGCTTCACCCCCATCGGGCCCTGCATCGTCACGGCGGACGAGTTCGCCGACTATCCGCCCAAGCTCGGCATCCGCAGCTTCGTCAACGGCGAGAAGCGGCAGGACTCCAACACGATGCTGCAAATTTTTGATATCGACCATGTCATTGCCGAACTTTCGCAGGGGATGACCCTGAAAGCGGGCACCATCATCGCCACCGGCACCCCGGCGGGCGTCGGCATGGGGATGGATCCGCCGCAGTTCCTCGTGCCCGGCGATGTGGTCCGGTGCGAGATCGACGGCATCGGTTCGCTGACCAATCCCGTCCGGTAATGCAAAACGGTACCGTCCAAAGCGTATCCGGCTTGTAATATGCCTTCACGAGTATCCTGTGCGTTATCAAAAACGAACCAAAAACCATCTTGTTCATAAACTGTTCAAAATAAATTCATATACAGTTCATTGACTTTCGGTATACATAGGGCAACGAAAGGCGCACGCTGCGCCGAACCCCAGAACAGCACAGCATGGGAACTGAAAAAAAGGAATGCCCGTGTTGGAGGAAAGGAATTGGAACGCTATGAAAATTGGTTTTACTGAACTGATCCTTGTCGTGATCGTTGCGTTCGTGGTCATCGGGCCGGACAAGCTGCCCGAATACGCACGCAAGTTCGGCAAGATGCTCCGGGAGCTGAAAAAGTACACCGGTGCCGCTTCGGAGGAGATCCAGAAGAACGTGGTGGAGCCGCTGAATGAGATTCAGGCTCCCATCAAGGAGGCCGTCGCCCCGCTGACCGATATCAAAAAGGATATCGACGACAGCATGAAGGACGTGACCAAGAGCTTCACCAACATTGGCAAGACCAGCAAGGAAGAGGCCAAGAAGGCCGAAGAGGCCGAGGAGGTCGCCGAGCTGGAGGATGCCGTGGAGGAGCTGCCCGAAGAGCCCGCGAAGGCCGAGGAGCCCGCTGCCGAACCGGTGAAGGCCGAGGAGCAGCCCGCCGAAAAGGCTGAGGCACCCGCCCCCGCTGCCGAAGCTGCCCCTGCGGAGGAACCCAAGGAGGCTGCCCCCGCCGAGGAAGCCAACGTCTAATTTTTGGATGCACCCGCGCCCGCGGTTGTACGATACATTGTAAATCAGCCCGCCAAAGCGGCGCGGCAAGGTAAAAAGGAGATTGTTATTATGAGAATCGGACCTCAGGAGCTTATCATCGTTCTGATCATCGTTCTGGTCATCTTTGGACCCAAGAACCTGCCGAAGCTGGGCAAGATGTTCGGCAAGACCATGAAGAACTTCAAGGAAGGCATGGACGACGTCGAGGATGACGGCGAGACCAAGAAGACCGAGGCCAAGTCTGAGAACGAGGCCGAGAAGAAGGACGAGGAGTAATTCGTGGCTACAAACGTAAAGCGCAAAAAAAGAAAGCCGAAGTCATGTCAGAGGACGGCAGCATGACGCTGACCGGCCACCTGAAAGAGCTGCGGAACCGGCTGATCATCTGCGCAGCGGTGTTTGTGGTGGGCGTGATCGGATTTCTGGCGATCTCCGATAAGCTGATCGACCTGCTGACGGCGATGGCAATGAACGCGAACTATACCTTCGTGTTCCTTGCCCCGCAGGAAAAACTGATGCAGTACTTCCGCGTCTCGCTGATCGCAGCCGTCATCGTAACCATCCCGGTGGCGCTGTATCAGATCTACGCCTTTGCAAAGCCCGGCCTGAAGCGGAGCGAGAGCTTTTTCTTCCGGCTCGTGCTGGTGTTTGGTCTGGCGCTGTTCTGTGTCGGTGTGCTGTTTGCCTACAAGGTCACCCTGCCCTTTATGCTGAACTTCCTCGTTACGCTGGAAGGCACCGACTACATCACGGCATCCATCAGCATCGAGAGCTACATCAACCTCTGCCTGACGATGTTCATCATCTTCGGCTGCGTCTTTGAGATGCCGCTGGTCACCATCATTCTGGCCAAGATGGGCATCGCAAACCCGGAGATCATGAAGAAGGGCCGCGGCGTTGCCATCGTCCTGATCTTCCTGGTCGCAGCCATCATCACCCCGCCGGACATCGTGTCCCAGTGCTTCGTGGCAGTGCCTATGTGTCTGCTGTACTTCGTCAGCATCTTCCTGAGCGGCATTTTCTACAAGCCCAAGACGGACGAGGATGACGAGGACGACGAAGAGGACTCCGACGCGGAGTGAAATCCGGCTTTTTAGGAAACTGAAAACGCGCTCTGCCTTTGCGGCGGGGCGCTTTTTTACGTGGAGGAACGGGCAGATTGCAAACACTCCGGCAATATGCTATACTGTTCCAAGGTAAAAAAAATCAGCGGGAGACCGCTGCGAAAAAAAGGGGTAAATGAATCATGAAAGAATACGCATTCGGCATCGACCTCGGCGGCACCACTGCGAAGGTCGGCTTGTTCACCACCTCCGGCGCGCTGCTGGAAAAGTGGGAGGTGCCCACCGATACCTCCAACGCCGGTGAGCACATCCTTGAAAATCTGGCCAACGCCATCCGGGGCAAGATGGCCGAAAAGGAGATCCCCGCCGAGCAGGTGGAGGGCGTGGGCATCGGAGTGCCCGGCCCTGTGCTGAACTCCAGCGTGGTGCCCATCGTCTGCGCCAACCTCGGCGGCTGGGGCGAGCGGAATGTTTCGGCCCAGCTGTCCGGTCTGCTGGACGGCCTGCGGGTCCTCGTCGGCAACGACGCCAATGTGGCGGCGCTGGGCGAGATCTGGATGGGCACGGCGAAGGGCTGCCGCAGTGCGGTCATGGTCACACTGGGCACCGGCGTCGGCGGCGGCGTCATCGTCAACGGCAAGGTCGTCGATGGCACCCACGGTGCGGGCGGCGAGATCGGCCACATCACGGTCAATCCGCACGAGACGGCGGTCTGCGGCTGCGGCAAGCGCGGCTGTCTGGAGCAGTATTCCAGCGCCACCGGCGTTGTCCGCTGCATGAAGAAGCTGCTGGAAGAGAACCCGGAGGTAGACTGCGTTCTGCGCGGCAAAGAGTTCGAGGCGAAGGATGTCTTTGATGCGGCCCGCAGCGGCGATGCTCTGGCGGCCCGCGAGGTGGAAGAGATGTCCAACACCCTCGGCATGGCGCTGGCCAACATCGCTTCGACCACCGACCCCGAAATGTTCCTCGTGGGCGGCGGCGTGGCCCGCGCAGGGGATGTCCTCTTTGACCCGCTGGTCAAGCACTTCAAGGAGTATGCCTTCCGCTCCTGCCGCGAGACGCCCATCAAGTCCGCGAGCCTCGGCAATGACGCCGGTATCTATGGTGCAGTGCGCCTGACGTGGGAGAATAAGGCTTCATTTTCCACAAGAAAAAGCGAAGCGGTTGAAAATTCAGCCGCTTCGCTTTTTTTTATGCGTTGATTTTAAGTTTTACAGCGTATCCTTGCCCGGAAGCTGGTTCCACAGGCGGTAGTAGACGCCCTGTTTTGCCAGCAGCTCGTCGTGGGTGCCGGATTCCTCGATGCCTTCGGCACCGAGGACGAGGATGCGGTCGTAATTCTTGATGGTGGTCAGGCGGTGGGCGATGGTCAGGGGTGGTGCGGCCGTGGGCCAGCTTCTCAAGGCTGCGGCCCACCAAGATCTCGCTCTCGTTGTCGAGGGCGCTGGTGGCCTCGTCAAGGATGAGGATGGGCGGGTTCTTGAGGAAGACGCGGGCAATGGCGATGCGCTGCTTCTGGCCGCCGGACAGCTTGACGCCGCGCTCGCCCACGTAGGTGTCGTAGCCGTCCTTCAGCGCAAGGATGAACTTTTCCGCGCCCGCCAGACGGGCCGCTTCAACGATCTCCTCGCGGGTGGCACCGGGCTTGCCGTAGGCGATGTTCTCCGCCACCGAGCCGCTGAAGAGGTAGACGTCCTGCTGGACGATGCCGATGTCCTGCCGCAGACTCTTGAGGGTGACGTGCTGGATGTCCTGCCCGTCGATGTAGATATGGCCGCTTGTCACATCGTAGAAGCGGGGGATCAGATTGCACAAGGTGGTCTTGCCGCCGCCGGGGGGCCCACCAGCGCCAGACGCTCGCCGGCCTTGATGTCAAGGCTGACGTGGTGCAGGACCTTGTTGTGGTCATCGGGGTACTCGAAGCTGACGTCGTCGAACCGGATGGCACCGGGGCCGGGCTGCAGAGGCTTTGCGTCGGGGGCGTCGTGGATGGGCACGGGGGTGTCCATGATCTCAGCGAAGCGCTCGATGCCGGTCATGCCGCGCTGGAACTGCTCGGCGAACTCGACGATGCGGCGGATGGTGGCGATCAAGGTGGAGACGTAGAGCACGTAGGCCACGAGGTCGCCCGCGCTGATCTTGCCGTACACCAGCGACAGGCCGCCCGCAAGAATGACGACGAGGTACATCAGGCCGTCGAACAGGCGGGTGGAGGTGTTGAAGGCGGCCATAGCGTAGTAGCCGAGGGTCTTGATCTGCTCAAAGTCCTTGTTGCCCTGCAAAAACTTTGCCCGCTCCTGCTCCTCGGCGGCAAAGGCCTTCACCACGCCCTGACCCAGCAGGCTGTCCTCGATGGTGGCGTTCAGCTCGCCGATCTGGACGCGCTGCTGGCGGAACCGGGCGCGGAGCTTCTGGTTCAGCTTGACCGAGACGATGCCCATCAGCGGCACACAGGCGAAGACCGCCAGCGTCAGCGGGAAGCTGGAACGGCAGAGGATGAGGAAGGACGCCAAGATCTTGATGAAGGCGATGAAGAATTCCTCCGGGCAGTGGTGGGCGAACTCAGTCACGTCGAACAGATCGTTGGTGATGCGGCCCATGATGGTGCCGACCTTGGTGTTGTTGTAGTAGGTGTGGTCCAGCAGAAGCAGGTGGTCAAAGGCGTCGCGGCGCATGTCCGTCTCGATGTGGACGCCCATGATGTGACCGATGCCGGACATGAAATACTGGGCGGCACCGTCGATGATGCGGAGCACGAAATAGAGCCCGGCCAGCTTAAGCACGATGCCCGCCGTCAGGGTGATGCCCACCCCATGGCGGAGTTGGTGATGGTGCTCATGATCTTGGGCAGGATGATGTCGCAGAGCGTCGTCAGCGCGGCGCAGAACAGGTCAAAGAACAGCACGCCCTTGTACTTGGCCAGATACGGCAGGAACCGCCGGATCAGTGCGCGGCTGCTGGTGTGGTGGGCACTGGGATCTTGGATGGGTTTGGTTCGATCGTTTGCCATGGTTTCTCCTCTTTTACTCCCTCAGTCACCTTCGGGGAGGTTTATTTTTTGAATAATCCCGCTCCCCGTAAATGGCGGTGCCGATGCGGACGAGGGTGGCACCCTCCCGGATGGCGTTCTCGTAGTCGCCGCTCATGCCCATGGAGAGGGTCTCCATCTTCACGTTGGCGTAGCCGCGCTCCCCGGCTTGGACGAAGAGCTTGTGCACGGCGGCGAGATAGGCGCGGTTCTGGGCGTCATCGTCGTTGACGGGGGGGATGGCCATCAGGCCGCAGACGCGGAGGTGCTCCTGCGCAGCAGCAGCGTCCAGCAGGGGCCAGAGCTGCTCCGGCGAAACGCCGGACTTCGACTCCTCGCCGCCGATATTCACTTCCAGCAGAATGTTCTGCACAAGGCCCGCCTTGGCGGCTTCCCTCTCGATGGCGGCCAGCAGGTGCTCGCTGTCAACGCTCTGGATCAGGCTGGCGCGGCCCAGCACCTTTTTGATCTTGTTGGTCTGCAAATGCCCGATGAAATGGCTCGGCTTGCCGCAGTAGGCCCCGGCGTCATAGTTGGCGCAGAGCTCCTGCACGTGGTTCTCGCCGAACACGTCGATGGGCAGGGCCGCGCTGGCGGCCACGGTCTCCGCCGTGCGGGTCTGGCAGGCGGCGCAGAGCTGTACTTCAGCGGGGGCGCGCCCGGCTTCGCGGGCGGCGGCCGCCATCTTCTCGCGGATGGCGGCAACGGCCTCCCGCATCTCTTCCAGTGTCTTTTCAGCCATAAAAACTCAGTCCTCCTCGGTATAGCGGGCGCGCTCGCCGCCAATCAGCTTCGGGCGGGTGCGGGCGCAGAGAATGTTTGCTTCGCCGATTTTGGAAAGGCTCAGCCGGACCGGCACGGCCACCCGGCGCAGGCGCATCCCGATGAGGGTGCCGCCGATATCGATGCCCGCATGGGCGCGGATCTCCTCCACGGCGATGGGGTCGCGGAACTGCTTCCAGCAGGTCGTGGCCCAGCTGCCGCCCGCATGGGGGCGGGGCACGACGCAGACTTCCTCCCAGCCGTATTTTTCGGCGGCTTCCCGCTCGATGATGATGGCGCGGTTCAGGTGCTCGCAGCACTGGGCCGCCAGCCAGATGCCCTGCTGGGCCAGCACGGGCGCGATGCCCGCGTAGACGGCTTGGGCGGCTTCCAAGCTGCTGTCCTTGCCGATGTGCCCGCCGACGATCTCGCTGGACGAGCAGCCCACCACAAAGACATCGCCCTTGCGGAGCTTGGCCTGTGCCAGCAGCTCAGTCACCGCCTGACGAGCCTCATCTTCGATTTGCTGTTTGAATGCTTCGGTCATAGTCAGATCACCTCATATCCTTACCCAATTCAATTCTGTTTCCCCGGAAATAGCCAGATACAACCGGCTGCCCACGGGGCAGAGCACAGTGGTGCTGCCCGCTTTTTTGCCGGAAATGGTCAGCCGCCCGCCGCCGGGGGCGGCAGCTTCGGCCCGGATGCTCCCGGCGGGCAGGGAGAACAAATTCTGCTGCATCGTCTGGCTCAGCCGGAGGGCGGCTCCCCGCAGCAGAGTGCTGTCCGCGTGGTTTTCCAGCCAGTCGGCGCGAGCCCAGCGATAGCTGATATACAGGGTGCCGTCCTCGTCCAGCGCCAGCGCACCGGGGTATCCGGGCAGACCGGTCAGGGCCGTCCCGCAGTTCCTGCCCCCGGCGGTCAGGCCGCGGGCCGAGGCCTCCACGCTCCAGACGCAGCGGGTGCCGAGGTCGGAGACGTAGAGGGTGCCGTTTTCATCCAGCGCAAGGCCGGAGGCTCCGGCTGCCCCGGTCAGCACGGTCTGCACCGTGCGGGCGGCGGGGTCGTAGACGTAGACGCTGCCGGTGCCGGTGTGGGCGACCAGCTCCGTGCGCAGGGCGCTCTCCACGCCGTGCTTCGGCGAGACGGCGGCGGCATCGGTGAAGTGGACGCTCCCGTCGGCCCCCACAGCCACGGCGGTGGGGCAGGAGAGGGCGGTGCCGTCGATCTGGGTCACGATCTGTTCGGAGGCGGCACCCCAGCCGTCGTACCCGGCGCGGCAGAGGGCCCCGCCGCTGGCGGTGACCACGGTGTACCAGATGTCGCCGTCCGGGTCAAAATCGAAGCCGGTGATCTCGCCGTCCGCCGTCAGGATGGAAGAAAGGCCGCTGCCGTCCTCCCGCATCCGCAGCAGCGCGGCCCCGCCGACGCGGGTGTCGGCCTGTGCGGCGAAGTAGAGCCAGCCGTCCCGCTCCCGGATGCAGGAAATATCCCGCCAGCCGGTGACGGAAAGGACGTCGCCGCTTTCGGCGGTGGGGCCGGCGTCCGGCATCGGCTGGACCTCCGGGGCCGTGTAGGGCGTAACGGTGACGTCAATGGGCTGCAGCACCAAGCCCCAGACGAGGGCAGCGGCGGCGCAGAATACAAAGACGATGCTCAGCTTCTGGAAGCGCTGGAGCACTTCCTCCCGCTCGGCGGCGCGCTGGGCCTCCTGCGCGGCCCGGCGGCGGGCGGCGGCTGCCGTGGAGCGCTGGGCGCGGCGCATCCAGCGCTCCACCCAGAGGGCGGCGCTGGGGCCGATGGACAGGGCGGCGATGAGCAGGATGAGCAGTAATTCAACAAGTCCGATCCGCATGGAAGTATGGTCCCTTTTTTCCTTAAAATGTGTGTGGTTTCGTATCGTTTCAGTATAGCACACTTGTGCGCAAAAGCGCAAGCCGCGCCCTTCTGGATTGCACCGCCGGAATGTGGTATACTGAAAGAGGGGTTTTTCCAAACCCTTCACCCAAACTTCACAAAAATTTCCAAACTTCGCTGTATGATATCCTCAGAAAATCAGCAATTATTCCGTGAGGAGGGAGCCACTGATGGCAAAAATTCTGATCGTTGATGATGAACCCCGGATCCGGGAGCTGATCCGGGAGCACCTGCAGTATGCGGGCTATGTCTGCGAGGAAGCGGGCGACGGCTCGGCGGCACTTTCTCTGCTGAGCGGCGGCGGATACGATCTGGTGATCCTCGATCTGATGATGCCGTTCATGGACGGCATGACCTGTCTGCGGGAGATGCGCACCCGCCACATCAACACGCCGGTCATCATGACGGCCCGCGGCGAGGAATACGATAAGCTGGCGGGCCTTGAAGGCGGCGCCGACGATTATGTGGTCAAGCCGTTTTCCCCGCGGGAGCTGGTGGCCCGCGTCAAGGCGGTGCTCAACCGCACCATGCCCCGGAGCGAAAGCGCCGACGGAACCATGACCTTTGGCGAATTGACCATCGACACGGCCAGCCACACCGTCCGGGTGAGCGGCGAGGAAGTCAGCCTGACGCCCAAGGAGTTCGACCTGCTGGTCTTTCTGGCGTCCAACAAGGGCATCGCCCTCAGCCGCGAGAAAATTTTGCAAAAAGTGTGGAACTACGATTATTTCGGCGAGGACCGCACCGTGGATACCCACGTCAAGATGCTGCGCGGCCATCTGGGCAAGTGCCGGGGCTACATCGCAACGGTGTGGGGCATCGGCTATAAGTTCGACCCGGACGCGGCGCGGTAAAACGGAGGAACGCAGTTGATGCGGCAACAGGAAAAAAAACGGCGCTCCATCGGCATCCGGGGGCAGTTGATGTGGTTTCTGTGCCTGATCTGCCTTTTGTTGCTGGGGATGTTCTGGTTCCTGAGCACGCAGCTGCTGGAGCCGCTGTACACCAAGCACATCCAGAAACAACTGACCGAGGAAGCCGACCTCATTGTGACCAAGATGGACGAAGCCATTGCGTCGGGCACGACCCTTTCCTACTGGGCGTTCGGCGGTATCAAGGTCACGAACGAGGAGTTCTTCAACCAGCTCGGCAGCGAGATCTATTCCGGCGGGGAGCTGAGCAGCTTCTGCGTCGATATCTCGGACGCCACCCTCCGAACCATCAAAAATACGAGAACCTGTCCTATTGCAGTCTGCATCAGAAATCCTTCCCGGATACGCTGGACGACGACGCGTTCTATTCGACGGCCCGTCAGGTGCGCCAGTACTGCCGCGAGAACGGGGATTTTGCCCGCGTGCTCCCGGCGGCCAAGCCCTCGGCCTATAATCAGCTCGTTGTGGGGCGGATGACGTCGGACGGGGCCTATACCGTCCTCGTCAGCACCACCCTGATGCACGTTTCCGAGGCGGGCACGGTGCTGAGCACGGTGCTGCCGCTGGCGGCGGCGCTGATCTTCGCGTTCTCCATGAGCGCGGCGTGGTTGTTCAGTGAGTGGTTCACAAAGCCGCTGCGCCAGCTTTCCGGCGCGGCGCGGCAGGTGGCGCAGGGCAACTACGCCGTCCATGTGGAAACGCGGCGGAACGACGAGCTGGGCGACCTTGCCGAGGACTTCAACCATATGGCGAAAGAGGTCCAGCGTGCCTCCCAGATGCAGCGGGACCTGCTGGCCAATGTCTCCCACGACCTGCGCACTCCGCTGACCCTCATCAAGGGCTACGCGGAAACGGTGCGGGACATTACCGGCGACGACAAGGCCCACCGCGACGAACAGATGAACATCATCGTGGACGAGGCCGACCGGCTGACGGCCCTTGTTTCCAGCGTCATGGAGCTGAGCAAGGTGACCAGCGGCGCGGAAAAGTGCGAGAAGGTCCACTTCGATATGGCCCAGCTCTGCGACGAGGTCAGCGAGCGGTACGATGCCATCTGCACCCAGAACGGCTGGCAGCTCCGGCTGGAACTGCCGGAGGAGGAACTGCCCGTTTACGCTGACCCCAACATGATGCAGCGGGCTTTGCACAACCTGCTGGGCAACGCCATGCACCACATCGGGGCCGACGGTGTCTTCGTGCTGCGGGCGGAAAAATGTGCCGAGGGCGTCCGGGTCGAGGTGGAAGACCACGGCCCCGGCATCGCGGCGGATGACCTGCCCTATATCTTTGACCGGTATTACCGCTCCCGCTCCGACGCGGGCAGGCAGGGCACCGGCCTCGGCCTGTCCATCACCAAGGCCATTTTCCAGCAGCACGGCTTCCGCTTCGGTGTCCAGAGCACTGTGGGCAAAGGCACGACGTTCTGGTTCCTCATGACAAGCAGATAAACGAAAAGACTGCTGCACACTCCCTCCGTCACGGCTTCGCCGGGAAGAAAAGTTTGCAGCAGTCTCTTTTTTATTGGATCAAATTCAAGCGTCGGCAGAGCGGTAAACGCCGAGGCTGTTGTCGGGCTCCGGCATCTTGACGCGGGAGGCGCGGTCGTTGACCGCGACCAGCATCCAGCCCATGAGGGCCAGCACCACCACGATGATGAGCCATTTGACAGCATTGGGGAGTTTTTTTCATGTTGACATTCCTTTTTTGTTAAAGTTCCGGACGGCAGCGCTTGCGGGCGCGGGCCAGCAGGGCGGCGGCATCCGCAGCGGAAGGAGCGTGGACCCACGCGGGGCGGGGCGCGGCCCCTCACCGGAGCTGCCTGCCTCCACGACCTGCGCTAAATCGGTATCGGTGCGGTCGTTCCAGCCGATGAAGCCCTCCGGCGAAAATATGGGCCCCCAGCCGGCAGTCCAGCACGGCGGTCTTGCCGGTGGGCCGCCACGGACGGCCTAAGTAGATGGTGCCCGCCGGGCAGTCCGAGACGAAATCGCAGTCCCAGAAGACGAAGCCGAGGCCGTCGGCCGGGCCGGAGGGAGCGGTGATGTAGCTGTGGGGGATGTGGTTGTCCACCGTGCGCAGAGTGCACTGCTCAAACAGCGCGTCCGCCCCGCCGAAGATGAAATCGATGTCACCCGCGATCTCGCAGTTCTGGTAATACTGGGCGGTGGCGCGGCGGGGCGCAAAGGTGCGGGGGCCGAGGAAGCCGTCCTTTTCCCGCTCTTTTTCGGGCAGCGGGGCGCAGAACAGGGTGTCCTGATTGCCCAGCAGCTTCACCCGGCGGAAGACGGCCCGTGCGCTGTCCACATAGGCGGCCACGGCCTGACCCACGGCACTGCCCGGCCCGGCGTCGTTCTCAATGGTCAGATCCTCCACGGTGAGCTGTTCCCCGCTGAAAAAGGCGGTGTAGCTGCGGAAGGTGTGGGTGGAGCGGCCATCCGGGTGGGGCAGTCTGCCGCCGTCGCCCCAGACAAGGCGGTGGCGTCGGCTCCGGCTCCCCGCAGGGTGATGCGGCGCTTTTCGCAGACCAATTTTTCCCGGTAAACGCCGGGGCCGATGGTGATCTCGGCTTCCAGCTCATACGGCACGGCCAGCACAGCTTCGGAAATGGAAGCGTAGTCGCCGCTGCCGTCCTGCGCGACGGTGAGGTTTAACATAGAAAATATCCTCCAAAGATGAGGTTTTTCTTTGTACAACCTCTCAGTCTCGCTGCCGCTCGACAGTCGTCCCCTTCTGGCGTTTACACGCCACCTCCCCCGGCCGGGGAGGCTTTCCCTAGTAGGGGAGCCTCTGGCGAAACCGGGAACTTTGCGAGGACTGCCAAGGCCTCCCCTACAAGGGGGAGGTGGCATTGCGAAGCAATGACGGAGAGGTTGTACAGAGCAGATGCCATTATTATAAGCCCCGTTTATGAACAAATCAACGCCCACAGCTTTCCAGCCGCAGGACGGCGGCGGTGATATCGTCGGGGCGGCCCGTTGCTTCGGCGCGGGTGCGGGCAGTTTCTACCAGCGTTTTGGCCAGTTGTTCGGGCGGGTCGGCAGCGGCAGCGGAGAGTTCCAGCTGCTTGAGCACCCAGCCTGTGCCGTCCACGAGGAGGCCATCCGACACGAGCACCGCATAATCCCCGGCGGCGAGGTGCACCACCCGGCTCTGGCCGTTTACCCCGCCCAGAATGCCGATGGGGAGGCTGGCGTCCCCCACGGGCCGCGCCCGCCCGCCGTGGACGAAAGCCCGGTGCGGCCCCGGCCTTGAACAGCCGGGCGGTGCCGGTGTAGAGGTCCACGCTGATGAGGTCCAGCGTCGCGCCGCTCTCCTCGTCGCTTTTCAGGGCCAGCGCCACATTGACCAGCCGCGCCGCCAGTTCCGCTGTGAACCCGGCCTTGAGCAGCCGGGCCGTCAGCTCGGCGGCAAGGTTGCCATCCACGGCTGCAGGCCTGCCGGTGCCCATGCCGTCGCACAGGATCATCTGCGCTGCCGCCGGGCTGCAGAACTGCTGAACTGCGTCGCCGGAGATCGTCCCCGCGCGGCGCTGGCCGCAAAGCCGAAACGGCCCGCAGCGCGGGCTTTTCGGAAAAAAGAGCAGGGTGGTCATTCCCTTGCAGGAGAGGACCTGCGGCGGCTCAAAGGTGCGGCGGCAGAGCCGCCCGACCTCCTGCGCCAAGGCCGAAAGCTCGGCGGCAGCAAAGCGGGTGCGGGGCAGGGTGACCGCCGCCCGCGTCCGGCCAAGGTCGTCCAGCGAGACGGCGCATTCCAGCGGCGGGGTGCCGAGGCTCGAAAAGAAGTCCGCCACCCGCCCGGATTTGTAGGGCTCCGGACTGCCGGGGCGGCCAAGCTGCTCGCTGAGCACCCCCAGCGCATCGGCCACGGCGCTGTACTGCTCCGTTAAGGCGGTGCGCATGGCTTCGGCGTGGACGCGGGCCTCCTTCCGGCTGCGGTAAAGCGCGAAGGACTTGTTCGCCGCCGCGCAGAGAGCCGCCGGGTGGATGCAGCGGGACAGCGCACCGGGCAGGTCGCTGGTTTCCAGATGTCCGTTCTGTTCCAGAATGGGACGCAGTGCGTTCATCCCGTCCAGCGTGGCGGCGTATTCCTGTTTCCAGCAGCATTCCCGCCGCCCACAGTTGAAACAAAGGCTGTCGTGGGTGTTGTCGATGACCCAGCGGAAGCTTTCGCACCGGTGGGGCAGGGCGTCGTAGACCTCGTTGACCGTCTCCGCCAGCGAGGACAGGCTTTCCGCCACCGCTTCCAGCCGGGTAGCCGCCGCCGAAAAGCGGGGCCGCTCCTCCGGGGCAGCAGCCTCTGCGGCGGGCACCGGGGCCAGCCAGTCCTTCGGCAGAAGTGCCGCCGCTGCCAGCCCGGCCCCGGCACTGAGCAGCAGGGAAAAGGCATTTCCGGGCGGCTGAACGCAGAGCACCCCGGCCACGCACCCGCCCGCGTAGGCGGCGAAGGCTTCGATGCGTCGGCCCGGTGCCAGCAGGGCCCCGGCGGCACTGGCGCAGGAAAGCCCGGCTACTGCCGGGCCGAGGGAAGGGTCTGCGGCACAGAGGGCGGCCCCGGTCACAGCACAGTATGCGAGGGCGGCGGTGGGCTGGCCCCGGCAGCAGAGGGCAAGCTCGACGGCGGCACAGACCGCCACGCCAAGGCAGAGCAGCCCCAGCGAAACGCTGCCCAGCGCTGCCGCTGCCCCGGCCGCGACCAGCAGCATCCCGACGCCGGGCGTTTCGGGCGGGAACCGCCGCAGCGCAAAGCCCAGCGCCGCCGCCAGCAGAGCATCCGCTCCGCAGGTCAGCAGGAGATCGACCCCGCCGCCCGTGGGGCCGAAGGCAAAGCAGACGGCTCCCAGCCCCAGCGCCCCGCAGCCCGCCAGCGCGGCAGGGCGGAACCGGCCCGGCCAGAGCCACCGCGCAGCCACGGCGGCCCCCACCGCACAGAGCAGACAGAGGCTGTCCAGCGACAGCGCCCCGAACCCGTGGAGCAGGAGGCCCAGCAGGGCCCCTGCCGCCCCGGCGGCGAAGCAGTCCTCCGCGAACCCCAGCGTCAGCCCCAAGCCGAAGGGCATCAGCGCGCCGTACAGCACGGCCCACCCGCCGAGGAACCCGGCCAGAAATGCCGACCCCTGCCGCAGCGCCGGGCGGACGGCGGCCCGCGGCATCAGCGCCGCCGCAAAGGGGTGAGAAACATCCGTTTTCAGAACTTTGAGCATGAAAAATCCCCGCTTTCCGGCGGGGATCTTTTGTCGTTGTTCTGTTTCCCGCGCCGCTTGCATATACTGTAGCGCGGCCGCAGGGCGGTTTTTGGGGGCGTGCGGGGAAGCAACAAAAACTTACCCGTTCAGCTTCTCGATGGCGGCCTTCACGCGGGCGAGGGTGGTCTCGCGGCCCATCATGCAGGCGAGGTCGGTGCCGCCGCCGGGGTGCGCTGCTTGCCGGAGAGGGCGATGCCCAGTGGGTAGAGCAGCCAGCCGTTCTTCTTGCCCAGCTCCTCGGCCTTAGCCTTGCAGGCGTCGAAGACGGCGTCGCGGT
>VOFG01000697.1_pt1 | contig 30001 bp, 54 predicted proteins | sample 5384171 | NCBI WGS metagenome assembly VOFG01 (sample SAMN12384726, study PRJNA508395) | human gut metagenome | isolation source: healthy gut F | host: Homo sapiens
TCTACATGGACACCCTCTGTCTTTAGGCGCTCCGTTAACGACGTCTCGTCCGTTTTCAGCGTGTTGACCCGCACCGTGAGCGGCGCGCTCATTCCCCGCCGCGAGCAGCTCTTCTGTAAAAGCCGCACCATACGCGTCAAGCCACGCCGATACAATTTCGTCTGGGTAGGAATACTGCACGCCAAGCCGCTGTGCCGTTTTCCTCCGGCAGCCGAATCTGCTGCTTTGCGCCGCTATCTTGCGCAGAACCGCGTTCACAAATCCCTTTGAACGGTAGGCGTACTTTCCCGCTAACTTCACACATTCGTCGACCGCCGCCCTGTCCGGCACACGGTCAAGCTTCATAATCTGGTACGTCCCCATACGCAGCAAAAGCAGTACATATGGCGAAAGCTTTTTTAAGCTTCACGCTCGAAAACTGCGTGATAATATAGTCAAGATAGCGTTTATAGCGCACACAGCCGTACACGAGCGTCGTCACAAGGCCTCTGTCCGGTGCGGACAATGCCTGCAGTCCGGGCGCCTCCTTGAGCGCAATATTCGCAAACGCTCCCTCTTGTTCAATTTTATAGTATTTTCAGCGCGCAAACGCGCGCCGCCTGTCGTTTTCTGCTCCATCGTTTAGTCCCGTCTTCTTCAAACAGCGTCAAAATCCGTAAAAAGCTGCCGAGCGCTACCAGCATCGACGCAACATACGTCATCGCCGCCGCACGGAGCACTTTTTTCGCCGCCGCGTTTTCTTCTGTTGATAAAATTCCATACTCGTCGAGCGTCACGACCGCGCGCCGGCTCGCATCAAATTCCACCGGCAGGGTAATCAGCGAAAAGAGTACAACTGCGCCATACAAGATAATCGCAAAGTCGACCAAGCCGCCAAGCTCCATGATAAAGCCGAGCAAAACGAGGGGGCACCGCCAGCGCGAGGCAAAATTCGCCACCGGCACGAGCGCATTGCGGATTTTGATCGGCACAGCCCTTCGCGTGCTGTGCGGCGTGGCCCGCCTCGTGCGCCGCAACGCCAATCGCTGCGCAGGAGGTCGAGTCGTATACGCTCTCCGACAGGCGGATTGTATTGTCGCGCGGGTCGTAATGGTCGGTCAAGCTGCCGCCCACACGCTCTATGTGCACGTTCTGCTGCCCGTTTCGGTCGAGAATCATACGCGTCACCTCCGCCGCCGTCAAATTCCTCGCGTTGCGGTAATCGGAATATTTTTTAAACGTCGAATTAACCTCGCACTCGCCCAAATCGAGACAAGCACCGGAATCAGCACAAAAAACAAGATACGTATTGTCAAAAAAAACGGGTAGTACAGTGGCATATCTTATTCCTCCCTGCCTAAAACAGTTCCTTCTTCTATGGTATGGCCCGCAAGATAGTCGCCCACGGGCATCATTTTCTTTCCGTCAAACTGCACAGTCTTTACCAATAGCGCGCTGTCAGCGCAGCACACCAAAAGCCCGTCGCGCCCCGCGCACAAAACCGTTCCCGGCACAGCCTCCGGCACAACATCCGACACCGCCGCCGTGCCGATTTTCATCCGCGCGCCTTTTATACGTAGTATACGCAAACGGGGACGGGTTCATGCCGCGGATAGGTTACAAATCTCCTGTGCAGCTTTATCCCACTCAATCAACGCCGTCGTCTTATCAATCATCGGCGCATAGCAGCTTTGGCTATCGTCCTGCTGCTCGCGCGGCGCAGTGCCGTTTTTCGATTCGTTCAAGCGTTTCAATCGCGTCTGCGCGCCAAGCGCCCATCAGCTTATCGTGCAGCGTCCCCGCCGTTTCCTCTGCTGCAATTGGTATCGCATGTTTTAAAATCATGTCGCCCGTATCAATCCCCTGCGCCATGTACATCGTCGTGATGCCCGTTTCACGCTCGCCGTTTATAATACTCCACTGTATCGGCGCCCGCGCCCCGGTACTTCGGCAAGAGCGACGCATGGACATTGATACAGCCGTATTTCGGAAAGTTTAAAATAGACTCCGGTAAAAATTTTCCCGTATGCAACCACAACAATTACATCGGGCGCAGCCTTTGCAGCACATCCTCTAGCTCGCCGTTTTTAATCACCTGCGGCTGATAGATGGGGATACCGTGCGCCTGCGCGCAAGCATGCACCGGCGTCGGCTGCACCTTATGCCCGCGTCCTTTGGGCGGTCGGCTTACCGCCGCAGCCACATTATGTCCTGCCTGCCAGTGCCTCTAAACATCCCGCCGCAAAGCCCGGCGTTCCCCATAAATACTATCCGCATCGTACCCTTCCTTCCACAGGCAATTTTGCCTTATTCGTCGTCTTCGATATATTCTTCAACCTTGTCAATAAACAGGCCGCCGTCAAGGTGTTCAATCTCGTGACAGAACCTGCGCTAAAGCCCTTCGCCCGTATACTCGTGCTCCACGCCAAAGCGGTCCTTTGCGCGTACCGTCACCTTTTTTCCGGGCGGATGACATACCCGCGCACGCCCGGCACGCTCAAAACACGCCTCCGGTATTCTGCGCTCTCCTTCAACAGACACGATGACAGGGTTAATCAACTCCGATTTTCTCGTCCTCACCACGCGTGTCAATTACAATCAGCGCGCTTTAAAATACCAACCTGCACCGCCGCCAGCCCCCGCCGTCCGCGCTGTACATCGTGTCAAACATATCGTCGAGCAGCGTGTGAAGCCGCGCGTCGAACACCGTCACCTCACGGCTTTTTTTACGCAGTACTTCATCGCCTTCCTCCCGGATAAACCGAATTGCCATATTTCTCACACTCTAATTTATGTTCTGTTCCATTATATTTCAACATGCGTAAGCCAACGGCTTGCGTATTTATACAAAACTGTTTGGATTTTATCAATCGAAACACTGATTAATTTCCGGTTTTTTGACGCGTTTTGAATCACATCTATTAATATACCATTTAGGCTGTCCGCACATGCGCATTTATTAAAATCCGGTAACGGAATTTATCTTTAATTTTAGAACGCCCGCAGCCGCCGGGCCGAGATCCAACGTTTTTTCGCTGATTTCTGCGTCGATGCGCCGGCTGATATAGCGCGCGCGATGCCGGCCGCCTTGCCGCCGTTACCGCCTCGTCCGCACCCGTGACCAAAACCGACACAATCTCGCAAAACGGCGGATACCACATTGCATGGCGCAGCTTAATTTCATCTTTATAAAGCCAACATAGTCGTGCTTTTGCGCGTGTATAATCGCGCTGTGCTCCCGGCGTGTATGTCTGTACAATCGCGCCCCTCTAACTTGCGCGCCCCCACGGCCGCACACCTGTGTAATCAGGCTAAACGTTCGCTCCGCACTTTTGTAGTCGTCAATGTAGAGCGACGTATCCGCCGCAACAACGCCAACCAGCGTCACCGCGTGGAAGTCGAGCCTTTGACACCATCTGTGTCCCGACGACACGTCCGCCTTTTCTTTTTCAAACCGCTCTAAGAGCTTCTCGTGCGCGCTTTGTCGCCGTCGTATCAACGTCCATCCGCACCGTTTCACGCCCTCGAACCTGCGCGCAAGCTCGTCCTCCAACTTCTGTGTCCCCGCCCCAAAATACTTAATATACACTGCCACAGTCGGGGCACGTTTTGTAGTTTTCGTGCGTATAGCCGCAGTAGTGGCACGTCAGGCGGTTCGTCGCGCGGTGGTACGTCAGCGAAATATTACAATGCGGACACTTTGCAACAAAGCCACAGCTCCGGCACGACACAAACGTCGAAAACCCCGCGCCGGTTTAAAAAACAAAATACTCTGCTCGCCGTGCTCCATATTGTAAAAGCTCATGCGCAAGCATATCGGAAAACATCGATCGGTTCCCATTTTCGAGCTCTTGTCGCATATCGACCACATACACCGTCGGTAGCTTCTGCGCCCCGACGCGCGTTTCCATTTCTATCAGGCGGTAGTCTCCCGCCTGCGCCCGGTAATAGCTCTCGACCGACGGCGTCGCCGACGCCAATAACGTCACCGCACCGTGCTGTCGTGCCCGAAATACCGCCACATCGCAGGCATGGTAGCGCGGCGACGACTCCGATTTATACGTCGCCTCGTGTTCTTCATCTAATATAATTACGCCAATATTGGACAGCGGCGCAAACACCGCGCTGCGCGCGCCGACAACCACATCCACCTCGCCGTTTTTGATGCGCCGCCCACTCGTCGTAGCGTTCGCCCAACGAGGCGCGCTGTGCAAAATCGCGACACGCGTGCCGAAGCGCGACACGAACCGCTTTGTCATCAGCGGCGTGAGCGAAATTTCCGGTACAAGCACAATCGCCGTTTTCCCCAGCTCTACCGCCCGCGCAATCAGGTGCAGATACACCCCCTCCGTCTTGCCGAGCCAGTCACACCGCGCAGTAAAAACGTCTCCGCCGCGCCGGATTTTAGCGACGACGCAAGCGTATCGTAGGCCGCGCACTGCTCCTGTGTCAGCGTGTAAAAACGCTTCGCGGGCAATCGCCGCCCGCTCACCGGACTGCGCCCACCTCTATCTCAGAATTACGACAAGCCCCCTTTTTCAAGCGCGCTGACCGTGCTATATCCAGCACCTGCCAGCGAGCAAATCCGCTACCGCAATGCGTTCGTTTTCACACAGTAAGTCGAGCACACGCGCCTGCTTCGGTGCTTTTTGCGCAGCGTTTCTGCCGCTACGGCCGCCTCCGCAGCCGAAACCGCCAGCGACGCGGCGTGTACCGTCCGCGCCCGTACCTTAGCGCTGCCGCGCTGTTCTATCACAGCAAGCCCCATCTGCGCAAGTGCGCCGACCTGCGCGCGCGTACCGCGCCCAATCTGTTTTCTAATATTGTTATATCCAGCGCGCCGCCCGCCGCTTCAAGCGCGGCGACAATTCTTTGCTTTGCGTGCGAATTTTCAATCGAGCCGCCCGCTCTGCTATCCATATCTGTCAGCCGGACAGCTTCTGTAAATTTTACGCCGCTGCCCGCCGGTACAAGCAGACGCACCGCGTCAATGTAGCTGCACAACGTCTTTTCTCGCAGCCAGCCAATCAGCTCCGCACCCTTTTCGTCAAATGCATCATCCGCGCCGGAAAGTGCGGCAACCGATTTTAGGTTCTCCGCCTCAGAGCGCATCGCCGTATAGAGGACGAACCCCTCGCACTTTCGTCCGCCCGCTCCAAAAGGCACAATAACGCGGCTTCCGACATGGACCGCACCGCACAGCTCGTCCGGCACCGCATAGTCGAAAACCTGATCCACCTGTCTCGCGGTTTTAGAAACAATCACCGGCAACCACGTCTTGTTCCTCCGTCTATTTTTATGAGAAACGGGCTCACAGCCCGTTCTTTTCGTCGTACGTTTTCTTTGCAATATCTAAAATCACATGCGCAAGCGCGTCTTTGGGCAGATTACCCGGCTCTACCTGCGAGCCGTCCGCGCCAAGAATCGTCACCGTGTTCGTGTCAACGCCAAAGCCCGCGCCCTGCACAAAGAGGTTATTTGCAATAATATAATCACAATTTTACGCACAAGTTTTTCGCGCGCATGTTCGAGTAAATCCTGTGTCTCCATACAGAAGCCAACGAGCACCTGTCCCGCCGGTTTTTCTCGCCAAGCTCGCGCAAAATGTCCGGCGTACGCCGCAGCGCAATTGTCATCTCGCCGTCCGACTTTTCATCTTCTGCTCCGCCGTCTGTACCGGCGTATAATCCGCCACAGCCGCTGCCTTCACGATAATATCACAGTTTGCGCTGCGCGATACAATCGCGTCGTGCATTTCCTGCGCACTTCCGACGGACCATTTTAACGCCCCGGACGGGCGTAAGCGCCGTCTTGCCGCTTACGAGCACAACGTCCGCGCCGCGCCGGTTTGCCGCGCGCGCAATCCGCATAGCCCATTTTGCCGGACGAGTGGTTCGTCAAAAAACGCACCGGGTCGACCGCCTCCTGTGTCGGACCTGCGCTCACCAGCACCTTCAGCCCGCGCAAATCCTTTTTCATACGCCAGCTCACCGACCACCGCATCTATGATTTCTTCCGGCTCGGACATACGTCCCCACCCGTTACGCCGCAGGCTAAAAACCCCTCGCCCGGCTCGACAAATTTCCAGCCGCGCGCCGAGTTTTTGGGTTCTGTACCGTTGCATCGTGCGCGTACATATTTTTATTCATCGCAGGCGCAAGCAGCACGGGCGCTTCTGTCGCAAAGGTACACGCACGTGAGCATATTGTCGGCGATGCCGTTTGCCATTTTGCAATCGTGTTTTTTGCTGTCGCAGGCGCGACTAAAAGCAAGTCCGCCTTCTGCGCCAGTTCGACGTGCTCGACGTCCCACTTTTTCGGCTCGGCAAACATCTCGTCCGTCACAAGATTTTGCGACAGTGTCTGGAACGTGAGCTTACCGACAAATTCCTGCGCAGCTTTTTTGTCATGATGACATGTACCTCCGCGCCGAGCTTTTTAAGCCCGATCACGACAGCCGCCGTCTTATACGCCGCGATACCACCGCATACGCCGACTACAACGCATTTTCCTTTCAACATGAAGCCGCCTCCTCCCTGCGCAATTCAACCGCCTTTTCTTACGCTTCCTCGCCGTCTTCTTCCAAAAGTGCCTCTTCCTCTTTTTCTACTGCCTTCTGCTCGGACGGGCTTACGTAGTCAAAATAGTAGTTCTTCGGCCTTGCCGTAACCTTTGCCGTCATTAATTTCGTCAATTGCCTCTAAAATCGCCTCGTCAAATTTTCCGTCGAACTCGCCGCCGCTTTTCCGCGCCGAGCTGGCGCGCGCGCCGCGCAGTCAAAATCGCCAAAAAGAGTATCTCGTTTTCGTCTTTTGTACCAAATCTCCAATCGGGGGATAAATCATGAATGACACACCTCTTCAATAAAATTTATATTTCTTTCTGTCCTGCAATGCTCCGCATCAATGATTGCCTCGAGCCTACATACAGCCTTTTCCACATCGTCGTTTAATAAAACGTAATTATATTTTTGAATATGCGTAAACTCCCATGCCGCCGTGCCAAGTCCGCTCTCCACGACCTCGGGCGCTTCCGTTCCGCGCTCCGTCAGCCGTTTGCGAAGCTCCTGCATTGACGGCGGCAGCACAAAGATATAAACGCCCTCCGGGTAGTGGCTGCGGACCTTCATCGCGCCCTGTACCTCGATTTCCAAGATAACGTTTTTTACCGGCCGCGAGCATCTCGTCGACCGCCTGCTTCGGCGTGCCGTAGTAATTGCCGCAAAAGACCGCGTGCTCAAGCATTCCGCCCGTCCGAATCCGCTCTTCAAAATCGGCCTCGCTGATAAAGTGGTAATGTTTACCGTTTATTTCGCCCTCGCGCGGGGCGCGTCGTCGCCGACACAGATAAAAATACATCGTCACGCTTTTCCACCAGCCGCTTACACCGTGCCCTTTCCCGCGCCCGACGGGCCGGATACGACCAGCAGTAGCCCTTTTTTGTCAGTCATCGGCTTCCTCCTCCGGCGCAGGCGCAGCCGCGCCCGTCCCGCCCAAACGGTTCGCCACAGTTTCAGGCTGCAAGTCCGATAAAATAATATGCTCGCTGTCCGTCACGACGACGGCGCGCGTTCTGCGCCCGAACGTCGCGTCAATCAAAATCCCCTTGTCGCGCGCCTCTTGAATCATGCGCTTAATCGGGGCTGATTCCGGGCTGACAATCGCAATGACGCGGTTTGCCGCGACAATATTGCCAAACCCAATATTAATCAGCTTCAAAAAGCCATTCCTCCCTTGTGTTTGTATTTCATATTTCTCCAAAATAACGATATATCTTTTTAATAAGCCAAAGCTTCTAAATTTTAACCCAAGAACTCCGCCGAAGAATTGTGTTCCTGCTTTTGCGGGAGGAGGGCCGTGCCCGACAACAATTCTTCCAAGCGCAAGCCTTCGGCTTGCGTATTTATTCAATATTCTGCACTTGCTCACGCATCTTTTCAAGCTCGGCCTTCAGGTCTACGACAAGCTTCGCCGTTTGGATATCATTCGCCTTCGACCCAATTGTATTAATTTCGCGGTTGATTTCCTGAATTAGAAAATCCAGCTTACGCCCAGCAGGCCCGTCGGACGACAGAATCCGCTCCATCTCGGTAAAGTGACTGCGCAGACGAACGGTTTCCTCGTCCACCGCGACCTTATCGGCATAGAGTGCCGCCTCCGTCAAATACGCGTTTCGTCAATCCCGCTCGTAGAAAGTACCTCCGACAGCTTTTCGTAGAGCCGCTGGCGGTACTCCGCCACACGCTCGGGCGAGCGCGCCTCAATCTCACTTACCATACCAAGCATCGTGTCCGCCCGGCCCTGCAAGTCGGAAAGCATCCGCTCGCCTTCGCGCTCGCGCATGTGGACAAACTGCTCCACCGCGGGCGCAAGCGCCAGCAAGACCGTCTGCCAAACAGCTTCCGCGTCCTCCTCTTTGCGTTCGGACAAAAGATATCTGTAAAGCGCGCCACGGTCGACACGCTGATATCATCCTTTAGCGAAAACTCGTCGCGGATTTTATGCAGCGCATCGATATAGCTCTCCGCCAGCGCGCTGTTGAGCGTCACCTGCTTATCGCTGTCCCCGTAGCTTTCCACCGCAATGTAGACGTCCACCTTGCCGCGGCTGATATACCCCCGATATGTAGCCGCGCACCTTATCCTCTAAAAATCCATAATGGCGCGGTACTTTGATATTGTAGTCCGCAAACCTGTGGTTGACCGAACGGATTTCCGCAAGCACCTTTTAGTGCCATAAATCCCTCCGTGCGCCCATAGCCCGTCATGCTCTTTACCAAGCCGAATCACCCCAACTTCAATTTTATACCAATTCCATTTGTCTAAACATACCAACTCCAATTTATCATGTTATTATAGCACAAACCGCTTAAAATTGCAACACAAATCAACCATTTACAATTCCGACTAATTCTATTGATTTTCTACTTTTTCTCTGTTACAATACAAGAAAGGATAAAAATATGTTTGAGGTGGCATTTTTCATGAAAATATCGACAAAAAAGGCCGGTATGCGCTGCGGCTTATGCTCGACCTTGCGCTGCACAATACCGGAGAGTATATTTCAATTAAAAAGTATCGCAAAACGGCAGGACATCTCTGAAAAATATTTGGAGCAGATTATCCCGCAGCTCGTGCGGGCGGGCTAAAAAAGCGCGCGCGGGCGGAGGCTATATGCTAAAACAGCCGCCGGCGTTTTTATACTGCCGGGATGATTCTTCGCCTGACGGAGGGCTCGCTCGCGCCGGTTGCGTGCGTGGAGGATTTGTCACAGTGTCCGCGCGGCGAGCTGTGCGCTGTGGCGGAGGTTTACCAGAAAATTTACGAGGCAGTAAATAATGTTGTAAACAATATAACATTAGAAGATTTGGTAAAAAGCAAAAGGGACAGTGTGCGGATAATTATGTGATATAAAAAAGCGTCTTGGACAGCCAAGGCACTTTTAAATATAACAATTATAACAAGATTTTATTGAGAACATTTACTCCGCAGGAGTAAATGTCACATGAATGGCGTTTCAGCCTCGCGAAGCGGGGATATACCCACCGCTTGCTGTACAAAACAGAACCCGCCGCCTATAGAGGCGGGGACATCTTAACGAGGTTATAAAACAAATTATATATCCAATGAATCAGCACGAGCAACACCAATACACACAGAACGGTTTTCTTCTTTAGCATTTTCTCTATTTTCGCTGAAAAATTACAGCCCAGACCAATATCGGCAGCCAGACAAAAAAGTGTAAATCATAATACCAAGCAATAACGGTATTCCCATTAGATTATACTGCATAGCGGAATAGAAATCAAAGCGAAGACAGGCCGAAAAAGATCGCGTCATCCCGCACCCGGCGCAATTAAAACCAGTTAACCGCTTGCATACACAGATAGGTCCTGTAGTTACTGGCAATCCTTTATCAGCCAGTAAAAACAAAAAAAGCCTGCTGCTATTGTGAGCAGGCTTTTGATTTGCCTCCTGCACCCCATTATGTAAGCGGATAGCCATAACTGTCCCGAAATCCGCCGCTTAATATAGATATTAGATCTATAATGGTTCCTATCAACAAATTCCCACGTAAATAAATGGAACACACCGCTTCCAACCTTTCCCACGTACATTCTGTGCAGGCCAGCAATCCCCAAAAATCCAACCAAACACAAAATAAGCGCGGTCACCTTACTTTTGGTCGGCCCGTGAGGACCCCCATAATTTAAATTTGCGTTTGCATTTGCGTTTGTAATATTGATCTGTGGCTGCCCCCCCCCGCTTTGCCTCGTCGAGCACATTGCCGAGGTCTTCTTTACAGTATAGCTTTCCCTTTACCTCTACCAAACATTCTCCGCAAAAAGGTTTTCCACAATAGGAACATACGCCTTTTGCTTCCGTTTCCGGATGATTTGTACAATTCATTGTACCACTCCTCTTTTTATTTTATAATAATTTGGGATGTTATGAAGCAGATTATAAAATACATACTACGTCAAGGATACGCCTCCGACTCTTTTCACTATCATTTTACAAAATAAGATTCATTTTGTCAATAGTAATAACTAAATATTTAGTTATTACTATCTTTTTAAGCGTGTTTTTGCCGATATAATAACCACAGGTGATAACAATGAGTATGGATTATAATTTGATTGGAAGCAGAATCAAGCAACGGCGCAGAGAAGCAATGCTGACGCAGGAAAACCTTGCCGAAAAACTCTCTGTTTCAGTCGGGTATGTCAGCCAGATTGAACGCGGCATAACAAAAAAGTAAATCTTGACACGCTTTCCACATTAGCCGATTTATTACACTGCAGCGTGGCGGACTTGATCTGTGATGCAAGTCCTGTTCAGAAAAGAATTTTTGTATCCGGAAATGAACCGGCTTTTTCATGAGCTTACGTCAAACCAAAGGAAGCTCTTGTATGAAATCGCAAAACTGATACAGCAAAATAATATATAAAAAACGGCCAAAGGCCGTTTTTTTTATGATTTTTTCTGCCGGATAACTGCCTTTGTATGCAAGAATCCCGGCCGCTTTACGGATAGATATTTGTTTGTAAAAATACTCTTGAGTGCGTCTCGAAGTCGGAACGGCGCGTAAGGCGCAAAGTACGGCGTCTTGACAGACGTGTCCGAAATCAGTGTGAGCAGCAGTAAAAACAGGCCGCACATCAGGCCGAACAGGCCGAAAATTCCCGTCAGTATAATAAGCGCAAATTTGAGCATACGAACCGCATTGGTGATATTATAATCCGGCGCAATGTAGGACGTCATTAGCGAGAGCGCGACGATGACGAGGATAACCGGGCTGAAAATCCCAGCCTCAACCGCTGCCTGCCCAATCACGATACCGCCTACAATACCAATTGCGGAGCCGATATGCTGTGGAATCCGAGTCAGCGCCTCGCGCAGAATTTCGACCAAAAGCTCCATCAAGATTACCTCCGCACGACGGAAAACGGTACGCCTGCGCGCCCAGAGGCCAATACCATAGAGTACATTGTCGGAAGCCCACCCGCGTGGAAGGCGACAAAGGCGATGTAAAACGAGGTAATAGTCGACGAGATAAAAATAGACACGATACGCAACAGCTTAGAAAAAATTGCAAAGTACATGTTGTTGCATTCGTCGTCGCCCGACCACAAAAACTCAATCAGCAGCTTCGGCAAAATCAGCGCGATGCCGCTGCCGTCTAAAATCAGGACGATTTTTCCTCCAGCATGGCGCTGCACGCCACGTCGGAACGCTGTTCAAGGCCTGCCTGCGGGAACAGGCCGAACTTTTTATCGTTTAAAAACCATTGCAGCTTCGCCGATTCCAATACGCCGTCAATGTCTATTTTACGAATCCGCTCCTGAATCGTTTTGACATATTCCTCATTTGCAATATCGCCGATATACGCCATAAGCAAAGACGTTTTTGTACGCCGCCCGATTTTGTATGTTTCCAGCTTCAGAGAAGGGTCTTGAATCCGGTATCGAATCAGAGATAGGTTTGCGTCGAGGTTTTTCCGTGAACGAATCCTTCGCGCCCCAAATTGAATAGTTGAGCTCCGCCGACTCCGGCGACTTTTTTCCACCTTTTAAGGTTGACGTTAATCGCCTGTGTATCGTTCGGAAACAGAATAAACGTCATACCGTTCAATACTTGCCCTAAGACCTCGTTCTCCGCCTCCGCTATCTTGCAGTCCTCTACCGCAACAACGCGCTCCATCGCATACTGCGCCGTAAGCGTACCACCCGTTCCTGCCAGTATTTTTTGAATCGGGCGGATTACGTTTTGCGTCAGCATCTCGACGTCGGTGAGCTGCTTTACATACAGGATATACACTTCCCCGTACTCGCTTTTCAGCATGCGTTTTACAAGATGATTCTCTTTTTCGAGCCGGTCGCATAATGTTTTTTACATTGTCTATCGCCATTTTCTCACCTCCACAGTTCTTCATTGGTCAGGTCGTTTTCAAACGTGCCGGCCTGTACGCTGACCGAATACTGCATGTCTTTTTTATTTTTCGCGCGCCAATCCGTATTGTAAAAAAGCCGCCCGATGCTTCGTCTGGTAGAGCTTATACAATCCTAAAAAAGTCGCACCCATAGCTCTTTGCCAGCTCCAGAAGCTCCGATGCGCTCGCCTCAATCTGGTCCGTGACCTGCTTTATGACCGCTTCCGTTTCCTGTGCCGACACAGACGCGCTGCCGATATCCGCAACAGACAAATCGAATGTAAAGTGCGCGGCAACACTGAGCTGACCCTCCGTATTTTCCTCCACCCGCAGCTCCCGGTCCGTCATTTGCGCCTCAATCGTAACGGTGCGCCCGCCCGCGTCGGCATAATAACGCCCTTTGCGTGCGGGCTTAAAAAGAAGCCGAGCGGCGCAATATGCTCCGCGTCGAGAAAAGCGGCTTTCCGTTCGCCGTCGAACACGCTGTAGCCGTCAATTTTCATGATGCCGTCCGTAATTGCAATATTTGGTACGGCAAAGCCCACCTGCCGCTCCGCCAGCGCGGCGAGCGCGCGTCTCCCAGCGTACAACGCACGGCAAACCCCTCCGTTTCCAGCGTCCGCACAATACTTTCCGCCGAAAAGCCGCCGGAAAAATCGTTAACTGCCTTATACTTCACAATTTCCTCCGGCATATTTTCCGACGTGAACACATCCACACTCATACGCTGCTCCGGTGTGCCACGAATGTAGCGCGTAAATTCACCGATGCCCTCCTCGGCATAAGAATTTCCGATAACAATGGCGCGCATACCGCCGTAGAACAACTTATGGTCTGCACTGCGCTGAAGCGCCGACACAGCGTCGTGCAAATTTTCCCCTTCTGCACTTAGAAAGTTGACCGGCTCGGAGGCCATCGCGTCGGAAAAGCTGCGCACGTTTGCAACGCCGCCTCCGACCTGTACCTGTTCTCCCTGCCGGTAAACAAAGTGCGACAAGGATGTCCATATTTTCAATTTCCGTGTAACCGGCGCAGCCGTTTAACAAAAGCAAAAGGCAGACCGCCCCAATCATAAGCGCACTACTTTTTTCATGCCGGCGCACCCCGATCCAATCAGTATAATAAGCGGAACGACGAACAGTGCCAAAAGCCCGAGCGTCAGGCAGACCGCATTGATTGCCGACAACGCGCCGCTAAAGTCCGCCGGAAGGGCGGCTATTACAAAACAGCAGGACGCACAAAACCGCGCCGCCAATCTTGCGCGCACGCGCATTCGTTTGTTTTTAATAAACACAAACGGAATATAGCATACGCTGCAAACAGCCGACAAGATAAGCAGCGTCCATGTAATTATAAATATGATATCCGCCCGCTGGATGAAGGACGAACGGGAAAGGTCGAACGTTTTCATCGCAAGCACCATTGCGTCCTTGTACAGCGCCGTCTGCGGTACGCCGAGCACAGCGATACAGGCCGCACACACAAGCGCGAGCAGCAGCGCAGCGCACACCACAGAGAGCAAAACTACGAGCATGCTGCCCTTATTGCGCTTTCCCTGCGGAACGATAGCGAGTGTGCCGATACAAAAAAGAAAGCAAACAGGCGGCCCGTCGCCTCCGCTATACCTGACACTAAGCACCTGCGGCTCTGCGAGCGGGAGCAGGTTATTCGTATCACTGGAAAACACCATCAGCAGCCGCACAGTTAAGACAGCCAGTACGCATAGCGTGCCGACAAAGCTTACTAACCGGATTAGGCTTGTAAAATCTTTTGAGATTGCATACGCGCAAATCAGCGTAATAAACGCCGCAATCAAGCGGTAATCCGTATGCGGCAGTATCCATGTTTCCACCACATGTGAAAAGTATGAAATCAAAGGCCACCGAACACCAAATAAAACAGAGCGTATACCACGGACAGGACATTGCCCGCGGTTCTGCCCACAGCCTTTGGCGCGTAATCCATCAGCGTATCGCCCGGGTAACGCTTTTGCCAGCGCGCACAGCATAATTGCCGCGGGCAGAATCAAAGCGGCGGCCAATAACACAGCAGTCCACGCGCCCGTAGAAAGGTAGCGTACAGCCGTATTGGCAACAGAAAAATATCAAAGCCGAGGATTGGCACAAGACAGATAAAAATATCTGCCGGTTTTGTACAAATGCTTTCATAGCGCCTCAACAGTCAAAAGATATATGTCTATCATATCCGCAACTGTTAAAAATATTCAATCACATTGTCTTTGCAGTATAGCGCCATGATAAATAAAAAAAAGACATGCACATACATTTGATGCGGCATGTCTTTTTATCTTCAATTTACTTGTATAATTCTAAATTATTTTTGCAGATACGCGCACAGCAGCCGGGCAGAATTCTCCGCCGCCATCGCGCAAAACGCGCCATAGTCCATGTGCGAGCTGCCGTCCGCCTTATCGGATATTGCGCGCACAATGGCAAAATCCACGCCGTTTAGATAGCACACCTGTCCGATGCTGCCGCCCTCCATTTCGCACGCGGATGCGCCGAATTGCCCGGCAAGATAGTCCTTTTTTCTTTCGCGGCAATAAAGCTGTCCGTCGTCGCCACAATACCTTTCGCACAGTGCAGGCCAGCGCCGTCCCCGCCTCAAGAAGGCCGCCGCTCACGGACGGACTGCACGGAATTTAATAATATCTACTGTGGAAATAAAGCCCGGGGGGTCGCCGAGCGCCGTTGTATCCACGTCGCCCTGCACAACATAGTCCGCTACAACAACGTCGCCGATATCGAGCGTATTTGACAGCGAGCCCGCTACGCCGGTATTGATGACGCTTTCAGGCGCATAGTTTAAAATCATCGTCTGAGCGCACACCGCCGCATTGACCTTTCCCCACGCCGCAGCGCGCCACAACTGCCGGTCTGCCGCACAAAAGTCCCTGCACAAAGGAAATCCCGCTGACTGTTTTCGTCTGCGGCTCCTGCATCTGCGCTTTAAGGAGGTCGACCTCAATATCCATTGCTCAATTATCCCAATCATTGTTTTTCCCCCGTCTCAATATTGTAGGTTTTTCGCGTCTACGCCTTCTAATATCTTCAAGTAGCGCGCGCACTCGTCCTTTTGCCTTTTTGCAGGTCAAGCGTCCTGTAATTGCCGCACTCCACGCTGGACTTTCGAACACTTCCCCCCCTCGTGCGCCAGTACGTCGCGGCACGCCGTTTTCAGTACATCAGTACCCTTCTCATCGTCCGCATTGCGCACTAAAAGATAAAATCCTGTCTGGCACCCCATCGGGCCGAAATAGATGATATCATCCTTTAAATAGGAGTTACGAATATAAGTCGCGAACATATGCTCGCAGGTGTGCATCGTCGAATGGTCCATCAAATCGTCTGTGTTCGGCCTGCGCGTACGCAGGTCATACGTTGTGATATCGCCGTCGACGCGGAAATATAAAAGCCCCGGCAGCAGCGTTTCATGATTTACAGTAAAACTCGCGATTTTTCCATCTTAATTTTATCCACGCTTTCTTTTTCCTGTTTTTTGTTTTATTGTATCAAAAATTCGGCCCTGTGTCAGCCCTCAGAACCAGCCGTATTTGGCATTTCGGACATTTTCCGACAAAAAGTTTGCCTTTGGCAAAAAAATAGTTGTATCTAACCATTTCTTATAGTATAATAGTCTCAAAATCTTTGATTTTGAGCCATTGAAGAAAAACCGCTGTCGGGACGCCGTCCCTCCTCCCGCTATGCGGGAACGCATTTCTTCGGGCTTGTACACATAAAATAAAATTGCAATATACGAAATTACATAGGGAGGTTTTATAATTGGGTGATTATTTGGAACGGATGGGGTACGCGGCATCGCAAACAAGGAACTGACTGCGGATTTAGCGTTCGATTTGGGGCGCGCAGGCGCGGTGTACTGACCTGGGAGCTTGCGCACAAGCCGAAAATCCTTGTCGGCAAGGATACACGTCTGTCCGGTGATATGTTAGAATGCGCGCTGGCGGCCGGCATCTGCTCGACAGGCGCACAGGTTGTCCTGCTCGGTGTGATTCCGACGCCGGCGGTAGCATATCTTGTGCGCGAATACGGCGCAGATGCCGGCGTTGTTATTTCCGCCTCGCACAACCCGTTTGAATACAACGGAATCAAATTTTTTAATGGCGAAGGCTATAAGCTCAGCGACAGCGTGGAGGAAAAGATAGAGGAGTTAATTCTTGACACAGAGGGCTGGGGGATTGAGCTTCCCATTGGAGGCGACATTGGGCACTGTACGCGTGCGGAACATGCAGCGGACGATTATATCAAATTTGCCACCGGCGCAATTGACTGTAAGCGAAGGGCTGCGCCTTTTAGCGGACTGCTCGAACGGCGCTAACTCCGCAATCGCGCCGCGTGCTTTTTTCAGAGTTAGGCGCATATGTAGAATGTCTCAGCGTGGAGCCAGACGGTGTAAATATCAACAAAGACTGCGGTTCTACCCATATTGATAAATTAGAAAAACAAATTGCCGAAAGCGGCAACTTCGACGTGGGCATTGCCTTTGACGGCGACGCGGACCGGATGCTCGCTGTGGACGAAACGGGCAAGCGTCTGACCGGCGACGAAATTATGCTCATTGTGGGCAAATACTTAAAGGAAAACGGAAAGCTCGCAAAGGATACCATTACCGCCACCGTTATGAGCAATCTCGGCTTCTTCTTGGCGGCGGAAAAACTTGGCATCAAGACCGCCCAGACGGCGGTCGGCGACCAGTATGTACTCGAAGAAATGCTCAAAAGCGGGTATGTGCTCGGCGGAGAAGAATCGGGCCATATTATTTTCTTAGACCATAACTCGACGGGTGACGGCCTGCTGTCCGCGCTGCTTCTGCTTGAAGTAATCAAAAAAGACAGGCAAGCCGCTTTCCGAGCTGCGTAAAATTGTGACAATTTTACCGCAGGTGATAGTCAATGCGCGCGTAAAGAACGAAAACAAGCCGCAGCTGAAAAAAAATAAACAGATTTTTAGACGAAATCGCCGCGCTGGAGGCGGAGCTTGCCGGAACTGGGCGCGTACTGATCCGTCCGTCCGGCACAGAGCCTGTTGTGCGCGTCATGTTAGAAGGCAGCGATAAAACGTACCTTGCGCAAAAGGCGCAGGCGCTTGCTTCCCTTATCGAGGGGGCCTGCTTGGCTAAATAGGCGCGGGAGCAATGCGTTCGGGTCAAAGATAAACGGCTCGCATTTGCCCCATAGCAGGAAAACACGCAGGGCGAACACAATTAAGTAGACGGCAATCATAAAAGGCACAAAATCCAAAACGGTTTTGTCGCCTTTTTTCCGTTTTATTAGGAAAAACCAGATTAGGTACACAAAAACACATCCGCCAGCAAAAGAGCGGATGCATCAAAAACGCCTCCTAAAAATTGCCTGTAAAAAGAGCAAGTTTGCCCGTGTCAGGCCGCATCCCGGGCACGGCAGGCCAAACAAGAACTTAAATACGCACATATCGCCGCCTCCAAATAGACAGTTTCACTTGGGTTTAGTATAGCACAAACCGTAAAAAGCACAACAGCATACAGGAATGGGAGGAATCAAAATGAACTTTAACCATATGATTGACCCACAATTTTAAAGGCGGACGCGACCGAAACGGATGTGATACGCCTTTGTGCTGAGGCGAAGGAATACGGCTTTGCCTCGGTCTGCGTCAATTCGAGCTTTGTCCCGCTCGTACACAAACAGCTTCTCGGCAGCGGCGTAAAAACGTGCTGTGTGGTGGGGTTTTCCGCTCGGCGCAATGTCCACGGCGGCGAAAGCGTTTGAGTCAAAAGCAGGCCAGAGCCGACGGCGCGCAGGAAATCGACATGGTAATACACTTAGGCGCGCTCAAGGATGGCCGTGACAGCTACGTGTTTGACGACATAAAAGCGGTGGTGGACGCGGCAGACGGCGCGCTGGTGAAGGTTATCATAGAAACATGCCTGCTGTCGGACACGCAGAAGGTGCGCGCATGTGAGCTTGCGGTGCGTGCTGGCGCACAATTTGTCAAGACCTCAACCGGCTTTGGTCCGGGCGGCGCAGCCGTACACGATGTTGCCCTGATGCGCAAAACGGTCGGGCCGGACATTGGGGTAAAAGGCCTCCGGCGGTATCCGTACACGACAGGACGCGCTCGACATGATTCACGCCGGCGCAACCCGTCTTGGCACAAGCGCGGGCGCAGCCCTGTGCGGCGGGCAGTAAATAGGATAGAGTTATAAAAAACACGGCGAGGTGAAACGGATGGAACTGCGTGTACTGAATTACTTTTTAGCAGTTGCAAGAGAGGAAAAACATCACAAAAGCGGCCCAATCTCTGCATATTACGCAGCCGACGCTGTCGAGGCAGCTTGCACATCTGGAGGAGGAATTGGGCGTAAAGCTGTTCCGGCGCAGCAGCCACAATATTGTTTTAACAGCGGATGGAATGATTTTAAAACGGCGGGCGCAGGAAATGCTATCCCTTGCCGAAAAGACGAAAAAAGATTTGCTCCGTCACGGGGGCGCTTACGGGCGAGCTTGCGCTCGGAAGCGGTGAATTTGAGTCCACATATTTTTATCAGAACTCATCAATTCATTTCAACAAAAGCACCCTCTCGTCCGATATAAAATTTACAGCGGAAACAGCCAAAATATACAGGATTACATTGAGCGAGGGCTTCTCGATATCGGTCTTATGACAGAGCCGATCGACATTCGTAAATACGACTTTATCCCGATTCCGCAAATGGAAACATGGGGCGTATTTGTGAAAGCAGACTCCGATTTAGCAAAGCAAGGCCTTCGTCACACCGGAGGATTTAATCGGCCGCCCGCTCATCTCAAGTGACGGAACATTGTGGAAAGAAGCATCAAGCAATGGTTCGGTGGCTGTAAAGACCGGCTGAATATTACGCTAACGGGAAACCTGCTGTACAATCTTGCAGTAATGGCAATGAACGACATCGGTGTGGTAATTGGGATTCACTTGCGCTGTACATATGAAAACCTACGCTTCATCCCTCTTTCCCCTCCTTTAGAATTCAAAACAGGCGCTCGCATGGAAAAAAAGAACAGGTTTTTCTCCTACAACCGCTGCACTTATTGAACATGCAAGAGCATGCGTAAAAAGCATTTCTGTCGATAGTTTATAAGTATTGGACATATAGAATCATTGGAGATAGAATATAGGTGTTCCTACATGGGCGCCTATATTTTTATACAAAGAAAGGCACATGACAATAAAGTAATCAATAAGGAGGAATGTATTATGTCAAAAAGACTTGTAGCTTATTTTCTGCCAGCGGCGTGACAAAAACCGCCGCCGAACGGTTAGCAAAAAGGCAGCCGGAGCGGACCTGTTTGAAATCAAGCCTGCCCTCCCCTATACCGACGCTGACTTGGATTGGACAAATAAGAAGAGCCGAAGCTCTGTGGAAATGAACAACCCTTCTTCCCGCCCGGAAATTGCACAGCGGCTCGGCGATATGGAACAATACGATACGGTTTTTCTCGGTTTTCCAATCTGGTGGTATGTTGCGCCTACAATTATTAACACATTTTTGGAAAGCTATGACTTTTCAAATAAAACAATTATTCCCTTTGCCACCTCCGGCGGCAGCGGCTTTGGGAAAACGGTGGACGTATTAAAGCCGCTTTGTGCAAAGTCGGTCAATTGGCTGCCCGGAAAACTGTTAAACCGGGTTTCCGAAAAGAGCTAACGGACTGGCTCATTGGGATTAGTTAAACAGTCCTGTAAAAACCCACTTTATTGTAAGAAATTAACATAGGAGGTTACAAAAATGAAAAAAAAAACAATATCACTCGTTTTATCCATTGTTCTGCTGCTCAGCCTTACGCTGACAGGCTGTGCAGCAGGGGAAACAGCCGCACCGGAAAAGGACGGCATACCGGAAAAAAGACGGCATAGATATTATTTTACAAATTGGCAGCCCCATGATGACAGTAGACGGAGTCGAAAAAGAAATCGATCCATAAGCAGAGACACAGTCCCAATCGTCGTAGACGACCGCACCCTCGTGCCGATCCGTGCTATTGTGGAAGAAATGGGCGGCAGCGTCGAGTGGGAGGAAGCGGCCCAGACACAGTAAGCCTGATTTATGCCGATGACGCGATTCGTCTGATAATTGACAGCGAGACGGCATATTTCAACGGCGAGGTCCATACGCTTGACGTCGCGCCCACAGTCATAGGCGACCGTACGATGCTTCCTATCCGCTTCGTTGCGGAACGCTTTCGCTTTGCGGTCGAGTGGAATGAAGCGGCGCAAACAATCACCATAACAAAAATGGCTGCGCCTACGCCGGAAGAACCCACAGTCACAAGTGCGCCCCCGCGTGTTAGCTGTCTATTTTTTCCGCTACAGGAACACAAAGTCGCTTGCTGAAAAATAGCAGCAGCGTCGGAAGCCGATTTATATGAGCTTGTGCCGGAAGCTCCGTATACAAGTGAAGATTTGAATTACAGCAATGATGCCTGCCGTGCAAATCTCGAACAGCAGGACGAAAACGCAAGACCGGCCCTAACGCCGCTTACAGTAAATTTAGACGATTACGATACAATACTTCTCGGTTACCCAATCTGGTGGGGCACACTGCCAAAAATAATTTACACGTTTGCTGAAACGTATGACTTGTCGGGAAAGACGATTCTGCCGTTCTGTACCTCCGGCGGCAGCACAATCACAAAGCTCAGTCTCGGCGCTTGGAGCCCTGTGCCCGAACAGTACGGTAAAGAGGGCTTTCGCGGAACAAGCGCTACGACCGACGCACAGATAAAACAATGGCGGGACGAAACGACTTTTTCCGCACAGGGTAGCAACGCCCCTGACGCGGCGCAAAACCAAACGCTGAACATACAGATAGGGGAAACCGTATTTACTGCAACCCTTGTCGAGAACTCCTCCACTGCGGCGCTGAAAGAGTTGCTTGCACAGGGCCCGCTTTACGATAGAAATGCATGATTACGGCAATTTTGAAAAGGTGGGCCCTCTCGGTACGGATTTGCCGCGAAACGACGAACAAATTACAACCGAACCGGGCGACTTGATTCTGTATCAAGGAAATTCTTTTGTCATTTACTATGACACAAACTCTTGGAATTTTACAAGGATTGGAAAAATCAATAACGCTACGCAAGCGGGAATTAAAGGAGGTCCTCGGCAGCGGGGATGTGACGGTTACGCTGTCAATAAAATAAAGCAGAAAAGGAGAGATTCCATATGGTAAAACAAACAGCAGGAAGGGACAGCTTGGGCGACTTTGCGCCGAAATTTGCCGCGCTGAACGACGACGTTTTGTTCGGTGAGGTATGGGTGAGAGAGGATCAGCTTTCCTTAAAACTGCGTTCTATTCTTACAGTCAGCGCTCTTGTCAGCAAAGGGCTGATAGACAGCTCATTTCGGTATCATTTGGAAACAGCAAAAAAGAACGGCGTTACAAAACAGAAATGGCGGAAATTCTAACGCATCTTGCATTCTATGCGGGCTGGCCGAACGCATGGGCGGCGTTTCGTACCGCAAAAGAAGTTTATCAAGATGAAGGCTGTGCGGAGGCCGTGCACGGCGGTATGTTTGGCTTGGGCGCGCCAAACAACGCCTTTTGCACAGTATTTTGTAGGAAACAACTATTTAAAGCCGCTGACAAATCCACAGGAAACAGTATTTATCGCAAATGTGACCTTTGAACCGGGATGCCGCAACAATTGGCATATTCACCACGCGGAAAAAGGCGGCGGGCAGCTTCTTCTTTGTGTAGACGGTGAGGGCTGGTATCAAGAAGAAGGAAAGGCAGCGCGAAGCCTAAAACCGGGGATGTTGTCACAATTCCGGCGGAGGTAAAGCATTGGCACGGCGCAAAAGGCGGACTGTTGGTTTTCTCATTTGGCGGTCGAGTGCCCGGGCGAGGACACCTCGAACGAGTGGCTGGAGCCGGTGGAGGATGCAATGTATTACGCTTTGGAATCAGTTTAATCGTAACACATAGGAAAAAATTTATCTTTTTACTAATTATCTTAAAATAAGAAAAACCGCTCTATCATTGGATAGAGCGGTTTTTGGCGGAGAAGGAGGGATTCGAACCCTCGCGCCGCGTTAACGACCTACACCCTTAGCAGGGGCGCCTCTTCGGCCTACTTGAGTACTTCTCGAATTTAAAAATATAAAATTGTGGCGGAGAGGAAGAGATTCGAACTCTTGGCACTTGCGTGTCACTGGTTTTCAAGACCAGCTCCTTAAACCACTCGGACACCTCTCACACCTCGCCTCTCATGCGACTGCGAGTAATAGTTTACCACATACCGCCAATGTTGTCAATAAAAAATAATAAATTACAGCGCCATTTTTGTGACTTCTGTGCCTAAGCGTCTAATTTTACTTTCCATAGCATATACTTATTACTGTTTATTATGCGTGATGGACAGGTGATTGGATGAATTTCTTTTTTAAGTATAAAACCTTCTGCAGTTTTCTGTGCGTCTGTGCCCTGATTGGCGTTTTCGGGCTTTGTGCGGCCTACTTTTCCCAGCCTCAGAAAGTATAACCGTCACGACCGATACGCCGGACAACAGCGAAAAACCATCCTATATTAAATGGTTTGAATTCGACGCAACAAACCATGTGCTGTCGAGTGCCATGAAGCGCGACGTCAGCTCCTACAAGAAGGACGTTAAACTTGATTGGATTCAAATTATCGCTTGCTTGGCGGCAAAATACGGCGGCGATTTTAGCCGCTACAAAGAGACCGACATGGACGCAGTATGCGAAAAGCTGCGGGCGGGTACGCCGCCTGCCACTATCGCCGGCAGCGAAAAAGTACTATACTTATTATTACGAAGGCTACCGCGCTGCGCTCGGCGGCTTGGTCGGCGACTATGAAATTGAAGAAGACACAGAAAGCGGGCGGCAAATGGTACATAAATACGGATTAAAAGCCTTTTCCCCTATTGCAAAGGGGTACGGCTTTTCCCACTACGACGACTTCGGTAACAGCCGGACCTACGGCTTTGCGCGCAAGCATCTCGGCAATGACCTAATGGGAAGCGTCGGTACGCCGATTATCGCCGTCGAATCCGGCGTCGTGGCGCTCGGCTGGAACCAATACGGCGGATGGCGCATTGGTATCCGTTCGCTCGACGGAATGCGCTATTACTACTACGCCCACCTGCGTAAAGACCGCCCCTATCACGCCTCGCTTGAAGTTGGAAAAACCGTCACAGCCGGCGATGTAATCGGATATCTGGGGATGAGTGGCTACAGCACAAAAAAAACACAAATAATATCAATGTCCCCACCTCCACTTTGGTCTGCAATTGATTTTGACGAATCGCAGAAAGATTCTAATAACGAAATCTGGATTGACCTATACGATTTTGTTGAATTTTTGCAAAAAAATAAATCCGCCGTGGAAAAGGACGATACAAAGGAGTTTCACCGCGTCTACCAAATGCGCGATCCGGCGGCTTACGAATAAAATAAAAAAACCTGTGCATTTGCACAGGTTTTTTTCTGCTCAGCTAAACTTTGGATGTGATACCTCTACCTGAGACGGATTCGGCCGGGCGTCCGGCGTAGATAGGTCGATATACATCTTGGAATCCGACGTGAAGCCAAAATTCTTGTTCGAGCCCGTTTCCGCTACCTTGTTGAACGCGTCGCGGAACATCTGGTTGTGCGCTTCCTCGCGCTCCAGCAGGAACATGATCGTCTCCTGTACATATTTGTCCTTAACCTGCCGGTGCAGATACTCATACACAACCTTCGCGCGCTGTTCCGACGCAATATTGGAGAGCAAATCTGCGCACAGGTCGCCTGTCACCGTCACATAATCTCCCGTCCACGAGTATCGACGCATTGATCAGCCAGGATTAAGCCCCAAAATCACATGCGACTGAATTTCGCCCGCGCCGACCTTGTCATAGTCTACCTCATGCCCGTTGAGCATATTGATTGTCTGCGCCACCATTTCCATATGGCTGAGCTCTTCTGCCGCAATATCCATAAACAGGTCCTTGATTTCCGGGTCTTTGATACGGAAGCTCTGCGACATATACTGCATCGCCGCCTTCAGCTCGCCGTTGCCGCCGCCGAGCTGCTCCTGCATTAGGACGGCATACTGCGGATTCGGCGCCTCAACCCGCACATCCTTTAAAAATTGTTTTCGTGTTTAAACATTTGTAATTTCCTCCTTTTCTTCATAATAAAGCAAAGTCAATTCCTTTTGACAGTTTGATTCAATTTTTATTTTTCGCAGATTCTTATCAATTTATTCTACAGCTTCACATTACGTTTCCGCCCAACTTCCGCTTTTTCTGTGTCTAATTTTAGTGATTTTCACATATCCTGCTCCGAATCTCATAAATTTGTTCCATCAAATAAATATAATTTACAGTTTGTTCATTGTATATTTAAAACTATCCTTTATAATTAAGATTAGTATTTTTAAAGCAATATATTTTTACAGCAAAAAATACATATCTGGAGGATTTTTACGTGAGCAAAAAAATTTCGCCGCGCCTTATCCGCCCGAGCAGGGCGGCGGACAGATTCTACTGCGGCAGCAGCGTCTGCAGCGCAGCCGGGCGCTGTCTTCGCACAGGACGACGCCGTTTCTGACGCAAAAGAAAAGAAGAAGAAAAAGATTAATTGGAAGGACCGGAAAACAAAAAAAAATTATAAAGCGCATCATCATATGGACGATCATCCTCGGTCTGCTTGTCGCTGTGTATTTCTGGTTCCAGAGCCAAGCGGCAAAGGTAGCGAATATGATGACGGCAGCTCCGCGACCGCAACTGCCGAACGCGGCAGCCTTGATGTATCAATCACGGGCAGCGGCGTTATGGAGGCGATGGATAAGTACGACCTCGTTCCAATGAAGACGGGTAAAATACTGACTTCCTCCTTTGAAGAAGGCGATTATGTCGAAAAGGACGCTGTCATGTATACGATTGACAGCAGCGATGCACAGATTAAAATACAGCAAGCGCAGAATTCGCTCGCAAAAGCTGATATCGCAAACAAAAGCAATCGCGAAACGCTCGAGGATTGGGTCAGTACTGCCCCGGTGAGCGGCTACATCAGCGGCCTGAACCTGAAGGTCGGTGATTCTGTAAACGCAAATACCGACATTTGTACCATCACCAACGATGACGTTATTACGGTCAAAATCCCGTTTTCGTCGGCGCACATCGGCAATATCTACATAGGCGCGTCCGCACAGCTTACAAGCGCGGACTATATGACGAAAAGCAATATATACGGTACCGTCAGCGACATCGACCGTACCCCGCTTCGTTCAGTGACGGCGGCGTGATGTATAATGTTGAAATCACACTCAACAACCCCGGCGCAATTGCGGGTGGGATGAGTTTTACTGCGACAATTAACGGCTATCTTTCCGCAGGGGCGGGCGAGTCGGAAGCAGCCGACACGGAAAAGCTCACGACAAAAGCGGGCGGCAAGGTCGTTGCCGTATACTATAAAAAACGGAGATAAAGTCAACGCGGGCGACAAAATTATTGAGATTTCAAATAGTTCGACAATCGATACTATCAACAGAAGCGACATCGAATACAACGACTTACAGTTGTCGCTGCAATCTCAGTACGACGACCTCGAGGACTATACGGTAAAAATCCCCGATTGCGGGAACAGTCATCAAAAAAGAATATAAAGCGGGCGATACAATCGGCAACGGTACACAGGCGCTTGTGCTGGCAACCGTAGCGGATATGTCAAAGATGAAATTCACAATGGATGTTGATGAGCTCGATATTGCGAAAATACAGCTTGGACAGTCGGTCGATGTCGTAGCCGACGCGCTGGAGGATCAAGTATTTATCGGTACGATTACCCAAATTATTCAGGAGGGCGAGTCCCAAAACGGCGTAACGACGTATCCGGTCGAGGTTGTTATTGATACTCCCGGGGAATTGATGATTGAGTATGAACGTCACGGCGACTGTAATTGTTGAAAGTAAGGACGACGTATTAAAAAGTCGGTCGATGCTGTTACAAAATCGGGCGGTAAGTCGTACGTACAGGTGCTGAAGGCCGATACAAAGGCTAACGCAGCAGCGCAGCCGGACGGCACTGTGCCGGCAGGTGCGCCTATCGCCAAAGACCAGCCGGCCGGCTATACAATGGAAGACTTTGAGCGCAGGGAGGTCGAAGTCGGCATCAATAGCGAGGACGAGATCGAAATTATCAGCGGCATAAACGAAGGCGATATCGTCTACGTCACAACGAACACTAATAATATGTCCTCCATGCAAATGATGATGATGGGCGGCGGTATGGGCAGCGACATGGGTGGAGGTCCCTCCGGCGGCAGTGGTCCATCTGGCGGCAGCCCCTCCGACGGCGGCCCACGGTAAAAGCCGCAGGACTGCGGGTAAAATTTTTAGAAAGGAACAGGCAATTGTCTAATACGGTGCAGTTATAAGGCACAGCCTGCTTGCTATATGGAACCATTAATAGAATTTCGAGATATTTATAAAATATATGAGATGGGTGACACGGAGGTACGCGCCGTTGACGGCGTCTCCTTCCGGTTTATCCCGGAGAGTTTTTAGCAATCATCGGCCAGTCGGGCAGCGGAAAATCGACCTGTATGAATATCATTGGGTGCCTCGACGTGCCGACGCGCGGAACCTACCTGTTAAACGGGCAGGACGTAAGCAACATGTCCGACGACGAACAGGCAGAAATCCGCAACGAAATGCTCGGTTTCATCTTTCAGCAGTATAACCTGCTGCCAAAGCTCTCCGTTCTGGAAAATGTGAAGCTTCCGCTTCTTTACCGCCCGGGCTGTCGAGCACGAGCAAAACACACGTGCCATTGAAGCCCTTAAAATCGTCGGGCTCGAGTCGAAACGTTCCAACCTGCCGTCACAGCTTTCGGGCGGCCAGCAGCAGAGGGTTTTCAATCGCCCGCGCACTCGCGGGAGATCCATCCGTGATATTAGCCGACGAGCCGACCGGCGCGCTCGACTCGGACGAGTGCGGAACGGTTATTGAATTTCTGACAAGGAATTGAACCGTGCTGGAAATACAATCGTATTAATCACGCACGATAACATGATTGCATCAAAACACAGCGCGTTATCCGTATTCAGGACGGAAAAATCATCTACGACGGCCCGGCGCTGGGCGATGATTATTAAAATGACGCTGGAAATGGCGGCAAAACGGGGGAAGAGGTATGATGGGACTTATCAGGCCATTCAAAATGGCAATTAGCAGTATCCTGTCGAATAAGACGCGCGCTTTCCTCGATGCTCGGCTCAATTATCGGCGTTGGTTCCGTTATTGCGCTGATGGCAATCGGTCAGGGCTCGACAAACGCAATCACGGAACAAATTTCCAGCGCGGCCACAAATATGTTACAAGTCAGCGTTATGGGGCGCGGCGATAAAACGCTCGACAGACGACATGGTAGCATTTATCGACGAATCACCCGATCTGTACGCTGGCGTTGCGCCGCTCGTATCCGGTAACCGGATTATGGTTAAAACGGCAATAAAAACACCGATTCGACTTCACTGACCGGAACAAATGAGAAATACGCCGATATCCGCAGCACCGATTTGAGCGCAGGACGCTACCTCTCCGCCGTGGATATCGAAAACCGGCTTCATGTTGCGGTCATCGGAACTTATTTACAAAACGAGTTATTCGACGGCGCGGACCCGCTCGGCCAGCAGCTCAAAATCAACGGAATGCCGTTTACGGTGGTCGGCGTTTTTAGAAGAGACGCAGGACGGCGAGGAGGAACAGCCGATGACGCAATCGTGATTCCTTACAATGTTGCGACGCGTCTTCTGAAAAACTCTACCATCAGCACATATATCGTGCAGGCGGCGAGCGATGAAACAGTCGACGCGGCAAAAGCAAAGCTAAAGACATATTTAAGTAAAAAATTTACAGGTGACAACACCTATACAATTATTGACCAAAAGGAACTCATGGAAACACTCAATGAAGCAATGGGCACGATGACGTCCATGCTGGGCGGTATTGCCGGAATCTCTCTGCTTGTTGCCGGTATCGGTATCATGAATATTATGCTCGTTTCGGTAACGGAGCGTACGCGCGAAATCGGTATCCGTAAGGCAATCGGCGCGCGGCGGCGGCATATTTTGACGCAATTTTTGATTGAGTCCGCCGTTATCAGTACGCTGGGCGGCCTTTTAGGGATATTGTTGGACTTTGGCTCGGGTCGGCGCTTGGAGGCCTTTTAGGCATCACGGCGGCGGCCGATACCGGAACAATCGTGTTCGCATTTGTGTTTTCTCTGGCGATGGGCCTGTTTTTCGGCTACTATCCAGCAAACAAGGCCTCAAAGCTCAACCCAATTGATGCTTTGCGGTTTGAATAAGCAGTTTATCTGTTTTGAGCCTTTTTGCCGCCGATCGGCGGCAGCTTTGGGACTCAGACTTTAAGAAAGGAGAGCCTTTGCAGGTAAAAGTTATTTTATGCAAAGGCATAGAGATTGAGATGAAGAAAAGCAGAAGATTGATTTGTCTGTCCTTAGTCCTGTCACTGCTCTTCAGCGTGGGCGGTTCGGTTCAGGCAGGAGTATTTTCACCGACATGGACGACGACAGCCCTTATGCGTTCGAGGCGCAGCTTTTAAAGACGCTTGGTATCGTTTCCGGCGACGGCGACGGCTCACTGCGACCGGACGACAACCTGTCGCGCGCGGAATTTGCCAAACTTGCGGTTTGTATGCTCGACAAACAGAAGGAGGCCGTGTCAAACTCCGGTTCGAGTACATACAGCGACGTTTACGCGGACCATTGGGCGCCCGCTACATCAACTATGTGTCAAAAACCAAATTATCCTCGGCTACCCTGACGGTACGTTTCACCCCGACGAAACGATTAGCTTTGCGCAGGCCGTTACGGTAACGCTGCGCACGCTCGGCTACAATGCCGCGGAGATAGGGCGCTTCTGGCCGGATAATTGTATCCAAAAGGCAGCGAGCCTCGGCCTGACGGACGGTATGCGCTATGCCGCTGACGACGCGATTACACGTGCTGACACAGTGCTGATGCTCGGGCGCGCATTGGAAGCGGACATGAGTACCTCTACGCCAACGGCAAAAAAGACACTGCTCGACCAGTTTGGGTATACAGTCATTGACGAGACGACGATTATCTCCTCGCAGGCGACGGATAAATCGCTTGGCGTCAATCAGGTCAAGACCTCCTCTGCTACTTATAAGACACTGACAAATTACGTGTTTGATATGGTCGGCGGTATGGCAAAGCTCTATTTAGACGATGAAAAGCGAATCGTCCTTGCTGTTCCAATTGAACAGTACAGCTATACAATGACGATTCAGAAATCACTCGGCGACGACGAATACACCTGCTTATCGGCAGAGTCGGATGATGAATTTGACTATACGTTTGACGACAACCTGACTATGTATTTTGAGGGCAAAACAGGCAACTATGCTTCCTTAAAAAGAAAATATAGAACCGGGTGCAACCGTTACTTTTAAGGGCCGCTACGACGGCATATGGGAGTACGCGTTGCTGGAAAAAGCGGCAAAAATTACGCCTGTTGTCGCTGCCCGCGATGTACGGG